>Ga0233437_1000012_pt1:0-305000 | contig 596513 bp, 575 predicted proteins | sample SI_122_August201_FD_182714 | JGI IMG/M metagenome (GOLD analysis project Ga0233437, IMG submission 182714) | Seawater microbial communities from Saanich Inlet, British Columbia, Canada - SI_122_August2016_200_MG | ecosystem: Environmental > Aquatic > Marine > Inlet | place: Canada... | reverse complement strand
TCTGCTCCGAAAAGAATTTCCATCTCTGGAAACGTCAGACACATGTCAAACCCAGGTAAGGTTCTTCGCGTTGCGTCGAATTGAACCACATGCTCCACCGCTTGTGCGGGCCCCCGTCAATTCCTTTGAGTTTCAGCCTTGCGACCGTACTCCCCAGGCGGGGCACTTAATGCGTTAACTTCGGCACAGAAGGGGTCGATACCTCCTACACCTAGTGCCCATCGTTTACAGCTAGGACTACCGGGGTATCTAATCCCGTTTGCTCCCCTAGCTTTCGCACCTCAGTGTCAGTAGTGGGCCAGAGAGCCGCCTTCGCCACTGGTGTTCTTCCCAATATCTACGCATTTCACCGCTACACTGGGAATTCCACTCTCCTCTCCCACACTCAAGCCAAAAAGTTTCAAACGCCCTTCCTCTGTTGAGCAGAGGGCTTTCACGTCTGACTTTTCTGGCCACCTACGTGCTCTTTACGCCCAATAATTCCGAACAACGCTTGTCCCCTCCGTATTACCGCGGCTGCTGGCACGGAGTTAGCCGGGACTTCCTCTGGCAGTACCGTCAGATCGAAATATTATTCACGTTTCGATGTTTCGTCCTGCCTGACAGCGGTTTACGACCCGAAGACCTTCATCCCGCACGCGGCGTTGCTGCGTCAGGGTTTCCCCCATTGCGCAATATTCCCCACTGCTGCCTCCCGTAGGAGTCTGGACCGTGTCTCAGTTCCAGTGTGGCTGATCGTCCTCTCAGACCAGCTAACCATCGCAGCCTTGGTAGGCCATTACCCTACCAACAAGCTAATGGTCCGCGAGCTCGTCCTCAAACGATAGCTTCCATGGAGAGGCCATCTTTTACCCCTTCCTGCTTACAGGATGTGGTCTTATCCGGTATTAGCACTCCTTTCGGAGTGTTATCCCAAATTCGAGGGTTGATTACTCACGTGTTACTCACCCGTGCGCCACTTTACTCACTCTCCGAAGAGAGCTTTCTCGTCCGACTTGCATGTGTTAGGCACGCCGCCAGCGTTCGTTCTGAGCCAGGATCAAACTCTCCAGTTGAAAAATTTTTTTAAATTCAATCAAATGGAATTGCTTGAACCCACAAATCGATAATGCATCTCTCATTGAATTGTCAAAGAACAAAATTGCGTTGGAAAGCAGTAACATTAACAACTGTTCACTGCTTTGTCAAGAAAAATATCTTTGATTTACTTAAAATAAGTAAATTTTATAGAACAGTACTAAATATAATAGCTTTTTATCTTCTTGTCAATATTTGAGGCCATATAAAATAACAACTTAGAGAAAATCACTTTGCCGGGATAATCTTAAGAAATTTTTTCTTGCCGACCTTTATCCGGTATTCCGCACCGTTTTCCAAACAGGTATCGATATCAGTAATCTTCTCGTCGTTAATGGCAACAGCCCCTTGTTTTATAAGACGTTTTGCCTCTGAACTGCTTTCTGTCACCTTCAGCTCTTTAAGGATTTGAGGGAGCCACTTTTTTTCTTCTCCATACGGCCATTGTACCTCTTCGGCATCTTCTGGAAAACCCTTTAGCTTAAAAACCTGATCGAACTCTAAAGATGCATCCCTGGCAGCCTCTTGATCATAAAACCGTTCCACTATCTCTCTTGCCAGACACACCTTGGCATCTTTTGGGTTCATCTTCCCCTGTTCGATATCGATTTTTATGCGTCCTACCTCTTTAAGAGATATATCGCTCAACAATTCAAAATACCGGATCATGATCTCGTCGTTTATTGACATAATCTTTCCGAATATCTCTTTTGGGGGCTCATCCACACCGATATAATTCCCGAGGCTCTTGCTCATCTTCTGTTTTCCGTCAATCCCCTCGAGAATCGGCAGGGTGATGATAACCTGAGGTTCAATCCCGTATGTTCTCTGGATCTCTCTGGCAACAAGGAGGTTGAATTTCTGATCTGTCCCTCCAAGCTCTATGTCCGCTTTAAGCATAACCGAATCATACCCCTGAACAAGGGGATAGAGGAACTCATGAATGAAAATCGGCCTCTGTTCTTTGTATCTCTTTAAAAAATCATCCCTTTCCAGCATCCTTGCCACCGTATAAGTGGCGCAAAGCTTGATGAGGTCTTCGGCATTCATCTTTTCCATCCAGCTGCTGTTAAAAACAATCTTTGTCTTTTTTTTGTCCAGTATCTTAAATATCTGATTTTTATATGTCTCAGAGTTTTTTATTACCTCTTCTTTGGTCAATACCGGCCTGGTCTCGTTCTTTCCGCTTGGATCACCGATCATACCTGTAAAATCCCCGATAAGAAAAATCACCTGATGCCCCAGTTCCTGGAACTGTTTCATCTTGTTCAACAGTATGGTATGCCCCAGATGAATGTCAGGTGCGGTCGGATCGAATCCTGCTTTAATATTCAATGGCTTATCCGATTCTATCGATTTCTTCAACTTCTTGTTCAGCTCTTCTTCACTGATTACTTCCTCTGTACCCCGCCCGATGACTTTTAGCTGTTCCTTAAGATTCACCCCTGCTCTCTCCTTAATCATGCGATTAGTAATAATGCGCTCTATTTTTCCTCTTTGACCCGCATAATCTTTATGCTTTTTGCAGACTTCTCATCCGCCTCTTCAACCTTCAATAACAGGTCTTCGTAAGTAACCGACTGCCCTGTTTTGGGAATTGACTCCAGATAGTCGATCATAAAACCTCCCAGTGTCTCATAATCCCCTTTCGGGAGGGTAAGGCCAAGCTTTTCGTTTATGGCATCGACCTCCATGGTTGCATCAATCAGGAGGCTCCCATCAGCAAGTCTCTCAAAGAGAACCTTCTCTGAGTCATGCTCATCAGTGATCTCCCCGACAATCTCTTCCAGCAGGTCTTCCAGGGTCACGATCCCTGTTGTCCCGCCGTACTCATCCACGACCACGGCAATCTGCAGCCCCTCCTTTTGCAATTCTCTAAGGAGATCGTCCGTTCTCTTGGAGTCGGGAACATAGTAGGCCGGCCGGATAATATCCAGGATACGGTTCTCTTCTTTTGGCAATGAAAGAATATCGTAAACATTGACCACACCGATAATGTTGTATATCCTTCCCTTGTATATCGGGATTCTCGAATATCCGTATTTTTCGGCAATATTGATCACATCATCAACAGAAGACGTATCTTTTAAAGCCGTGATGTTGACAAGGGGAGCCATCGCTTCTTTCACTGTTGTGTCGCTGAAGCTGAAAATTTTCTTGATCATCTTCTTTTCTTCTCTATCAATATCGCTACCCTTTTTCACACCTGTTCCCACAATATGCTCCAGCTCTTCTTTTGTAATAAAAGGATTTTGTGAGCCTTTTTCCTGGCCTGTCAGCCTTATCACTACCCCGGTCATTTTGGTCAGAACAAAAATTATGGGATAAAACAGATACGACATGATTTTTATCGGATAGATAACTTTAAGAGAAATCGTATCCGCATAATGCTGAAAAATGGTCTTGGGAAGAATCTCTCCGAAATTTAAGACCAGGACCGACATCAGGGCCAGAGCATACCATTCCCCTCCCGGCCCAAAGAGAGATATAAAAAGAGAGGTCACCACAGCCGTATTGATAATCGCGGATAAATTCGTTCCGACAAGGGTGGTTCCCAGAAGATTCTCCGGTTTCTCCAGCATTTTCTCGAGAAGCCTGGCCGATTTTGACCCTGCCTCGGACTTCTGCTTCAATCTGATTTTGTCCATGGAAATAATGGCAATCTCAGAGCCGGAAAAGAACCCCTCACTTAAAAGACATATAATAATAACAGGCAGTATGGCGAGAAACTCCAAAAGCTCAGTCCCTCCTTTCCACTTCAAGACCGAGAATTCTTCTCCCTTTCATCTTGTCGATCTTAAAGGTAAAATCTTCAAACCTGATAACATCCCCTTTTTTGGGAAGCTTTCCAAAGAGCTGGAAAACGAACCCGCCTATCGTATCAAAATCCTCGCTTTCTATCTTACTGTCCAGCTCTTCATTAAACTTATCAACCGGCATCATTGCAGAGACCCTGTATCTGTTCTTGGCAATCTTTTTTATCAGGCTCTCTTCTTCATCAAATTCATCAGTGATCTCACCGACCAGCTCTTCCAGAAGGTCCTCCATGGTAACCAGTCCGGAAAGCCCTCCGTACTCATCCATGACAATCGCCATGTGAATCTTATTGGCCTGAAACTCCTTGAGAAGTTCGCTGACCTTTTTTGTTTCCGGAACAAAGTAGGGAGAGTGCAGAAGCTTCTTCAGCTTAAACCCCCTGATCTCATTCACATCTTTCCTGAAGGTCGATAAAAGGTCTTTTATGTAGAGGATGCCGATTACGGTATCGAGATTGTCCTGATAGACAGGCACACGTGAAAACATGGTTTTCTTGATCTTAGGGAACAGCTCTTCCAGTTCTTCCTCGATACTGAGACTGAATATATCGGTCCGGGGCGTCATCACTTCGGATACCTTTGTGTCGCCGAAATCGAACACCTTATGGATCAGCTCCTTTTCCTCCACTTCGAGAACCCCCTCGTCATGTCCCATGTTAACCAGGGTTTTGAACTCATCCTCGGTGATCGCATAGCCCAGCTCCTTTGACTGAAAACCTATCAGACCACCGACAAAATCGACAAACACGGCAAGCCCTCTTCTTACCGGTTTTACCAGTTTATAAAAAAGCCTCAGGGGAATAGCAGCAGCCAGAGAAAATCTTTCAGGGTAGATAACGCCGACCGTCTTCGGAAGAACCTCACCGAAAAACAGTAAAAGAGTTGCACTGGTGATCACCGCAAGGTATATATTTCCGTAAAAAACCATGATGGAAGTGACGATAACAGAGATCGAGACATTGACCAGTTCGTTTCCTATGAGCAGGGTGATAATCAGGCCTTTGGGATTCTTCAAAAGAAGATAAGCCCACTGGCAGGAGAGCTTGTTGCTTGCTTCAAACTTCCTTGTCTGATGCTTGTTAATAGAAAAAAAGGCTGTTTCCGACCCGGAAAAAAAACCGGACAAGAGCAGCAGACAAATAAGAAGGATGAAGCGAATGAAGAGTGAAGAATCCAATACACTGTTCCTCTACAATAAATTGCTACCTGCTGAAATGCTCAAACCCCGTCCTTTCCATGGGAAAGAGGTTCTTGTCCCTTACCTGGTTTATTCCCTCTGCCTCATTTACGATTTCTCCGATGCATGATACGGGAAGATTCAGGTTTTTTTTCAGTGTTTCAAACCGTTGCAGATTCTCTTTTTTGACCGTAAACATAAGCTCGTAATCCTCGCCCCCGTAGAGTGCGAACTCCAGAGGGTCTTTTCTGAGAAACTGAGCCAGTTCTTTCATCTCTTTTGAAAGAGGGATCGATTCGGAAAAAACCTTTGCCCCGACCCTGCTCTGCTCGCAGAGCCTCCTTATATCAGAAGCCACGCCGTCGCTCAAGTCGATCATGGAAGAGGCCAGCTTGTTCTCTGCAAGAAATTTTCCCTGCTCAATTCGGGGAGACGGAAAGGAGTGCCTGCCGATAACGTAATCCGCATGCTCCCTGAATCCGGGTTTGATCTCGTCCTGTTTTAGATCAAAGACCTTAAGGCCCAGGGAAGAATCTCCGAGTGTTCCTGTAACAAAGAGTTGATCGCCGGCTTCGGCCCCGCTTCTTGTGACCATAAGGTCCTTCTTTTGCGCCCCAAGCAATACGATGTTAATGATCAACCCTGATCGGGACGAAGACGTATCCCCTCCGACAATTGATACCTGATATTTTCTGCTGTACTCTCCCAATCCCTTATAAAAATCCTCGACAAACTCAACCGATAGGGTCGAAGGGATTCCCAGGGAAACAAGTGCATAAAGAGGCGTGCCTCCCATCGAGGCAATATCGCTCAAATTAACGGCCAGAGACTTAACGGCCAGATGTTCTGGTGTTGTATGGTCTAAATGAAAATGGACTTTTTCAATCAGTATATCGGTCGTTGTTAGTAAAAGCGAACCGGCATCGAACTTGAGAGCCGCACAGTCATCGCCAATACCCAGAACGACCCGGTCATCAACATCGAGAAACCGGTTCATCTTCTCGATGAGTTTGAACTCGCCTATTTCTTTTACCTTCATCTCTTCGCCGTCCTCTTTTTCAATCTCTTTGTTAAAAACTTATCGAGGACTTGATCTATTGTTTCGGTAAAGACAAACTCCAGCCCCCGTTTGACAGCTGGAGGCAACTCTTCAAGATCCTTTTTGTTCAGAGCAGGCACAAGAACCGTTTTAATCCCGGCTCTCTTGGCGGCTAATATTTTCTCCTTTATCCCGCCGATGGGGAGTATTCTTCCCCTCAGGGTTATTTCGCCGGTCATGGCCACATCCTTTTTAATAGGAACGCCCGTAAGCGCGGAGATGAGTGCCGCAGCCATCGTTATCCCGGCCGAAGGGCCGTCTTTCGGTATCGCCCCTGCAGGAACATGGACATGAATATCTGTCTTTGAAAAGATATCATTCCCAAGCCCGAGTTCTTTTGTCCGGGAACGGGTATAGCTGAGAGCGGCCTTTGCCGATTCCTGCATCACATCGCCAAGCTGCCCTGTAAGGGTCAGGCTTCCCTTCCCTTTCATCAGTGTGGCTTCAATGGTGATAATCTCTCCCCCTGCCTGTGTCCAGGCCAGTCCTGTCGCGACTCCGACCTGATTTTTCAGCTGTTCCATCTCTCTTGGAAACTTGCTTGCCCCGAGATACTTGTGCAGGTTTTCCGTGCCTACCCGGAATTTTCTCTCATCCCCTTCGGCAAGATTTCTTGCCACCTTCCTGCATATCGCCGCGATCTCCCTCTCCAGATTCCTCAAGCCCGCTTCTCTCGTATATTCACTGATGATCTTGAATACGGCCCTGTTTGAAATACTGAGATGATTCCCGTTTATTCCGTTCTCTTCCAGCTGTCTTGGTATCAGGTATTTCTCGGCAATCTTCACCTTCTCCTCGTCAGTATAACCGGAAATCGGGATGATTTCCATTCTGTCTTTCAATGCAGAGGGAATGGGATCAACAAGATTTGCGGTCGTGATAAACATCACGTTCGACAGATCAAGCGGGACACCGAGATAATGATCACTGAACTCGTTGTTCTGTTCAGGATCAAGAACCTCCAGAAGCGCAGCCGCCGGGTCACCCCGGAAATCCGCACCGATTTTATCGATTTCGTCCATCATAAAAACAGGGTTGCTCGATCCGGCCTGCCTGAGCCCCTGAACGATTCTTCCGGGCAATGCGCCCACATAGGTCCTTCTGTGTCCCCTGATCTCGGCCTCGTCCCTTATTCCACCGAGAGAGAGCCTCACAAATTCTCTTCCCAAGGCCCTGGCAATCGATTTGCCGAGAGAGGTCTTTCCGACCCCGGGAGGGCCTGTGAAGCAGAGGATCGGGCCCTTCATTCTCTTTTTTAATTTTCTTACAGCCAGATACTCCAGGATCCGGTTTTTCACCTTCTCCAGGTTGTAATGATCCTCCTCCAGAACATCATGAGCCTCTTTAATATCGAGATTGTCCGCTGTCTCCTTATTCCACGGAAGCTCAACAAGCCATTCCAGATATGTCCGGATCATCGATGCTTCGGTTGCGTCCGGGTTCATCCTTTCCAACCGTTTCAACTGCCTTCTGGCCTCTTCTTCCACCTTCGGCGGCATGAGAGATTTTCCTATCTTTTCTTTGAACTCATCAATCTCCACCATCTTCTCGTCAACCTCTCCCAGTTCCTTCTGAATAGCCCTGAGCTGCTCCCTTAAAAAATAATCTCTCTGGGCTTTTGACATCTTCTCTTTTGCTTCTGTCTGAATCTCCTGCTGCATGGCCATCAGTTCCAGCTCTCTGTTTAACAGCTCGGATAATCTCTTTAGCCTCTCTATTGGATCGGTTACTTCAAGAATGGCCTGGGTTTCCTCAACCTTCAGGCCCAGATTGGATATAATGAGATCGGACAGCTTCCCCGGAGATTCGAGTGTGTCGGTCATGACCAGGACATCGGGCGGTATAATCCTTCCCAATGAGATGATCTTGTCCATCTGGTCCTTGATATTCCTCATCATCGCTTCCAGCTTCAATGTTATCTCAGGCTCAGAAGGCGCTTCCAGCGGTTCTATGTCAACCATATAGAAGGGATTGTCCTTAACATATTTCGCGACCCTGGCTTTCTTTATCCCCTGCACGAGAATCTTGATTCTTTCGTCAGGGAGCTTGAGCATCCTGACAACCATAGCAACGGTTCCGACATCGTACAGGTCTTTCGGTTTCGGCGATTCCTTTTCCGGCTCCTTCTGGGTAACGAGTATCATTTTCCTGTCTCTGGCAAGGGCATACTCAATCCCCTCGATCGAGCTTTTTCTGCCGACAAACAGGGGAATAACCATATAGGGAAACATGACTGTATCTCGCAACGGCAGGAGGGGTAATGTTTTGGGAATTGTGTCCTCTTTTTTACTCTTCTCGTCTTTTTTCACTGATGATTCCTGTTATAATTTCAAACTCTTAAGATAACTTTTGAACTCTTTGCCCAGATCAGGACGCCTGAGTGCATACTCCACGGTCGCCTTCAGGAACCCGAGTTTGTCTCCTCCGTCATATCGTTTCCCCTCGAATTCGTAACCGAACATTTTCTGGGTTTTGAGCAGTATCTTCAGTCCATTGGTAAGCTGTATCTCTCCCTTTCTGTCAGGCTTGGTCTTTTCAAGAAGATCAAATATCTCCGGGGTTAAAATGTATCGTCCGATAATTGCCAGGTCTGAAGGGGCCTTATCGATCTTCGGCTTCTCAACGAGGTCGAGGATTTCCCAGAGTCTGTCCCCGGCTCTCTTCGGTTTGATCACGCCATACTTGTTAATCTCCTTTTTATCCACCTTTTCAACAGCGATAATAGAGGATTGGACCTTTTGAAAGACATTGATCATCTGTTTGATGCAGGGCTTTTTTGAATAGATAATATCATCGCCCAGAAGAACAGCAAACGGTTCGTCCCCGACAATATCCTTGGCACATAAAATCGCATGGCCGAGGCCCAGGGCCTCTTTTTGACGGACATAGCAGAGTGTCACCATGTTCGAAAGTTTCTGGATTTCTTTCAGGCGGGAGAAGTCGCGTTTGGCCTTTAAGGCATGCTCCAACTCAAACGCCACATCAAAGTGATCCTCTATGGCCCTTTTCCCACGGCCTGTCACCATGATAATCTCTTCAATTCCCGAATCGACCGCCTCTTCAATCACATACTGGATCAGGGGCTTATCAACAAGAGGCATCATCTCTTTGGGAGATGCCTTTGTCGCCGGGAGAAATCGTGTTCCCAGTCCTGCTGCCGGGAAAATCGCTTTCCTAATTTTCAAGATATCTTCCCCTCTTTTAACAAAAACTATCTGTTTACTCGAAGTGAAATTGATGCTATTATTTCAGAGAAGCTAAATAATATATTATATTACAAAAGCTTAATGAAAGTCAAGAAGTATGGGCAACAAAAATGTTATCGGCCTTTCTTCAGGAACATCCGCTGACGGGGTGGATGCGGCTGTTATCCGCATCAAAAGCTCCGGTCTAAAAACAAGGGTTACGCTTATCGATTTTGAGACCTATCCCTACCCTGCCGGGATTAAAAAAGAGATACTTGCGGCATCATCCCCCAAGACCTCACGTGTTGATCATATCTGCTCTCTCAATTTCCAGATTGGCGAGATATTTGCAAAGGCCGCCTTGAAAATCATAAAGAAGAGCCGGCTTAAAAAAAGTGATGTATCACTCATCGGTTCTCACGGACAGACCATTTATCATATCCCCCCGGGAACCGCTCAAAAAAAAATGAGGCCTTCGACACTTCAGATCGGAGAACCTTCGCTTATCGCCGAGATAACGGGAATAACCACTGTTGCTGATTTCCGCCCCAGAGATATTGCTGCCGGGGGTATGGGCGCTCCACTGACCCCGTACGTTCATTTCCTTCTGCTCGGAGACAAAAAGGAAGATAGGGCTGTTCTCAATATCGGCGGGATCAGCAATATAACCGTCATCCCGAAACAGTATCATATCGATAAAGTCACTGCCTTTGACACAGGACCGGGTAATATGGTCATTGACGGAGTCGTATCGATCATAACCGGACAGAAGAAAAAATACGACAACAGGGGAAAAATGGCTTCCAGAGGCACAGCTAATAAAAAGCTTCTCAGTCTCCTTATGAGGCATCCTTATATCAAAAAACCCCCTCCCAAATCGACAGGGAGGGAGGAGTTTGGAAATATTCTGATCGATAAGGTTTTAAAGTTCGCAAAAAGAGAAAAACTGAAAAACGAAGACCTTTTGAGAACAGTCACAGAATTTACCGCCGAGTCGATACTCTTTAATATGAAACGGTTCGTTCTGAAAAAGGTTGACCTCAGAAGAATGATTGTCGGCGGAGGGGGAGCGAAAAACCTTACGCTCTTATCCTTGCTTAAGGCAGGGCTTCCCGAATTATCTGTCGAAACCATGGAAGAGCATCACTATTCGTCCGATGCCTTTGAGGCCGTCTCCTTTGCCATCCTTGCCAATGAAACCATCTCAGGTGTTCCCGGCAATCTTCCCCGCGTTACAGGGGCAAGAAAAAAGGCGGTGTTGGGTAAAATTATTCCCGGAAGGATTTAGCGGATAAAAAAGATGACCGATTCTCTTTTTTTACCGCTTATGCGGTTCTTATGATTTCGACTGCATCTCCACTTCTGACTGGCAGTCTCTGCAATAGGGGGTTAATGGCAGAACCATCAATCTTTTCTTTCCGATCTTTTCATCGCACATCTCGCAGATGCCGTAGGCCCCCTCTTTTATCTTATGCAAAGCTTTTTCAATACCCTTTATTTCCTGTCTTTCCCGGTTATTCAGTATATAGTTCATCTCCAGTTCCCTCGAAGCGGTTGCCTTGTCCGAATCGTCTCCGTGATCCCTTTCCGAGGCACTTTCGTCCACAGAGTTCTTGCCGGACATCTTGCTGAGAAGGTAGTTCCTCTTTTCAATTAATAACTTCTTCATCTCTTCCCATTCTTTGCTTTCTGCCATGTTTTGTTCTCCAGGTAAATTAGTTGTGATAATTTCCTTTAAATATGTATCCGATCAATTTATAAATCAACTTTGCTGTTAAAAAATCGGGAGAAACATTCCCCGGTATCGGTGACAGCTCCACAATATCAAATCCGACAACTCTCTTCCTCTCCGCAAGATTGCGAAGGAGCGTTAACGTATCATACCAGTTCAATCCCCCTGGTTCCGGTGTCCCGACCGAAGGCATGATCGAGGGGTCAAGAACATCAAGATCAAAGGTCACATAAACATCATCAGTGAGCTTTGAAATAATCTCATCTACAGAAACCTTCTGCTCAACAAGATCTCTGGCAAAAAAGAGCTCTCTTTTCTCTTTCGTTACAAAATCGGCCTCTTCTCTGGAAAGGCTCCTTATGCCCGCCTGAACCACGGGAACATCATCGAGAATCCTCCTTATCACACAGGCATGAGAGTATTTCGTACCCGAATAAGAATCTCTCAGGTCTGCATGGGCATCAAGCTGAAGCACGGAAAGATTTTCATAGTGTTCCTTATAGGCCCTGACAGAGGCAACGGTGATAGAATGCTCTCCACCTAGAGGTATCACAAACCGTCCACCTTTAAGTTCTGATGAGATAATTTTGCACAACTCATCAAGCATCTCTCCCGGATCGCTTGAAAGGGGTTCCACCTCATCCAGAGTATGAATCCCGATTCTATAGATATCTTCGTCCAGCTCTTCGTCGTAGAGTTCAAGGTTTTTCGAGGCTTCGATAATCGCCCTGGGGCCGTCTTTCGTTCCCTTTCCGTAAGTAACCGTCTGCTCGAAAGGGACAGGAAGTATCAGCACTCTTGAATTATCGTAACTGGAATCTTCCTCCGGCAGCGCTCCGAAATTATTGGGTATCGTAAAGTTCTGTTTTTCCATAGATAAAGTTTATCTGCAGATGAACCTTTTTTTTTTTTTTGGACTCTCTATCCTTTTTCCCTTTTGTTGAGGGAAACTGATATATAAAGCTCCCTTAAGCTCTTTATAAAAGAGACTTTCGTTTCGATTTAGACTGCCATATAACCAGGACAGGGCTTGCAATAAATATCGAAGAATACGTTCCCACAATAACGCCTACCAGGAGGGCAAAAGAAAAATTATGTATCACCTCTCCCCCGAGAACAAAGAGCGACAAAACAACAAGAAGTGTTGTTATCGAGGTTAAGAGTGTCCGGCTCAAGGTTTCATTGATACTGGTATTGATGGTCACTTCATAGGCCTCTTTTCTCCGGGCCTTGAGATTCTCTCTGATCCTGTCAAAAACAACAATGGTATCGTTAAGCGAATAACCGATAATAGCCAGAAGCGCCGCGATGATCGGGAGATTGATCTCCCTGTTGGTCACGGTAAAAGCAGTAAGAGTTACCAGCACATCATGAACCAGCGCAATAATAGCGGCGATCCCGTATTTGAGCTGGAACCTCCACGCAATATAGACAATAATCCCCAAAAGGGCATAGGTTATGGCTAAAAGAGCCTTTTTTCTCAAGTCCTTTCCCACCTGGGGACCGACCATTTCCGTTCTCTCGACCTCAAACTTTCCTATCTCCGGGTGTTTTTTCAGTGTCTCTTTAATCCTGGTCTGCATCCCTTCCAGACCCGATTCAGATCGTTCCACCCTGATAAGGATCTCCCTGTCACTGCCAAAGTGCTGGATGACGCTGTCGCCAAGACTGATATCCTTGAGCCCCTCTCTGACCGCTTCAATTGAAGTATCCTTCTCAAACCTCAGCTGAACCAGCGTTCCTCCGGCAAAGTCTATCCCGAAATTAAAACCTCCTCTTATAAAATAAAAGACAACTCCGAGAAGAATGATCGCGACGGATAAGGTCTGAAAAAATTTTCTTTTATCAATAAAATTGATATTCACGCCAGGCTTTATAATCTGCATGTCAGCTTCTCTCCTGTTTAAAGAGGCCCGTTAAATGCTCAACTTTTTTACTTGTACTCTGCTGAGAGCAAAATTAAATACCACTCTCGATACGAAAACAGCAGTAAACATACTTGCCAGAATTCCAATAATAAGGGTTACGGCAAAGCCCTTGACCGGTCCTGTTCCGAACTGAAAGAGGAAGACAGAGGCAATGAGCGTTGTTACATTGGCATCAAGAATCGTTAAAAATGCCTTGGAAAACCCGCCGTCCACAGAGGCTCTTACAGTCTTGCCAAGCCGCATCTCCTCCCTGATTCTTTCGAAAATCAGCACATTGGCATCAACAGCCATACCGATAGTCAGGATAATACCGGCGATACCCGGAAGGGTCAGGGTCGCCCTGAAATATCCCATGGCTCCGGCAATAAGGACGATATTTAAAAAGAGCGCCAGATTCGCAATGGAACCCGAGAAACGGTAATAGATAAACATAAAGATAATGACCAGTATGCCTCCCAGAATCATCGAATTCAAACCCTTGTCAATCGAATCCCTTCCAAGAGACGGCCCCACGGTCCTGTTCTCAAGGATCTTTACGGGCGCCGGCAGCGACCCGGCCCGTAGAACAATCGAGAGGTCATGGGCCTCGTCCATGGAAAACATGCCGGATATCTGCGCCCTTCCGTCCGGGATTTCTTCCTGAATGACAGGGGCTGAATAGACACTGTTGTCCAGTATAATCGCAAGCTTCTTCCCCACACTCTCGCGGGTTATTTTCTTAAAAAGACGGGAACCTGTCTTGTCAAAGACAATCAAGACATACGGCTCGTTAAACTGCTGTGAGTCGATTCTGACCTCGGCATTGGTCAGATATTCACCAGTTAAGAGCGCCCTCTTTTTCAGGAGGTATGGCACCTGTTTCACACTGCCTGTCACCTTATCGACCCTCTTTTGATAGAGGACCTCATGCCCTGTCGGGACATTTCCCCTTAACGCTTTATCAAGACCGTATTCATCATTGACCAGTTTGAACTCCAGAAGAGCTGTTTGCCCGATAAGTTTAATGGCTCTCTCCGGATCGTCAATTCCCGGAAGCTGAATCAGAATCCTGTCCTTTCCCTGTCTCTGAAGAGTCGGTTCGTTCACACCGAACTGGTCAATACGATTCCGTATGGTCTCCAGGGCCTGGTCGACCGCGTTCTCCTTAATTCTTTTTGTATGAGCGCTCCCAAAGGCATAACCCTGCTTTCCCTCACCGGATACGGCCGTTTTCTGTAGCGGATAATTCTCTATAATTTTTTCGATCTTCGGGCTATCCTTTTCTTCTCTCGGTTCAATGATAATCGTATTGTTTTCATCCTTCCTCAGTGTTGTATACCTGACCCTCTCTTTTCTGAGATCGTTCTTGATATTATCAAGCATCCTGAAAGCGGCATTCTCTACGGCTTTGTCCGTCTCAACCTCCAAAATAAGATGCATCCCTCCCTGAAGATCGAGCCCCAGGCTGATCTTATCCTTTAACGGAAGCGCGGACCAGACAGCAAAACCAAGGACAATGATGATGAGTATGACTCTCCAATTCAAATCTTTTTTCATGCTCTTCCCTTTATCTACTCTTCGCTCTTTTTCTTAACAACAGCTATGGATGCCCGGCTGACTTTCAGCTTGACCTGCTCAAATACCTCCAGAAAGACTATCTCATCCTTGACCTTTGATATGATCCCGTGAACACCGCCTGCGGTTACGACCTCATCTCCCTTTTCAAGGGAATCGATCATTCTTCGATGGTCCTTCTGTTTTTTCTGCTGGGGTCTGATAAGAAGAAAATAGAAGATGGCAATGATCAGACCGATCATGATAAAGAACTGCATCGGATTTCCAGCCTGCCCCTGAGCGCCGCCAGAAGCCCCCATTGCATAAGCTGTAGCAACAAAAAACATGTCTACCTCCTTTTAAAAGAAATTTAAATGGTGTAAAATATCAGATTATCCAATGATTGTCAACTATTAACCCGACCTCTTTTTTGTATATTTTCCCCGATGCTGTCAGCATATTTAAAATTATCAAGAAAATCCAAGAGCTTATCGTTCTTTATCGCCTCTCTTATCTGTTCCATGAGCCGGATATGAAAAAAAACATTGTGAATGGTATTGAGCCTCAGACCAAGAAGTTCTCTCGACAGAAAAAGATGCCTGAGATAGGCCCTTGAATAGTGCCGGCAAGTATAGCAGCCGCATAGCGAGTCTATCGGAGAGCTATCCTTCTGAAAGCAGGCATTCTTGATAACCATTTTCCCCTGTTCCGTAAACAGGCCTCCGTTCCTTGCATTTCTGGTCGGAATCACGCAATCGAACATATCCGCCCCCAGACTGACCGCTTTCAGGATGTCTCCCGGCTCCCCCACCCCCATAACATACCTCGGCTTCTCCTTAGGGGTCATGGGAAGAGAAAATTCCATCATTTCATACATGAGCTTTTTGGGTTCTCCGACACTCAGTCCTCCGAGAGCATACCCGTCAAAATCGAGGGCAGCCATGTCCTGGATGCTTTTTTCCCTGAGCTCTTTGAACATTCCTCCCTGAACAATGCCGAACAGTGCGTTCTTCCCTTTATGAACCTCTCTGCACTCTCTGGCCCATCTTGCTGTCAGTTCCGTGGATGATTTTGTGTATTCATAAGAAGAAGGATAGGGAATGCACTCATCAAAGGCCATGATGATATCAGCCCCCAGGGATTCCTGAACCTCAATACACTTCTTGGGAGAGAAGGTGTGTTCTTTGCCGTCGATATATGATTTAAATCTTACACTTTTGGGAAAGATTTTGGTCAAAAACCCCAGGCTGAAGATCTGGAACCCTCCGCTGTCGGTCAGGATGGGGCCGTCCCAGTTCATAAACCGGTGCATTCCTCCCATCCCCTCTATAATCTTATGCCCCGGCCTGAGATAGAGATGATAGGAATTTCCAAGAATAATCCCGGCATGGCAGCTTCTGATATCCTCCGGCGTTAATGTCTTGACCGTGGCATGGGTTCCGACCGGCATAAAAGCAGGGGTCATAAACTCGCCGTGGGGAGTGGTCACTTTGCCGAGCCTTGCCCCGGTCTCTTTTTCTTCATGAAGAATCTCAAATTTAAAAACCATCTCTTTCTCCTCCCTTGAAGAAAAATCAGAATTTTCCCCAGAAAAACTCCACGAGTTTGAGGCTTAAAGCCGGAACATAGGTGATGAGAAGGAGAACCGGGATATGGATGAGAAGAAAAGGAAAGGTCGCCGCGAACAGCCGCAAAATAGGCTCTTTGAAGCGGAAGCTGGAGATGAAGAGATTGATGCCCACAGGTGGCGTCAAATATCCTATCTCCAGGTTCATCAGGAAAATGATTCCGAGATGGACCGGGTGGATGCCGAAGTCGTTGGCAATGGGAATAATAAGAGGTACCACTACAATAATCGCTGAAAAGATATCCATGAGGCATCCGACAATCAGAAGGAAGATATTAAGCAGGATCAAAAAGAGAAACTTATGCGTGATAAAGGTCTTCATCAAAGCCAGAAGCTTCATCGGGATTTCCTGGTCAATAAGAAAGTTGGTGAGGCCGAGCGCAGTTCCGAGAATGATAAGAATACCCCCGACAAGGAGCATGCTCTCCTTGACAATCCTCGGGATATCCTTAAAGAGATCAAGGTCTTTATAAATGAAAACCTCGACAATCAGGACATAAAAGGCCACAATCGCGGCGGCCTCGCTTGCCGTAAAAAACCCCCCGTAAATACCGACCAGAATAATAAAGGGAAGGGGAATTTCAAATGCCGCCCCCTTAACAGCTGTTGTCATCCTTTTAAAGGAAAAAGACTCTTTATCGACCTTGGCGATAAGACCCTTCTTGATGCTGTACAAAGAGAGCACGGCAACAAGAATTATGCCGGGAATAATCCCCGCGACAAAAAGCTTGTCGACATTTGTCTGGGCAATCAGACCGTACATGATGATCGGCAGGCTCGGAGGAAAGAGAAGACCAATGCCTCCGCAGGATGTAACCAGGCCCAGAGAAAATTTCTCCGGGTATCTTTCCTTTAAGAGTATCGGATAAAGGATGCCGCCAAGAGCGATGATGGTAACGCCGGAGGCCCCTGTGAAAGCCGTAAAAAAGGCACAGGCAACAACGGTGACCACGGCCAGCCCTCCGGGAAGCCATCCAAAAAAGGCTTTGGAAAGATTGACAATACGAATCGGCGTATTGCTCTCGGCCATGATATATCCCGCCAGGGTAAAGAGAGGAATCGCGATAAGGGTCGATGAGCTTGTCATGCGATACATCTCGACAATGAGGGCCGCGGAATCAATGTCAACACTGAAGAAACCGAGAAGGGCGATCGCAGAAATCACGACAAAGAGAGGCACGCCGATAAGGGCCAGCAGGATAATGAGCACTGTCAGAATTGTCATTGACCTTCCTTTTTTGCGATTCCAAAAAGCGTTTCAACAATTCCCAGTAAAAAATGAAACGCCATCAGCGCAAAGCCGATCGGTATCATGAGTTCCATTGTCCATGTCGGCACATTCAAAAAGAGAATGCTCCCGCCTATCTTTTCTGACATGACAAAGGTATAAGAGGCCTTTGTAAGCAGGATCGTGACAAAAAGGGAGACAATATCCGTAAAAAGATTGAGCGGGGGCTTTGCCTTTTCAGGTATGATTTTGGTAAGAATGTCTATCTTAATATGTCGCCTTTCACGGGTAACCAGCACAGCCCCCATGAGCCCGACCCAGAGAACCAGATGCCTGAGGAAGAGATCGGCCCAGATAATCCCCAGTGAAAAGACATTGCGAAGCACGACCTGAAGAAAAGCCAGAACCACCATCAGAATGACCATTGAAATCAGCAGGCTTTCTTCAATTCTTTTTAAGAAATTATCGATACTTCGAACGATTTTCATAAAATAGCTCTGCAAATAATGAAAATCCCCTTTGTGAAGGGGTTTGCGTTTTCGTTTGCCGATATATCGCTATCTCTATTTTTTTCTGAACTCCTCCAGTGTTTTAAGGACCTTGTCCAGAAGCTCTTTTTCATAGAGCTTTCCTTTAAGCATCTCTCGCACCTGTTCACCGGATCGGTTGAACTGCTCGATTTCGCCCTGTGACGGAGATACCACTTCAATCCCGCTCTGTTTGAGGACGGCGATCGAACTCTTGTTATCTTTCCTTGTAAGCTCGATCAGTCTCTTCATATGCTCCGTGGTTTTCCGCTTGAGAATCTCCTGGTTCTCTCTGGAAAGCTTATCATACGATTTCTTTGTGACGAGAATCGCGGCTGTGGCGTTAGTCATGGGAAGGTCGAGCATATATTTTGTTTTTGTGAACCACTGAAGCGCAATCACACCCAGAGGAGAGGTATAAACCGACTCTATCAAGCCGGTCTGCAGGGATGTCAGAACATTCGGGATGGAAAGGGGAATGGGATTGATGTCGATCGATTTAAAGAAAGCGCTGGCCAGAGGGTCTCCCTCCCAGATCCACATTTTCATTTTCTTCATATCCTGAATTGATGTGATCTTCTCTTTGGAATAAAAGTAGACGAACCCAACCTCAGCCCAGGCAAGAAGAATAAATCCCTTCTTTTCAAAAGATTCATAAAACAACGGATAGAGTTTTTCCCGAAGATGATCGACTTCCCCGTGATTCTTGAAAAGAAAGGGGAGGTCGAGGATACGGATCGAAGGAAGGATCTCGCCAAGCCCTACACCCGTAAAGGCGGACGAATGTATCTGTCCCAGCCTCATTTTGCGCAGTACATCCTTTTCATCACCTGACACGCCTCCCGGAAAAATCTTGAAAGTCACCTGCCCCTTTGTCGCCTCCTTAATATCTTTATCCAGATCTCTCATCACGTTCATCCATGTCGACCCTTCCGGAGCGAGGGTGGCAAACTTGATGGTTTTCGGCCCTGCATCAGCAAGACCGGTCCATCCCAGACAGAAAACAATAAGTAAAATGCTGATCACTCTTTTCATGGCAAATTATTCTCCTAAAAAACCTGGTCGATTTCCTTAAGGGATTTTTCCGCCTTTATTTTTGCGACCTGATTGGACAGCCTTTGCTGCGGCAGAATATCGGGCCCGGCCTTAAGAACCTCATCCATCAATTGTTTGAACAGTTCCTTATCCTGAACCTGAACCGCGTAGAATCTCGCATACATGACCTGGCCCATCAAAAATTTGTTCTGGCCCAGACGGATCGCCTTTTCAAAATGTTCTTTTGCCTTTTCCGGATCGCCGCCGAGCATTTTAGGTTTGCTGGCATAGTAGGTCCCCAGCAAAAGATGGGGTCCTCCGTAAAAATAGCTCTCATCCAGCTCCAGGACCCTGTCCATCAAAAGCTTAACGCGGGGAACCTCAATCAAGGCCTGTGGGGAGTTCCGGTTCATGTTGATCTTTGCTCCCCAGCAGTATGTTGTCCAGAAAAGAGCGGGAGTGTCCTCCCTGCTAAATTCCAGAAGGGACTTTTTGAACTCCTCGATGCTTCCCTTGAGTCCTTTCCTGAAACCATCTTTCTTCTGTAACACCGCCAGCCCGTATTCGCTTCCCCTTCTGTAGAGTGCTTCCGCCCTCTTCGGGTCATCATCTTCAACAAACAGAAAGGCGTATCCTCCGAAACCCTGCGAGGCTTTGATAAGAAGGGTATCGTTCTCAGGGTCTGCTTTTATCAGCCCCTCCAGAATCTTGAGGTTCGACGCCCCGGCAAGCTTTGCGATTTCCGGGTCTTCTTCTTCATAGAAAGAGAGAAGATTATAATTAATGAGGGAGGCTGTTGCGTTCACCGCAATCTTTTGAAAGCTGCAGCCGCTGAACAACAGACAGAAAAAAAGAATGCTTACAATGTGACCCCGTCTCAATAGCATGACCGCCTTTCACGCTTTAAGTCATTATAAAGTCCCATCAATTATTAATATCATCAATCCCTTTGTCAAGTATAAGTTCACTTTTTCCAGAACGGTACCTGGAAGAACAGGCGGATACCGGCCTAGTCATTACCAGACCCCTGCCATCCAAGACCGAAGGGGAGGTAAAAGAACGAGAGGTATTTTTTCTCGGAATAGTTGCTGTAGCTGACCAGCCCCTTTAACAAACTAACATCGACTGTGTCATCCTGACTATCCTTCTCGTAATTGATGAGATAGGAGATTTCGAAGCGTGAACCGCGGTCCGATTTCTCTCCACTCATGAATCTCCATAAAAGGTCCCATGATGCCAAACCTTCCTTATCTTTCTCATAACGGTAAAGAATCAGGAAGGGAAAATTTCTCTCAAACCCTTCGTCCCGGAAGAGAAAAAGATAAGGAAATAACAGTTTGCTGGAATCATCCCTTTTTTTTCTGTAATTAAATGCCGGCCAGAAATGGAGCTCTTTTTTGGTCTTTCCCTGTTTCGTCCAGAGCTTTGTTTCGCTTTTATTAATAAAGAACCATCTCTTTGTCGTTTCTTGATAATCAATTCCCTCCTGCACTTCAGACCAGTATAGCGGAGCGAGAAAAAACGACTTCTTATAACCCTCTGCTTTTCTGTGCCCGAAAATCGGGAAGATGCGGAACCCTTCTCTTTCCGAACCCTCTGTGGTAGCAACCGTTTTTGAAAATATAGGAAAGACGCTGTGATTCTCAAAACCTTTGGCCTTGTTGACCGTATGAGAGAATATCGGCCAGAGAAACGTCTTTGACGTCACCTGGGGTGACTCTGTGGAAAGATAGAGCGGGAAAAACATCTTTGTCTTTGTCGGGTTGTCGGTATTCAGGCCTGTTTCTTCCGAAAAAAACAGAGGCCAGAGAACAAACTTCTTATTGTAATAACCCTCTTTCTTTTTTCGGCTGTAAAAAGGCCATATCTGGAACTTCTCCTGACCTTCGGATTTTGAAAAAGAGAATATCGGCCAGAGGAAATTTGTCGTCTTGATATTCTCTCTGGTGGAAGTGGAATAAAGGGGCCATAAGAAAAAACGGCCCTCATCTATTCCGAATCTCTCCTTGATTGTACCGTAAAGGGGAAATATCCCCCCGTAGCCCTCTCCTTTTACTGTCTTTCCCGTGTAAAGAGGGAACAGGGTAAAGCTCCTCTCGCTCTCACGCTTTTTCGATGATAATAACGGGCTTAACCGGACATCCGTTTCCCCTTCCCTGATTTTGCTTTTTCCCAAAGGGTAGATAAAATCGGTGGTCTTTGTCCCGCTCTTTTTGTCTTCAATCTTATAATAAAGGGGGCTGAAACCGCTCTCTTTTGTTTTACTGTTTTCTTTATAGGTAAAGAAAGGTCCCAGAAAACTCATCTCTGTTGTGCCCTCATCCTTTTTTTTGTCGTAATAATAGAAGGGCCAGATATTGATTCTTTTTCTATTCTCTTTTTTTTGTAAAACCTCCTTATCTGGCGGCGGGGGTCCTGTCAAAGACCCGCAGTATCCCTTGGAGGCGTTCAGGGTAATAAGGACAGAAAGAATAAAAATGAAATAAAAAAATCGCAACAGATATTGCATAGAATGTTTTATCCAGTAGGTTCTCATAAGATATGATCGATTAGAACATGAAGCCGAGGATAAGCCCCAGTGCGGATATCGGAGCCTGTTCCTCCATAGACTCGGAGGCTCTTCCCAGCTTTTTCAGCGTGTTTTTGGCTTCAATATAGAGGCTGTCGTCCTTATAAAGCTTGCCAATCGTTCCCTCTCCTCTGAGTATGCTCTTCGTGATGGTGTTGATATTCTCTACGACCTCTTTGGCCTGATCATAGAGCTCTTCGTCGTTGATCAATTTTCCCAGACTTCCTCCGCCCTCGTTCAGCTTTTGAGAGACTTCATAAAAATTATCAAATGAATCCTGCAGTTTGGGAAGGCTTTCTTTGAGATCTTCAAATGTCTGCTTTGCATCCATATAGAGGGAATCGTCTTTAAGCAGCTTGCCGAGGCTCCCCTCTCCCTTTTCCAGGCTGTCTCCAAGGACTTTGAAGTCTTTTGCCATCGAGTCGATATTGTTCACAATCCTGTTCAGCCTCTCTCTGTCTGAAAAGATCGTCTCGTTAAGGCTTTTGATAGCGTAACTGGCATCCTTAAAAAACCCCTTAATATCCTGTTCTCCGTCTTCGGAAGCAAACAGCTCCTTGAGCGGTTTCACAACAGCGCTGACATCTTCTGCCATGCTGTCAAATTTTTTCATCAGCCCGTCGATATCGGCACTGCTCTCCCCGGCTCTGAGGACCCCGCCGGATTGAAAATCGGGCTTATCAGGGGAACCGGGATCGATCTCAAGATATTTCTCACCGAGAAAGCTCTCGGAACGGATATAAACAATGGCATCCGTTTTTAACGCAATCCCCTCCTTGAGCCGTATCGTCACCTTGGCCTTTCCACTTTCCAAAATGATGTTTTCGACCTTACCGGCTTCGACACCCGCGACCCTGACAATCGACTTTTTATCCAGCCCCGCAACATTCTTAAAATAAGCATATGCAAGACCCCCCTTCGCCTTCAGAAAACTGAAGTTTCCGACCATAACCGTCATATAGAGAAGGATAAGAAAGGCCAGAAGTCCAAATAAGCCGACCTTCACCTCCGTGGTTATCGATTTCATCTTCGTTCCTCCTCGGATTTAAATTACCAAATTCATTTGACCGATATGGGTCCCGCGGCACTTCCCGTAACAAACTGCTTGACGACAGGATTTTCGGAATTTTTTATCTCGTCCGGTGTGCCCAGCGCAATGATCTTACCCTGATAAAGCATGGCTATTCTGTCGGCAATCTTATAGGCGCTTACCATATCATGTGTGATCACAACCGTCGTCACATTCAGTTTTTCCCTCATCTCGACAATCAACCCATTGATCGAGTCGGTCAAAACCGGATCAAGCTCTGCTGTCGGCTCGTCATAGAGCAATATTTGAGGCTCTATGGCAATGGCCCTGGCAAGCCCCACCCTCTTCTTCATTCCTCCTGAAAGCTCCGAGGAAAAGAGATTTTCAACATTCTTAAGCCCTACCAGCTCCAGCTTCTCTTTCACCTTCTCTTTGATCTCACGTTCGTGCATCTTCGTATGCTCTCTTAAAGGAAACGCAACATTGTCGCCGATGGTCATCGAATCAAAGAGCGCGGCTCCCTGAAAAAGCATCCCGAACCTCTTTCTGAACTCATTCATATCCTTTCCGTTCAGAGCGGTCACGTCAACACCGTCGACAATGATTTTTCCCCTGTCGGGCTTCATCAGTCCGATAATATGCTTCAGAAGAACGCTCTTGCCCGAACCGCTCCTCCCGATAACCGCCATGCTTTCACCCTTTTTAATCTCAAGGTCAACTCCCCTCAAGACCTGGTTGTCGTCAAAGTCCTTATAAAGATTGACAAGCTTAATCATCATACATTGCCTCTGCTAAAAGAAAAACGCCGTGATGATATAATCAAATATCAGTATCAGCATAGAGGATACGACAACCGCCCTGGTCGTGGCCTTGCCGACCCCCTCTGCACCGCCCTTGGCATAAAAGCCCTGATAGCAGCCGATAAGGGCAATAATCATTCCAAAAACACAGGCCTTGGTGAGGCCGGTATAGATATCGTTGAGTTCGAGATACTGGAATGATTTTCTGAAATAGACAACCGGGTTCGCCCCGAGCACATTGACCGAAATAAGGTATCCGCCGAACATTCCCGTTATATCGCATATAATCGTAAGAAGCGGAAGCATAATCAGTCCGGCAATGAACCGCGGAACGATCAGATAGTTGACCGGGTCTGTCGCCAGTGTGTAAAGGGCATCGATCTGCTCGGTGACCTTCATGGTCCCGAGCTCGGCTGCCATGGAGGATCCGACCCTTCCGGCCACGATCAGAGCGGTGAGCACCGGCCCGAGCTCCCTGGTCATTGAGAGCGCGACTACGCTCCCTACCATGCTTTCGGCATTGAATCTCTTGAAACCGGTGTAACTCTGGAGAGCCAGCACAAGGCCGGTAAACATGGCCGTGATCAGGATAACGGGAAGTGAATCGATCCCCACACGTTCCATCTGTTTGAGGGTAACCCGTAGCCGAAAAGGGGGCCTGAATAACCATGTGATGGTCGTCCATAAAAGAAGAAGGACATTTCCCATCTCCTGGACGAAATCGATAATTTTCCTTCCGAGCATTCCAACCCATGTAAGCATGACTTTATCCTCTATACATATACCCTTGGAACCCTTGCACTGACCTTGCAATAGACTTCATAAGAGATCGTATCGATTAACCCTGCTATCTCTTCCGCTGTGATTTCTTCGCTTTTCTGCCTTCCCATAAGCACAACCTCGTCACCCACTTTAACATCGGGGATATCTGTCACGTCCGCCATGCACATATCCATGCAGACCGTTCCGACAATCGGAACCTTTTTGCCGTTGATGATGACCTTGCCCCGGTTGGAAAGAAGACGGCTGTACCCGTCAGCATATCCCACTGGGAGGGTCGCAATCACACTTCTTCTTTTGGAAAAGAACCTGTGTCCGTAGCTGACTCCCTCTCCCTCCGATATTTCCAGGAGGTTAATGATCTTTGTTTTCCATGTCATCACCGGTTTTAATGTTAACTCCCTACTCTTCTCTCCCAGATAGGAACCGTAAAGCATAATCCCCGGCCGTACCATCGAATAATAGGACTCCGGGAAATTGATAATCGCGGCGCTGTTTGCCGCGTGGGCCAGAGGAACCTCAAATTGACCGGCGCGAAGCTCCTTTAATATTTCATCAAAGCGGGAGAGCTGAATCTTCGTCATCTCCTTTTCCTTTTCATCGGCACAGGCAAGATGGGTTAATACCCCTTCAACCTCTATCCCTTTTAAGTCCCATATCTTCTTAAAAAATCCTAAAACCTCATGGAGAGGAATACCGAGCCTCACCATTCCTGTATCGACCTTAACATGGACCCTGACAACCTTTCCCTTCTCCGCAGCTCTCTTTGACAGAAGTGTTGCCACCTTTTCTGAAAAAAGGACAAGGGAGAGATCGTAGTCAACGATTTCCTCGACCTGATTCTCCAGTATGCCTCCGAGAACAAGAATCGGGGCATCAATCCCTTTCTCTCTCAGTTCTATCCCCTCTTCGACAATACCGACACCGAGCATATCGACACCGGCTTCAAGCCCTTTCTTTGAAAGAGGAAGGGCGCCGTGGCCGTATGCGTCGGCCTTAACAACTGCGAGAATCTTTTTCGAAGCACCAATCCTTTCTTTCACTATCAAAAGATTTTCCTTAAAGGCTTCTAAGTCAATCTCTGCATGGGTCGCACGGATATTCTGCATAGGCGTCTCAAACAACCTCTTTTCGCACCGTTAGATTTTCAAATCGTGTATATTCCTCAAGAAAGGCAAGCTTTACCGTTCCTGTAGGACCGTTTCTCTGCTTGGCAATAATGATCTCTGAGGTCTTATCATCATCAGAAGGATAATCATCGGGAATATCGCTGTATGAATCTTTATCCTCTTCTCTTTTTATTTTTTTCTTTCTGTGAATGAAAACGACAACATCGCTGTCCTGTTCAATGGCCCCGGATTCCCTGAGGTCAGATAACTGCGGTCTCATGTCGCCTCCCCTGTGCTCAACAGCCCGGCTTAACTGCGAAAGGGCAAGGATGGGCATTTTTAATTCCTTTGCCAGGGCCTTTAAGGAACGTGTGATCTCTGCGACTTCCATCTGTCTGCTCTCAACCCTTCCCCGTCCCTTTATCAGCTGAAGATAATCGACAACAATAACAGCCAGGTCGGGGTGTTCTGAAATCAACCGTCTTGCTTTGGCCCTTATCTCCAGAACGGTCAGAGCAGGGGTATCATCGATCAATATCGGTGCCTCTGAAATCTCCCCGGCTGCCCTTGTGAGATCCGGCCAGTCCTCTTTAGAGAGATATCCGGTCCTGATCCGGTGAGAATCGACCCTTGCTTCAGAGCAAAGAACACGCATGGTCAGCTGCTCTTTGGACATTTCAAGGCTGAAAAAGGCAACCGGCTTCCCTTCGCGGATACCGATATTGGATGCGATATTCAGAGCAAGGGCTGTTTTCCCTGTTCCCGGCCTCCCCGCAAGAATAATGAGGTCAGACGGCTGAAGTCCGGAAGTTTTTTGGTCAAAATCGGTAAAGCCGGTCGGCTTTCCGGTAATGACACCCTTTTTGTCATAGAGGTTCTCGATATCCTTGAAACTCTCTTTGATAATATCCTTAATAGGGTAAAAGCTGGGTTGAATCTTTCTTTCGGATATCTCAAAAATCGACTTCTCAGCTTTATCGAGAAGCTCCTCAACATCTTCTGTATTTTCATAGCTCTTGGAAACGATGTCTGTCGAGGTCTTAATCAGGTCTCTTACAATCGCCTTTTCCCTGACCAGTTTTGCATGATAGGCCACATTTGCCGATGTGGGGGTGGAATCGATAAGGCTTGAAAGATAGGATGCGCCTCCGATTTGATCAAGCTGTCCCCGCTTTTTCAGGCTCTCTGTTACGGTAAGGAGATCGGTCGGTTCATTCTTTTCAAAAAGGCTCAGCATAGCTAAATAGATCATCCGGTGAGCCCCTTTGTAAAAACCCTTCTCTCCTCCGTCTCCCAGGATCTCGATCGATTTCGCTAACGATTCGCTATCCAGAAGAATGGCACCGAGAACAGCCTGTTCCGCCTCTATATTCTGAGGAGGGATTTTGTCCGACAACGTATCCTTTTTCAATGAATTATTCCTTTACAACCCATATCTTCAAAGAAGCATCTACCTCGGGATGTATCTTAATCAGAACGTTATAAACACCCAGAGCCTTGATCGGTTCTTCCAGAACAATCTTTTTCCTGTCAATATCAATCCCTTCGCTTTTCAGGCCCTCCTGAATATCCTGTGTGGTTACCGAACCGAACAGCTTGTCATCCTCTCCGGCTTTCATGACGATGGTGCAGGAAACCTCTTCGAGTTTTTTTGCAAAGAGTTCTGCCTCTTTCTTGAGCTTCGTAATCTTATCCTTCTTCATCTTCGATTCATGGTCGAGCAATTTGATATTTTCAGCGGTGGCAAATTTTGCAAAACCCTTGGGGATAAGATAATTTCTCGCATACCCATCAGCAACCTGGATCACTTCTCCGGCGCTCCCGATATTGTTTACATCTTCTTTTAAAATAACTTTCATAAGCCCCCTCCGTAATCATTGTGTTTGGGTTTGAGTCCTGATTTTCCTGAAATCGGCCCATGTATCAAACAGTCCCACACCGGTTATAATAATGGCAATAAACGGACCGGCAGTCAGTATCATTAAAACAATAAATAACGGTAAAATCAACCTTTGAAACAGGTTTGAAACCTTTATTTTTTTATAAAGAAAATGAGTGATCGCCAGCCCCTGAAAAAGATATACAAAAGATATAATTATTAAAAAATTGATGCCCATTTTTTTAGAAATATCCAGCGGTAAAAAAACCAGGAACCCGGCTAAAATAAACCCCCAGACATAATAGTCGGGCAGATGCCACACGCTGAACGATTTCCTGTCAAGAGAACGCTTAATAATATATTTTTCAAAGAAATATCTGGCTGCAACATAGTTCAAAAGGCTGCCGATTATCGAACCGACAATCATAAAAGCAGGAAAAGCATAGACCGCTATTTTCTTGAACTGCTCAAAACTCTTCTTCAAATCATCGATTGAGACGCTGCCTCCGGCACTGACGCTTATATAGTTTTCCAAAGACCTGTCCAGGCCGGCTTTCATCTGTTCCACTAAAAAAGTATAGGGATTCCCAGTCTGCAAGAGCAAACTTATCAATAAAATAACAGCACCTCCGGCTAAAGAACCGGCAACGCAAAAGAGAATGGTCTTTTCAACTGAGAATTTTTGCTTTATCGACTCGGAAATTATGACAGCCAAGATACCATACTCCACCAAAAAAATCAAAGCATGCTTTATCTCGAGCGAAATCACTAAAACAGTAAGAACCGAGGCTAAAGTAAAAAAACCGATCTTTCCGCCTTTTTTAAGATAGGTATAGATAATCGGAAGCGGGGAAAACAGGCTGCAAATTTCGAGAAATGTCAGATACCTGCCTATAATGGGAACATTCGGCACAGTGAACGTTGATGTAAATAAAAATAGTGACACGACAGCCGGAAGTATGATATCAACAACAGGGTTCACTTTTCCGTCTTCATTCACCTCTATTTTCTCCATAAAAGGAAAAGGGAAAGCAAATCCTATTGTTTTTCTACAGTAAAAGGCAAAAGAGCTATATTCCTGGCTCTCTTTATCGAAACGGTTAACATCCTCTGATGCTTAGCACAATTACCGGAAATCCTTCGGGGAATAATTTTCCCCCTCTCGGTTATCAAGCCTCTGATTCGCTTTACATCTTTATAATCAATAAAATCAACATGATCAGCACAGAATCTGCAGATTTTTCTTCTTAGAAATTGTCTTTTTTTTCGTCTTGGTCTTACTATCATTGTCTCTCCTGATAAATCGTTTTGTTTGATCAAAACGGGACATCATCTTCGACTACATTGCTGCCTGCTCTGCCAGTTTCTTTTGAGCCTTCTTCCTTTCCTTTTGAAAGAAATTGAATGCTGCTCGCCACAACCTCATGTTTGCTTCTCTTCTGTCCGTCTTCACCCTCCCAGCTCCGCCACTGAAGCCGTCCTTCGATAAAAACAGGGCTCCCCTTACTGAGATATTCTGTACAGTTTTCGGCCTGCTTGCCGAAACTCACAATATCCACATATAAAACATCATCCACCCATTCCTCATCTTTCTTATATTTTCGGTTCACGGCTAGTCCAAATGATGAAACCGCTGTTCCGTTCGGGGTATAGCGAAGCTCAGGATCCCTGGTCAGGTTGCCTATTAATAAAACCTTATTTAAACTGGCCATACATGATTCCCTTATTGTTCATCTGTTTCTGTTTTAGTTTCTTCTTCTTTCTTTTCTTCTTCCTCGACTGTCTCGGCTACTTTCTCTTCAGTTTGCTTCTTTTCTTCTACCTTGACTGTCTCGGCTACTTTCTCTTCAGTCTGCTTCTTTTCTTCTACCTTGACTGTCTCGGCTACTTTCTCTTCAGTCTGCTTCTTTTTTTCTTCCTCGACTGCCTCGGCTGCTTTCGCTTCAGTTTGCTTCTTTTTTTCTACCTCCAGCCTTGCCAGCTCCTTTTTGTCGAGACGGATGACAATATATTTCTTAACCTCTCCAATCAGTCTGTAATTTCGCTCCAGCTCTTTTACTGCCTCCGCCTCAGCTTCAAAACGGAAAAAAATGTAAATCCCGTATCTTTCTCTTGCCACTTCATAAGCCAGCCGTCTCTTTCCCCATTTCTCGATATCGAGGATCTTCCCGCCATTGTCTTCGACAATCTTATTAATTCGGCTTACAAGACCATCGACGTCTTCATCTCCGAGATCCGGCTGCAGAATATAGATACTTTCGTAAACGCGCAAAATCTTCACCTCCTTTCGGGTTTAAAGCCCTGATGCCTTTGATCAGAGCAAGGAGAAAACTCCTGATTTTCTCTTCTTTCTATCCCGGCACCCTCCTTACAAACAAGGTTTTTTCAAATGCCGTTCAAGAAAGTTATGAATAGTATCAACCTTCGTTCATTAAATCAAGAAAAATATTATCAAAATAAACAATTAAATAAAAAGCGGGGCCAGAACCAAGGAGACCACGGACATCAACTTTATCAGTATGTTCATGGAGGGGCCGGATGTATCCTTGAACGGATCCCCGACCGTATCGCCGACGACCGCAGCCTTATGCGCCTCGGACCCCTTGCCGCCGAAGTTCCCTTTTTCTATATATTTTTTGGCATTATCCCAGGCTCCTCCCCCATTGGACATCATCAGCGCCAGAAGAACACCTGTTAATGTTGCCCCTGCGAGCATTCCCCCCAGAACCTGAGGGCCTGCAAAATAACCGACAATAACAGGAGAAAGAACAGCAATCACCCCGGGTATCACCATTTCCTTTAATGCCGCATTCGTGCTGATTTCCACACATTTTGCCGAATCAGGCTTCGCCGTCCCTTCCATAATACCGGGAATCTCTCTAAACTGCCTCCTGATTTCGTTGACCATCTTAAAGGCCGCATTACCGACAGAGGTCATAGTCAAAGAAGCGATAAAAAACGGGATGACCCCGCCGATAAAGAGCCCCATAACGACTTTTGCATCGGTGATATCGATCACATCGATTTTCACCGCCTTGGTATAGGCGGAAAAAAGAGCAAGGGCAGTAAGCGCCGCCGAACCGATGGCAAATCCCTTGCCGATGGCCGCTGTCGTGTTTCCCAGGGCATCCAGCCCATCGGTAATCTCTCTCGTTTTTGGCCCGAGACCGGACATTTCTGAAATGCCTCCCGCATTATCGGCTATCGGACCGTAAGCATCGACCGACATGGTGATTCCAACGGTGGAGAGCATCCCCACGGCGGAGAGCCCTATGCCGTATAGCCCGGCAAACTTGGCCGCTATAAAAATGGCTCCGCAAATAACCAGTATCGGCAGTGCCGTGCTTTCCATGGCTACAGCAAGACCTGTAATGATATTGGTTGCGGGACCGGTCTGAGACGCCTTTCCGATCCGGATAATCGGTTTCGAACCTGTGTAATATTCCGTTACAATTCCTATCAAGATACCTGCAAGGCTTCCCGAAAAGAGTGCCCAGTAGGTACCGGATGCAAATCCCATTCTCTGCATGAGAAAATAGGCTGTCACAAGCATGACAAAAGCACTGAAAATGGTCGAATATCTCAAGATCGATGCGGGATCGAGCCTGCTGAAAATCTTTATGGATAGGATGCCGAGAATCGAGGCGACAAGTCCCAGCATAATAATCAAAAGCGGAAGTGTCATGAACTTAAAAGCCGCAGGCCCCATTGTGGAACCGATGGCCATGGTTGCAATGACCGAGCCGACATACGATTCGAAGATATCGGCCCCCATGCCGGCGGTATCGCCGACGCAGTCCCCGACATTATCGGCAATCACGCCAGGGTTTCTCGGATCGTCTTCAGGTATACCGGCCTCGACCTTCCCGACAAGATCAGCGCCGACATCCGCTGATTTTGTATAAACACCCCCTCCGACCCTTGCAAACAGGGCAATGGAACTGGCACCCATTGCAAATCCATTGATAATAGAAGGGTCTTTATCGCTGAACAGATAGAACAGGATTCCCACTCCGATAAGCCCCAGGCTGGCTACGGAAAGCCCCATAACCGCCCCTCCTGAAAAAGCAATCTGCAGCGCCTTCATCTGACCGTCGAGGTTAGCGGCCTGGGATGTTCTGACATTGGCTCGTGTTGCCGCCTTCATACCGAAAAATCCGGCCAGCATGGAAGAGAGAGCCCCGAAAAGAAAAGCACATGCCGTAAAAAAGTTGATCGAAAATGACAGGACGGCAAAGACAACAACAATAAAAATACAGATGATCGTATATTCCTTTTTAAGGAATACCATGGCCCCTTCGTGAATGGCTTCCGAGATTTCTACCATCTCCTCTGTACCCGAAGGCTGCTTTTTAATATAACAATAGATAAGACCGGCTGTGATCAGACCGACGAGTCCAAAAATAGGTGCATATATGACATATCCTTCCATACTCCCCCCTTTTTGAGTATTTTAGACCCTTCTTTTAAACTCTCCTAAACTCTCCTTTTCTTGCTTTCACAATTGACTCGATCTCTGTTGCAGACTTCTTGATAATATCCGTATAGGCAGGAATCTCTTCATCAATTAACGGTTTCAGAAGATAATCGGCAACATCCTCTTCTTCCATATCTTCCGGCCTTCCCACCCCTATCCTGAGCCTTCTGAATTCTCCGCTTTCAACGCACTCAATAATAGACCTTATCCCTTTGTGCCCGGCATCGCCGCCTTTTTTCTTCCTCCTGATACACCCGAGCGGAAGATCAATATCGTCATGAACAACCAGCAGATCCTCAGGGGATGACTGAAGACCGTTCAACAGGGAATAAACGGCTTTTCCGCTTAAATTCATATAGGTCATCGGCTTCACCAAAACAACCTTCTCTCCGGCAATCTTCCCTGTTCCGTAAACCGAATGATATTTCTTTTTATCAAGGAGAATCTGATTCCTTATTGCCAGCTCATCGATAACTAAAAAACCGATATTATGTCTTGTGACTTCATACTGAATCCCGGGATTCCCAAGGCCGGTTATGAGTTCCACTGAGACGCCGCCTTTTTATCGTTATTTCTTTTTCTCATCTTTATCTTTTCCCGGTTTTTCGGCTTCTTTATCCTCTTTCTTCTCTTCCTTTGCTTCTTCTCCTTCCTTAGCTCCCTCTTCCTTGGCTTCTTCTCCCTCTTCACCCTCTTCTGCTTCCGGTGCCTCTACGACCTCTTCTACGATCATTGTTACGGAAACAACTGGTTCTTCCGGGTCTTCGAGAAGATTAACCCCTTCCGGCATGGGAACATCTTTCAAGTGAAGGACATCACCGATTTTCAACTCCGTCACATCGATCTTTATTTCATCCGGAATCGAAGTCGGAAGACACTCAACCTCTACATCTTTCATCATGTGGTTCAGCATTCCTCCCTCCTGGTCAACCCCGAATGCCTTTCCTTCAAGCACGATCGCAACAGTGATCGCGATTTCTTTATCCATTGAGACTTCATAGAAATCGACGTGCAGGAGTTCTTTTTTCACCGGCTTGCTCTGAAATTCGCGGACAATAACATTGCACTCTCTCTTTTCAGCCCCTTCAATATTCAGCTGAAAGATCGTATTGTCGCCGCGGTTCCCGCTTAAGATTTTTTTCAGGTCTTTCTCATCAAAGCTCAAAGAAAGGGTTTCGGCCCCGCCGTAAACAACACCGGGAATAAATCCTTCTTTTCTCAATTTATTGGCCTCTTCCTTGCCGGTTTTATCTCTTTTTTTTGCGTTTAATACAAGTTCTTCCATTGCAACACTCCTATCAAATAAATAGTGAACTAACCGAAGCACCCTTGTGAATTCGGCTGATAGCTTCCCCCAGAAGAGGGGCTATCGATAATACCTTGAACTGTTTCCCTTTGGCATTTTTGTTCAAAGGGATCGTATTGGTAACAATCAACTCCTTAAGAGGAGAATTCGATATCCTTTCAACAGCCGGACCCGAAAGAACCGGATGGGTACAGCAGGCATAGACATTTTTCGCACCGTTATCTTTTAAGGCATTTATCGATTCTGTCAGTGTCCCTGCTGTATCGACCATATCGTCGATCAGAATAACATTCTTGCCCTTTACGTCACCGATAATGTTCATCACTTTGGAAACATTCTTTGCTTCCCGTCTCTTGTCGATGATGCCCAAAGAAGCATTAATCCTTCTTGCAAAGGCCCTCGCCCGCTCCACACCGCCGGCATCGGGAGAGACAACAATAATATTCTTCATCTTTTTCTTTTTGATATAATCGATAAGAACCGGTGTGGCATAAAGATGGTCAACAGGGATATCGAAAAAACCCTGTATCTGTCCGGCATGGAGCTCCATCGTCAGGATCCTGTCTGTTCCGACAGCCGTTAAAAGATTGGCGACCAGTTTTGCCGTTATCGGAACACGGGGCTGAGCTTTCCTGTCCTGACGGGCATAACCGTAATAGGGAATAACAGCGGTTATCCTCTCTGCCGATGCCCGCTTAAACGCATCGATCATGATCAAAAGCTCCATCAGGTTCGAATTGCCGGGACTTGAGGTCGACTGAATCAGAAAAACATCCTCTCCCCTGACATTCTCCTCAACCTGGACATAAATCTCCCCGTCGCTGAAATCGGTGATATTGATTTTTCCCAGAGGGATCTTGAGATATTTGCTGAGCTCCTTTGCAAGTGTTGTGCTCGCCCGTCCTGAAAAAATCTTTATTCCATTAAGCATAGTATCCCTTCTCTTTCATAATTTTAAGAAAACTGCGATATGTTTTTCTGGCTGGGGCGGGAGGATTCGAACCTCCGATGCAGGTTCCAAAGACCTGTGTCTTACCGCTTGACGACGCCCCAAAAAAGGCCTATTAGGTTTCTAAATCCTCTTTTTTGTCTGTCTCTTTTCGATACTCTTCCAGAACCTTGTCCTCTATCATCCTCCTCGTTTCTTTGTTCAGCGGATGCGCAATATCGATAAAAGTCCCGTCTTTTCTTTTCCGGCTCGGCATCGCAACAAATATTCCGTTCGTTCCGTTAATAATCTTCAGATCCTTCACAATAAAAGAATTATCAAGGGTAATCGACACATAAGCCTTCAGCCGTTCCTCGTCTACGGTTACTATTTTAACCTCTGTAACTTCCATCTTTTTTAACCTTTTGTTTCTTAAACAGGTTTAAAGACAAGGCCAAAAAAAGAACCACTTTTAAAGAGATATTTCGCCAAGATCGGTAATGGTCTCTGTTACAGTGACCTTCCACCTCTCTTTTTTCATCGTCTCATATGCTTTCAGACAACAATCCCGCTTTAAAAATATCCCGTAGACAGACGAGCCGCTTCCGGACATTGAAGCACCAGTTGATCCAAGAGAAATCAGCTTTTCTTTGATTTCGGATATCTCCGGCAACCTCTTTGTAACAACTTCCTCTAAATCATTAAGAAGAAATCTCTGTATATCAGTTTTGATTTTAGACAGATTAAACTGATTAAGATTACCCTCATTACCCCTGTTTGTCAACTTCAAATTTATGTTTTTATACGCCCACTTAGTAGAAATAGCAACTGGGGGAATAACAAGAAGAAGATACATCTTTTCCGGTTTTTCAAGGGAATGTAAAATCTCCCCCCTTCCTTTTGCGATTGCTGCCGGCCCGTCGATAAAAAAAGGCACGTCTGACCCCAAAACCCCGGCCATTTCCATAAGTTCTTCTTGAGAGTAACCGAGTTCCCATATTTTGTTCAAACCGAGCAAAACAGAAGCAGCGTTGCTGCTTCCGCCCCCCAAACCGGCACCGACAGGGATATTCTTTTTGATGGTGATATCGACCCCGTCAATTCTCCTGCTTTTTTCCTTTATCATTTCAGCGGCCCGGTATGCCAGGTTCTTTTCACCGCAAAGGGAACTATCATTGCAAAAAACCGTTATCCCTTTGTCTTTTTTGCTGATAACAATGTCGTCACAAAGATCGATCATCTGCATGACGGTTTCGATCTCATGAAAACCGTCTTTCCTTTTCCCCAGAATTCTCAGTCCCAGGTTTATCTTTGCCGGCGATTTGATCTTCATCTCTTCCATAAGGATCTTGGCCTCATTCCCCGTTCATAGGCTTTGCTTTTTCAGGTATTGACAGCTCGAAAACATCTTCTTTCACTTCCTGATTAATGAAGGCCTTTTTATAGGCTATTTTGATAAGGGTGTCTTCTTTGGGAAGGGCTACTTTGATCGAAAAAGGGAGAAGGTAATTCTGAACCGCCTGAAACTGGCCGTAGCTCACGTCGAGCACCATTCCTCCCTCGCTGTCAAAAAGAAGGGTCCGGACAGGAACAGACCTGTCCGCCTCAATCCATATCTCTTCACGGATGGAGTCTTCCTGATAAAACTGAAGGATATATCTCTTCTCAGTGGATTGATAAATCCCTCTTATCTCTTTCAAGCCATCGCTTAAAGGAGTTGTTCCCAAAAAAATCTTGATCACCTGAGAAAGATCAAGATTCACCCCTGTCCACCTGTAAAAGTTTTTCCGGGTCGCCCGGGTCCTTAAAAACTTTGCCTCAAAAGGAAAATAGACCAGGAGGTCTTTATCCTTAGAAACAAGGTACATTGTAGGATGTCCCATAAAATTGATGGTTTCCATTCTGATGCCGAAATCCTTTTTCAAAATAAGAACCTCTTTCAGGCTTGCTTTTTTCAAAGGGGTATTTAACTGAAAATGGATAATGGCCTTGAGATTATCGATCTGCCTTTCCCGTTCAGCCAGCTTTTGAACCAGATGCTCCGGATTGTCGAGCACCTCTCCGGGAAAGGGTTGATAGGGTCCGATTTCTTTGATTGCGGTCTGGCACCCAAGCAAACCGAATAAGAGAAAAAAAGAAATGAAGGAAACGAAGATATCCCGCCTGTAATTATCTCTTCTTTTCAAATATCTTCTCCAGTTTCCTTAATTTCTCTTCGATCTCTTTATTACCCGGTTTTATCTCCAGCGATTTTTTCCACTGAGTTACCGCCTCGTTCTTCCGCTTCAGCTTAAAATAGACATCGCCCAGATGGTCTCTGATGATCGGGTCATCCGGCACCAGGTTAACGGCCCGCTCAAGCTCTTTTAGGGCCTTTTGATACCATCCCTTTTTAAAATAGGCCCATCCCAGACTGTCGACAAAATACCCGTTGTCCGGCTCAAGGTCCAAGGCTCTTTTGATGATTGTAACAGACTCATCGAGATTAATTCCTTTCTCCACATACATATATCCGAGATAATTATGGGCACTGGCGTTTTTCGGATTCAGCTTAAGGGTTTTTTCCATCTGTCTGATCGACATTTCAAATTCGCCCATCTTTTCGTAGGTGGCCCCGAGGTTGAAATAATACTTGTCATTATCCGGGTCAAGCTCAATGGCCTTTTTAAAACTCTTTACCGATTCGTTATATTTTTTCTGATCGGCAAAAATGAGGCCGAGATAAAAATAACCCTTCGGCTCTTTGGGACTGATCCCCAAAAGTTCGTTTAAGATCTGGATCGCCTGGTCCTCCCGGTTCGAAATCTTATAGAGACGGGCCATAAATAAACGGCTGTCAATCGACTCCGGATTGAGCCTGATGATCTCTTTCAGTTCCAAAAGGGCCTCATCATACTTCTTCATCTCCTCATACACCAGAGCCTTGTAATACCTGATCTTGGTATCTTTCGGCTCGGCAAGCAGGATAATCTGGAACTCTTCCAGAGCCTGCGAGTAGTTACCCTGTTCGAAGTGGATAAGAGCCAGTCTTTTGTGGATCATCATGTTTTCCGGTTCGAGTTCGGAAATGACCTGATACTCCTTCAAAGCCTTGTCCAGAGAATTCTTTTTGATATAGATCTTTCCAAGCCTGTCTCTGACGACACTGTCATCCGGGTTGATATAGAGAGCCTTTGCATAATATTCTATCGCCTTGTCATACTGTTCCTGCATCGTATAAACATCGCCCAGCCCGGCTATGGCTCTTTCAAAATCGGGTGTAATCTCCAAAGACTTTTTAAAATATTCTTCTGCCCTCGGATATAACTTGATCGCCAGATAGATTTTCCCAAGAAAATACATCCCTGCAGAAGAATCGGGTTTTTTCTCCAGAAGCTTTTGAAAGGTATTGATCGCATTATCATAATCCTTTTTCTCGGCATACAGCGTCCCCAAATAGAGATAGGGCTCGATCTCATCCGGGCTTTGATCGATAACCTTCTTGAACTGGACAATGGCCAGGTCTTTCTTGTTCAGACCAGAATAGACCTTTCCGAGAAGCATTCTTGAAGGCATACTGTCCGGATTGATGAGCAGTGCCTCCTGGATCTCTGAAACGGCCTTCTCGATTTCCCCTTTTTTCAGATATTCTCTCGAGAGTTTGAAATGCAGAAAGGAAGAAGACGAATCATGCTTTATCGCTTCCTGGTATGACGCAATGGCCTTCTCTATGTTATTCTCGAGGCTGTAAGATTCGGCAACAATAAAGTGATAGTAAGCAAGGGTGCTCTTTGTAATATCATCGGAGTGTCTTCTCAAGGTCAGGCGAACCGTCACCTCTTCCTTTTTCAGCCCCTTGTCTCCTGGCAGATTAAACTCCGAACATCCGGAAACCAGGAAAACAAAAAGCGATAGCAACAGTATTATCTTTTTCATTCCGTCCTCTTTCTTTCTGTATCGATTTTAAAATAGATCTGATCGATCACTTTTTCATTCATCAGCCGATTGAGCCCGGCAATAATCGTCTCTTCTGAAAGTTTCAATTCCTGCATCCATATCGAATCGCTCACAAATACGAAAAGGGTTTTCCCTTTGACATATCCGGGACGGGTTGTGGCGGCTATCTGTTCACCGACCGCCTCTTCCCAGTGCTGAAGGATTTCGCTCTTCTTGATACCCTTATCGAGGCCGAACTTCCTGATCGTCTCTTCCAGAACAGAGCCGATTTTCACAAAACGTTTCATAAACCACCTTTATTTTTAATTATACATTGATAAAATGAAGATGCAAGTCCAAATTCTCGCCCCCCTTTTATGGAAAGAAAAAAGGACGGAAACCTTAACCGCCGGACAACAACTTCTCTTCAGAATCAAAATAGAGTGTTATTTCAAATGGTTAACTATGTACCTCCTCTTTTGCCTGAACAGGATAAAACAGCCCGTCAGGAAATTTCTTCTTTTTGAACGATAGGTTTTAGGAATCTCAAACCGAAGAATCATTGAATTTTCCTATTTGACAAATTGGATTTTATCTTTAAAAATAGGATCGTATGTTTATTATCATTCATTTTAAAAAAGGAGGGGTGTATGAGAAGGTTTGTTTTTCCGGTATTTCTTATCATTATCTTCATCTCAATGAGCGCGGCTTTGCAGGCCGGTGAACTCGACCGCTTCAAAGGGATGAGCGGAACCATCAATATTGCCGGCGGGACCGCCCATATTCCGGTCATGAAGGATGCGGCAAAGAACATCATGACATATAATAAGAATATCAAGATCACCATTGCCGGAGGAGGAAGCGGGGTCGGGATTAAAAAGGTCGGCGAGGGTCTCGTCGATATCGGGAATTCCGGAAGAAAACCGAAAGACACGGAAATTTCCAAGTACGGTCTTAAGCTCTACCCCTGGGCACTCGACGGTGTCGCGGTTGTGATGAACAAGAAGAATACGGTGAACTCTCTCACCGGCAAACAGGTTCGGGATATTTACGCCGGAACAATCAAGAACTGGAAAGAGGTGAGCGGAAAGGACAAAACCATCAACCTTTACACACGTGATGCGGCGAGCGGAACCAGGGCGGTCTTCTGGAAAAAGATGTTGAAAAAGGGCGACATCAGTTCCCATGCCAATGTGGTGCCGTCAAACGGGGCAATGAAAGTCTCTGTGGCGAACGACCCCAATGCTGTCGGCTATATCTCTATCGGGCATATCGATGATTCGGTCAATGCCCCTGCTGTAGACGGCGTTAAGCCGACACAGGAAAATGCATTGAATGGAAAGTATAAGGTTGTCAGAAAGCTCTATTCCAATACCAGGGGCGAACCGAAACCCCTTGTAAAGGCCTTTCTCGATTATATTATGAGCCCGGAAGGGGAAAAATTTATAAAGAAGCGTAATTATATCCCTATCAAGTAACAATTTCAGCATCGAATTTTTATAGGAGCCGGCCTGTTGCACAAGACAAACTTTAGCTTGCCGGCTTTTCACCCGTAAAGAGTGACGTCTTTTATGAAAGAAAAAATCATTGAAAAATGGCTGATAATCTCCGGCCTTTTTACCGTATCCCTTTCTGCCCTGATTTTTCTTTTTCTCATCTATTTCTCGCTTCCGCTTCTTAATCCGGCCGTGCTGAAAAACATATTGAGCCTTCAGTGGGATCCGGTTCATGGAAAATACGGGATTATGGCAATGGGCCTGGCCTCCATTGTTCTGGCCGTATCAGCAGTCCTTCTGGCACTGCCAATCGGGCTTGGCATCTCCTGCCTTCTGGCAGGGCTGGCTCCCCGAAAAATCGCCAGGGTTGGACACACGGTCATCAGCTTCATGACCAGCATTCCCACGGTTATCTACGGTTTTGTTTCCGTATTTCTTCTGGTGCCGTTTATAAGAAATATCTTTCAGAAGGGAAGCGGGTTCTGTCTTCTTTCTGCCGTACCGGTCCTCAGCATACTGATTCTTCCCACAATCGTTCTTTTGATAAGCGACAGCTTTAAAAACGTTCCCAGAACCCACAAAGAATCGGCACGGGCACTCGGATTTACCCCTGTGCAGGAATTTATCCATGTTATCATACCCTCATGCAAATACGGCATCATGAATGCCCTGATCCTCGGTTTCGGAAGAGCGGTGGGAGACACCATGATCGCCCTTATGCTTGCCGGGAACGCTCCTCAAATCCCGAACAGTTTTTTCAATTCCGTCAGGACGCTCACAGCCCAGATTGCCCTTGTTCTCGCATCCGATACCCAGAGCCTGGCATTCAAGTCGATCTTTACTTCCGGGCTGATTCTTTTTATCATCATGCTTTTCGTCAGCATCGGTTCTTATATTGTTTTATATAAAAGAGATGTCAAAAATGAATAAAACAAAATTGATAGAAAATTCTGTGCTGTTTTACTGCTGGTTCTGCGGGTTCCTCCTGATTGCAGCAATCGGTATTCTTATCGGTTTCCTTATACTTAAAAGCATTCCGACCCTCAGTCTGGATCTGATTTTCGGTGACACCCCCTGGCATCAAGCCATCACAGGACAACAAGTCGTGTTCGACGGCATCTGGCCGGCAATGGTCGGAACCTTTTACCTGATTGCTCTATCAACAATCATATCGATCCCCGTCGGGATCTCTTCCGGGGTTTTTCTTTCGGAATACTGCCCGGCCGGTCTCAAGACCGTATTTTCCTTTCTCATCGATCTTCTGGCCGGTATTCCTTCGATTGTTATGGGGCTGTTCGGCCTCTCTCTGGTCCTGTTCGTTCATCAGTTTATCACACTGAAAGCCAATACATGCCTTATCGTGTCGGCTCTCTGTCTGGCCTTTCTGGTTCTGCCTTATCTTATCAAAACAACCCAGATCGCCCTTAACTCTATTCCCAGGGAGTTGAAACTTATCGGGCCCTCTCTCGGCATGAGCAAACTAGACGACCTCTGGCATATACGCCTGCCGCAGTCGAGCAAGAACATCCTGAGCGGTGTTATCCTATCAATAGGGCGATGCGCCGAGGATACGGCCGTTATCATGCTGACCGGCGTTGTTGCCAGCGGAGGCATACCCGCTTCTATCTTTTCAAAATATGAGGCGCTCCCTTTCTATATATTCTATATCGCGGCAGAACACACATCGCCTGAGGAGCTGTCACAGGGCTACGGCGCTTCTTTGATACTGCTTACCATAACCGGCATGCTTTTTCTTCTCTCTTTTATCATCCAAAAAAGGCTTCTTAGAAAATGGTAAATAAAGACCTCTCTTCCCAAGGGAAAATATATCTCGATAACTTCAAGGCAGGGTTCGGCAGTAAAACAATCCTGAGAGGAATAAAAATAAGCTTTCCTGAAAATAAGATCACCACTATTATCGGGTCGTCCGGTTCAGGCAAAACGACCCTGCTTCGGGCCATCAACCGCCTGAACGATATTGAAGAAAACTACTTTGCTAAAGGAGAGCTATTTATCAGTCTGGAAAACAGCTGGCATGATATTCAGGGTAATTCCCTTTCGCCGGTCTTTTTAAGGCGCAAGGTCGGTATGGTCTTTCAGCATCCCAACCCCCTCCCCACCACCATAGAGCGGAATATCAGGCTTCCCCTGAAAGTCGTTGCCGGCATGACCCGCAAAGAGAGGGAAGAGCGCCTGATAAGCTCTCTCAAACAGGTTCATCTCTGGGACGAGGTAAAAGACAGGCTGAAGAAGTCAGCGCTCATTCTGTCCGGCGGACAGCAGCAGAGGCTCTGCCTGGCAAGAGCTCTGGCCCTTGAGCCTGAGGTAATTCTTCTGGATGAACCGACATCGTCACTCGACTTCAAGGCATCAAACCGGATCGAACAGCTCCTGATCGAGCTTAAACAGAAGTATACCCTGATTGTTGTTTCCCACAGCCTGAGGCAGACAAGGCGTATTTCAGATAAGGTCTGTGTCTTGAACAACGGGGAGATCATTCAGGAGCTGGACAACAGTCACATTCAGGACGATAAATTTTTTTACGGAATTGCCGAGGAATTTTTTTAGAGAAAGTGTCACTGTTTGTCACCGCTGTTCTCGCTCTTTCAGCCAATCGACAACAGCTTTGACCAGTTCTTCTTCATGTTCAGTAAATCTGTGATCGGCGCCTTTTACCAAAACCTGCGCATACTTCTTTGACACTATGTCCTTCCGCTCCCCGGCATCTTTTGCATCCCTTCCGTTCCCCCCCCCTCCATAAACGTCAAGGACAAAGATATGGCTCCGACGAAGGCTCTCGTCACAACTAAGCGGTCTGTCTCCGTTATTACGCATGCCAACCCCGACAAAACCAACAACCGGTGTGCCGGGATGCTCTGCCAGAAAGGCGGCTGCCATACGGCTCCCCATGCTGTGCCCGATCAGGTATATTGTTGTGACCCCTTTCTCTTTCTGAAAAAAATCGATTCCCTGCTGAATCTGCCTGAACGCCTCGGGAAAATCCTCTGCATATTCCTGCCAGTCCTTCCCTGATGCAGGCATTTGAAGCGAGAGGGTATGGTAGCCGAGCTTTTTGTTTATCCCGATACGGAGAGGATTAACAACAAGCCACTTAGGATGCTTTCCTCTCCCGTGGCAGAGTATCACTGCGAACTTTGAACCGTTTCCCTCGAGATAAGCCGCACCCAGAGGCGTATCCGCCGATGCGTCCTGAATGAGCAACAGGAAAAGGAGAGCGAAGGTGGAAAGGATGATCTTTTTAATCTTCTGCTCTCCTCTTTAAATAAAAGGGATCGAGGACAGGATTATTTTTCCTGATATTCGAATACGCCGTCCCAGCCATCCGGCGGCTGGTTGTTAATAAACTCTTTACATCGTTCAACATAAATTGTTGAGGGGCCGTCATTGCTGTCGATATCGAGGACCTTTTGAAAACAATCCATTGCTTCTTCCCACTTTCCTTCTCTGTATTGTTGAAGCCCGTCATTAAAAACCTTTATGGCTTTCTCTTTTTTCTCACCGATGTCTCCCTTCTTGCCGAGAAGCTCATAGATAGATACCGGCTCTTTTTTCCCTACAACCCTGATAACATCGAGCTCCCTTGCCTCGACACCGCCATTGGTCGACTCATAGGTCTCTTTAGTGATCAGGATCGATGTGTGATACTGCTTGTTGATCCCTTCCAAGCGGGAAGCCAGGTTGACCGCATCCCCCATAATCGTATAATCCATTCTTGTTTTCGAGCCCATGTTCCCCACGACCATCGGGCCGGTATTCAACCCGATCCGGCAAAAAAGCTCGGGCATTCCTTCCTCTTTCCACTTCTCTCTCAAGGTTTGAAGCCGCTTTTGCATCTCTATGGAAACGAGGCAGGCCTTCAAGGCATGGTCTTCCATACTGAGCGGGGCCCCGAAAAAGGCGATAATGGCATCCCCCTCATATTTATCGACCGTGCCTTCGTACTTTAAAATGATCCGTGACATCTCTGTAAGGTAATCATTGAGCAGTTCAACCAGCTCTTCCGGTTCCAACTTTTCCGAGACCGAAGAAAACCCGGCCACATCTGAAAAGAATGCGGTGAGAACCTTCCTCTCTCCACCAAGCTTTAACATCTCCGGATCATCCATCAGCTGTTCAATAACCTTCGGCGACAGATACTGTCCGAAGGCACCCCTGATAAACCTCTTCTCCTTTTCCTCGGTCATATATCGAAACAGGGTAACCTCCGCATAAACAAACACGATAAGAACCACGGGATAGACCACGGTCAGCCACAGGCCTTTATGAATAAAAAGATAACGGTCAATAAAGAAATAAGAAGGAATAAGAAAAAGCGCAAACCCGAAACCGTAAATCGTTTTCAGCCTGGGAAGGAGAATGCTCATGATTATCCCGAGAAGGAACATGATGATGATACCGAACATCTTTATCCAGTCAGGCCTGACGATGAATTGTTGAGACAGGACATTGCTGATAACATTAGCATGGACCTCTACGCCGGGAAATGTCCTGTCAAAGGGGGTGACCTTTAAGTCTTCGACTGATGTGGAGCCAACCAGAACGATTTTCCCTTTCAGTTTATCCGGGCTGATCCTTTTATGAATAATATCGGTAAACGAATAGTGGGGAAAGGTATTCGACGGGCCGTAATAATTGACTAAAAAATGGCCTCTTTCATCAGTCGGTATCAGAGCATCTCCAAGTCGTATCTCTTCAACCCCGAAACCGGCCACCTTCAATATCAGGTTCTTGGAACCGAGATATTCCCTGATAACCATAAGGGGAAAAGAAGGAAAAAGCCTGTCCTGGTATTTGATGACCATGGGGATTCTTCTGACCGATCCGTCATCATCGGGAATATAGTTGAGATACCCCTGTCCCTTGGCAACTTTGCAAAGCCGCTTGATGCTCGACTCTACGGCATAGGCATTCCTAAAAGGGGCCTCTTTGGCTTCTCTGCTCCTATAGAAAACAAGCTTATAGTTCGAGTCGATAATATTCTCTATATATTTATCAAGATCTTCTTTCTTCTTATGCCCCATCTCTTCGGAGCTCATAAAGAAGAAGTAACCAAGCACAACCTTTCCGGATTTTTTTATCGACTTCTCAAAGCGGCTGTCATGGTCTACCCTTCTCTTTTCTTGTCGAATGATGTTTGTGAGCCTTTTATCCTGAATCTTTTTCCTTTCCAACTTCCCTTCGAGTGTTTTCAGGGTATTGAGGTCTGAATCATCCGCTCTTGAAAAAACAACATCAAAACCGATGACCTTGACCTTGTAGTATCCGGTCAGTATATCAACCAGCTTGGCCTGTGTGGATCTCGGCCAGGGCCATCTACCCAGTTCATCAAAGCTCTTTTCATCAATCGCAGCAATAGCAATCTCGTTCACCGGCTGCATCGTTCCCCGGGATTTGAATTTCATATCGAGGGCCTTCTGATCGACCAGCCTGAAAAAGAGGGGGTCATAGAAATAAACAACGATAACCACAAGGGTGGCGAAGAACCCTATCTTGAAGCTTGTGAGTGTAAAAATTCTCTTTAACATTTTTTCATTTTTTAATAGATAGATACATCGATACCGACGCTTGTCTTTTCCGACAGATTGATAACACTTCCATCGATAAACTCCAGCCTTGCGGTCCCTTTTTCAGTTCTTACCTCATCCCCGTTGTAGAGAGCAAAATCAGCCTTTGTCACCCTGATCCATTCCCCTTTTGGTTCCGTGATCATGCTTTTTACAAAAACAGCACCTTTAAAACCGATAACCCTTGCCAGAGACCACCTGTCCAGAGGCCCTCTTGTTCCGATAATCGAGCTGCGGGAGCTTTTTCCGGCTTCTTTATTCTTTTTCACTTTTGCCCAGAGACTGGCCATCGATACCTTTATCACTCCAAGCTTTTTCTTTTTTTCCTTTCCCTCATTGATTCCGATATTCGTATTTTCGGAAAGATTGATAAGGCTTCCGTCTGAAAACTCTATCTCTGCTGTTCCTTTTTCTGTTCTGACCTCATCCCCGTTATAAAGAGCAACATTGCCCTTTGTGATCTTGACCCACTGGCCCTGTTTTTTGAGTTCGCTTTTCACAAAAACATCTCCCTTGAAGCTGACGATTCTGGCCGATTTTTCCGGCATATCTCCATAAGCCAATGAGAGAGAGAAAAAAGCGGAAAAGCAAAGAAGAGCAACACTAAAAACCGTGATACAAAAACTTTTTACTCTCACGTTATGCCTCCTTTTTTAAATGTTCGCCCCTCTCCATGGAGGATAAAAGCCGCCTGAAAAACAGCGAGGGAGGGAACAGAATAGACCAGAACCTTTTTTTCATGAAGACCTCCAAAAAAAGACTTTTCTTTTAAGATATCTTTAAAGAGGTTTATTTCTTCTTCAGAAAAATAAATCTTGCAAATTTCAGGCCAAGTTATTGATTATCAATCAGGCAACCAAAATGGAAACAAATTCTTTCTATCAGTAAGAGCCCGTTTTGTCAATAAGCATTTAACCCGCCTCCTTTACCGGTTTTTTCCTGCTTTTTTCCGTTGCTTTTTACTTGACACAATACCACAACATATAGTACTTTTTTAGAAATTAACCACAAAATAATGTGTATCCGCCAGATTTCTCAGGTAAAGAAAGGATAAGTAATGGGTGCGACTGTACAATATGACCGGCTCGGCATACCGGTACTCGAAGACCGGGAAATTACAGATGCGGCTCATGACTTTCTGTCAGAAGTTGACGATACGTCGCTAAAAACCCCCTGCATTGCCCCGATAGCCGGGATCATTGATTATCTTGAAACCTGCTATAACCTGAAAATCGCTTTTGATACGCTCGGGAATTTCGACGGCTACACCATACTCAGCCGTACAATCTTTCCGGCAAACAAGATTTACATAGATATCGATATTGTCTACCGCAATGAATCCCTTTTTCTCTTTACCGTGGCCCACGCCGTCGGGCACTGGATCCTGCACGGAAAAAAGAAGATCAGGCTGCAGCAATCGAATAGAACATTGAAATTCGTCGATGACAGCGAGCTCGATTTCTGGATGGACAAGAGGCTGGGAACCCCGAAGGACCTGATCGAGCACCAGGCCAATGTCTTTGCCACCTCGATTCTCATGCCGAAAAAGACCTTTCTGACGGCGGTTATTGTCAAGCAGATGAGAATGGGAATTGCCAGAAAAGCAGGGAAAATATACCTGAATCAAACAAGCAGCAGTGTAAGGGATTTTAATGAGATTGTTTCCTATCTTCACAGTATATTTGGAACATCCAAGCAGTCGATCATTCTCCGCCTTAAATCTCTCAACATTCTCAGTTTTTCAGGCTCAAAGGAAGATGAGAGCTTCCTTTACACCTATATGAACTGATAAAAACAGCAACCCGGCAAAAATCCCCGATATCAGTTATGGAAATAGTGATATGAATTTAAAAAAGTTAACAATAGAATCTGGTTTTAATCTGAAGGGACTTTCCAGCTCGTTCATAGTCGGGCTGTTCACCCTGCAGACCCTCTCCTTTGTCTTTTTTGTCCCGCAAAAGGCTTTTTATCCTGTTTCGCATGAGACACAGAAGACAGAGAGCTTTGATGGAAAGAAGATGATTATAAGGATCATCGATGACTTCAGGACAGGGCTAAAAGAGGAAGAAAAGGTCAAACTTGCAGAGACCATTTTCCATGAAAGTCTGAAATACGGCCATGATCCCCTTCTGGTTGTTGCCGTTATCAAGACCGAAAGCTCATTCAACAAGAGTGCCTTATCAGGAAAAGGGGCAAAAGGGCTGATGCAGATCCGTTCGTTGACAGCCGGGGAGATTGCCGAAGAGGCGAATTTTAAGTGGGAAAGCGGTGATGACCTTTACAATCCCCTTTTGAACATCAAGATGGGCACCTATTATCTTTTCAAGCTGAAGCTTATCTTCAACGATATTGATCTGGTTCTTGAGGCCTACAACAACGGCCCGACAAAGGTGTCACGGATGGTGAGAAACGGAGAAAGAATCGGAAAACGCTACTCAAAGAAGGTCCTGTCTTACTATCGCGCTTTAAAAAACCGACAATCATAATTTAAAACCCCAGTCCTACTAACAGGCCAAGCCGGCCCTGACAATCAAAAAAACCTAAAAAAACGCCCTTTCCCTTCTCATGAAAAAAGTTTTTTTATTATTTTTTTTCATGAAAAAAAACTTGACAATAATCTTCATTTCTAATACCCTTTTGAAAAACGGGGGAAAAATGAAAAAGAAGACCTCAGCAGAAAAAGAATTAACAGGGTGTCTTATCCGCATCAGAAGCGCCTATGCTGACCTCTACTCGGCCGAAAAGAAAGTGGCCGACTTTATTCTGGCCAATTCTCATGAGATCATGCATCTCTCGGTCACCGAGATCGCCGCAAAGAGCGGAGCCAGCGAGGCAACGGTTGTCCGGTTTTGCCGGTCTCTCGGATACGGCGGGTATCAGGACTTCAAGCTGACGTTGGCGCGGGACACGGTAGCACCTATCAAAAGCATCCATGAAGACCTGGAAAAATCTGACGATATCAGCACCATTACTCACAAGGTCTTTCAGAACAACATCCAGGCGCTGACCGATACCCTCGCGGTCATTGATATGAAGGAGATGGAAAAGGCCGTTGATGCGATCAGCAAAGCGGGCAAAACTCTTATCATCGGTGTCGGCACCTCTGCCCCGAACGTGCAGGACGCCTACAACAAGTTCTTCCGAATCGGGCTCAACTGCTCCTGCCAGACAGACAGCCATCTTCAGGTCATGGAGGCCGCTCTGCTTAACAAGGGGGACGTTCTCATCGCCATCTCCCATTCCGGAAGCACCAAGGACCCCATCGAAACCCTTCTGGCCGCAAAAAAAAGAGGGGCTGTGACAATCTGTATCACGAACAATTCGCTCTCCCCCATCACCAAAGAGGCCCATATCAGCCTCTTAACCGCATCGAGGGAGACCCGCTTTAAAAGCGAGGCTCTGGCTTCGCGCATCGCCCAGACAAGCATTATCAACGCTCTTCTCATGGCGCTCTCTCTTCAGCGTTTCAACAAAACCCTGAAATTCGCCAAACAGATCGAAGAGGCGATCGTCATCAAACAGTACTAACCCAAGGAAAGGAATAACAAAATGGTAAACCTTCGAACCTTTGTCTTTCTCGACAGCCTGCAGCCGCAGGTGACCTCTTACATCGGAACAACGGCAAGGGGTTTCCTTCCTATATCGGGTATGGCGTCGCTTTTTGTCGAGATCGCGCCGGGCATCGAGATCAACAGGCTGACCGACATCGCGCTCAAGGCGACTGATGTCAGACCGTCCATGCAGATAGTGGAGAGGGCCTTCGGTCTTTTAGAAGTTCACTCCGATTCTCAGGGCGAGGTCAGGGAAGCGGGAAAGGCGATTCTTGATTCACTGGGGCTGAAAGAGGATGACAGGATGAAACCGAAAGTCGTTTCCAATCAGGTCATCCGCAAGGTCGACGACTACCAGAGCCAGCTCATCAACCGCGAGCGATACGGCTCAATGCTTCTGCCGGGGCAGTCCCTTTTCATACTGGAAGTTGAGCCGGCCGGGTACAGCGCCCTTGCGGCGAACGAAGCGGAGAAGGCCTCTGATGTAACACTGGTCGAGGTCAGGGCCTTCGGGGCTTACGGCAGGCTCTATTTGGGAGGAGAGGAGAGAGATATCGAGGTCGGCAGCGAAGCCGCTCTTAAGTCTCTCGAATCGATAACAGGACAATCAACTTAAAAAGGAGGATGTGACATGAGTGATGCATTAGGAATGATAGAAACAAAAGGTTTTATCGGAATGGTCGAGGCTTCCGACGCGATGGTCAAGGCCGCAAAGGTAGAGCTGGTCGGCTTTGAACGGATCGGCGGAGGATACGTAACAGCAATAGTCAGGGGAGACGTAGCCGCCGTAAAGGCAGCGATAGAGGCTGGCGCCAGAACCGCCGAGAAGATCGGGGACGTGGTCTCCGTTCATATTATCCCGCGGCCCCATGACAATGTCGACAAGGTGCTGCCTTTGGGTAAAGGCAAAAGAGTCGGTCTGAAATAGGAGTCCATCATGCACTTAGGAAAAGTCATCGGAACGGTTGTCTCAACCCAGAAGGATGAGAAGCTTGAAGGGTTCAGGTTCTACCTTGTCCAGCGTATCGACAGTGACAACCGTCCATTGGAAGAGACTATCGTGGCTGTCGATTCTGTCGGCTCAGGCATCGGAGAAGTGGTTCTCTATGCCACGGGAAGCTCCGCGCGCCAGACAGACGTGACGGAAAACAAGCCGGTCGACGCGGTTATCATCGCCATCGTGGACACCTGGGAGACCGAAGGGACAGTCAGGTATACGAAGGCTTAGGTTCTCATAGGAGGAGTTTTCAATGAAACTCGATGAAGGGCAAATACGCACCATTGTCGAAAAGGTCGTTGTCAAACTGGTTCAGGAAGAGGACGAAAGCGGTCTGCCCGAAGAGAAGACGGTTTCTGAAACAGAGGCAGGGATATTTCCCGATATTAACGCGGCAGTCAACGCGGGTCTGAAGGCCCAGAAGGAGCTGACCTCCCTTCCCCTGAAGACGAGGGAAGAGCTTATTGGTGCCATAAGAGAGGCCGCGAGAAACAACGCGGAGACACTGGCGCGCCTGGCTGTCGATGAGACAGGGCTGGGGCGTTATGAAGACAAGATAAAAAAGAACTTACTCGTCATCGACCGGACACCCGGAACAGAAGACCTGACAACGCAGGCCTTTTCCGGAGATAACGGCCTCACGATAACAGAGAGGGCGCCTTACGGGCTTGTCGGCTCTATCATCCCGATAACCAACCCCTCTGAGACGGTCATCAACAACAGCATCGGTATCATCGCGGGGGGAAACGCGGTCGTGTTCAACCCCCATCCGGGTGCGGCTCAAGTCTCTTTAAAGACCATAGAGATACTGAACAAAGCTATCGTGGAAAAGGGAGGGCCGGAAAACCTCATCACCGCCATTGAAAAACCGACCGTTGACACGGCAAAAGAGCTGATGGCCCATCCCGATATCAAGCTCGTTGTCGTTACCGGAGGCCCGGAAGTGGTCAAAGAGGCGAGAAAGAGCGGGAAAAAGGTCATCGCGGCCGGCCCGGGCAACCCGCCTGTTGTCGTGGATGAAACAGCGGACATCGAAAAGGCCGGGAAGGACATCGTCGACGGCGCCTCGCTCGATAATAATATCGTCTGCACCGACGAAAAAGAGGTCTTTGTTGTCGACACGGTCTGCGACGCCTTAAAGGAAGCCATGAAAAAGAACGGCGCCTTTGAGCTGAACCCGCATCAGGGGGAACGGCTTAAAAAGCTTATCATCGAAGAGGACAAAGGGCCAAACACCCCGTCCGCCGTCAACAGAAAGCTTGTCGGCAAGGACGCCGCATACTACTTAAAGGAACTCGACATCGATTTCAAAGGGGACATAAGGCTCCTGATACTGGAGACAGACAAAGACCACCCCTTTGTTATGACAGAGCTTCTTATGCCGATACTGCCGATCGTCCGGACAAAGGATGCGGACGAGGCCATTGACCTGGCCCTTATTGCTGAACAGGGAAAGGGGCACACCGCCTCGATGTTCTCAAAAAATATCGAAAAGCTCAGCCGGATGGCCGCTCTTATCAACACCTCGGTATTTGTGAAGAACGGCCCGTCATATTCCGGTCTGGGGCTCGGCGGCGAGGGATACACCTCGTTCACCATTGCCACGGGCACGGGTGAAGGGCTGACAACCGCAAAGACATTCACCCGCGAGCGGAGATGCGCGCTCGTGGACTATTTCAGAATCGTATAGAAGAAAAAAGGAACCATTGTGGCAAAAGGACAGGGCTTCAGGCCCGTTATACAGAACATTCAGAAAGAGCTGGTCTACAGCGAGCCGTCGCTCGGGCTTTTAGAGCTTAACAGCATAGCGAGAGGCATCAAGGTCTGCGACGAAATCCTCAAGCAGGCGCCCGTCGACCTGATAGAGGCCGCGCCCATCTGCACGGGAAAATATCTCATCATCATCGGCGGAGAGGTCGACTCGGTAAAGGCTTCTTTTGAACGGGGGGTTGAGCTGGCCGGTCACAACACCATCGACACGCTTTACCTCGCCAAGATAGACCAGAAGGTCTTCCCTGCCCTTCTCGGCATCCAGAAGAGAAAGGGCATCGAATCGCTCGGCATTGTCGAGACGGTCACGGTCGCCTCGTCGATAGTTTCGGCCGATATTATTGTGAAGACAGCAGAGGTCGACCTTATCGAGGTCCGCTTGGCGCAGGGGCTAGGAGGCAAGGGCTTTGTCCTCTTCTCCGGAGACCTTAACAGCGTGACAGCATCGCTCGAGGCCGCTTCGGCCTATACAGAGGAAAAGAGGCTCTTGCTCAGGGCAGAGGTCATCCCCTCGCCGGACAGCCTCCTTGTTAATAAAATCTTAACGAACGGGTAGCTCATGCAGATAGGAAGGGTTACGGGAAAGGTTGTGGCAACAATAAAGCTCGGCTCCATTACCGGCTTAAAGTTTCTTGTGGTTCAGCCGCTCGGTGAAGACGAAAAACCGGCAGGAGAAGAGATCGTGGCAGTCGACACGGTTCAGGCCGGTGCGAACGAGCTGGTCTTTTATGTCACGGGAAGAGAGGCAACGCTCCCGCTCCCAAACCCTGTTAATCCTGTTGACGCAACCATCGTGGGAATCGTCGATTCCATCGACTGATAAGGGAGGTTTTTTTTTGGTTATCGGCTCGGTCATAAAAAAGGTCACATCGACCGTTAAGAACGAGAACCTTTCGGGGTATAAACTGCTTCTCGTCCAGCCGACGCCTTTCGGCAAAGAGAAAAAGGGGAAGCCCTTTCTCGCCATCGACCTGGTGCAGGCCGGAGAGGGGGACAAAGTTCTGGCCATAAGGGAGGGCGGTTCGGCGCGTATGCTCTTAAAGAACGACAATGCCCCTGTGCATTCCGTTATCGTCGGCATCATCGACCATATATCCAATGAGGAATAGAATATGCTCAACCATTCAGACGCAAAAGAAGAGATAATCAAAGTCGGGAAGCTCCTCCATGAAAAGGGGTTCATCTCGGCAGGCGACGGGAATATCAGCATCAGGCTCGATGAAGACCGCATCCTCACAACCCCCACAGGTCTGAGCAAGGGCTTTCTTAAAAAAGAAGACCTTGTCGTTATCGACATGAAGGGGAAAAAGGTCTCCGGCTCCCGCAACCCCTCGTCCGAAATTCTGATGCATCTCTGCGTCTATGAAGAGAGAGAAGACGTGAAGGCTGTTGTCCACGCCCACCCGCCTGTAAGCACCGCCTTTTCCATTGCCGGCGTCTCTTTAGCCAAATGCATCTTGCCGGAGGTCGTCTGCACACTCGGCGCCATCCAGACAGCCGACTATGCCACGCCCGGTACGCAGGAAGTCCCCGAAGCCATAAGGGAATTGATAAAAGACCACGACGCCCTAATCCTTGACAGGCACGGCACGCTGACCGTGGGCAAAGAGCTTTTCGAGGCCTACATGAAGGTGGAAAAGGTCGAGCACACAGCCCTTGTTACCCTGAACGCAAGACAGCTCGGCGATGTCAGGCTCCTCTCCGAAGAAGAGGTCGGAAAGCTCGAAGAACTGCACGGAGCCAAAATGTCAAAATCCGAAAGCCACAAATGCGTTAACTGCAACGGATGCGGTCTCAGCGAACCAGAGCCCGAACCCGAAGAAAAAGACGAAGACGAGCTTGTAAAAAAGATTTACGACGAAGTTAAAAGGGAAATGACCAAAGTATAAACGCCCCTTTTTTACTCGTCTAAAAAAGGGACGGAAAAAAGGACGCTCCGCTGATTTTCTTCACGGTATCTAACATATTATATTATTCTATCTCTATCGAAGAAAGAACTTTTTCGATTTCTTGAATACCTTTGGGTGATATTTGAACAGTTTTCTTAATAGAATCGTACTCAATGAGTTTCCTTTGATGGGCTTTTCCAAGTATATCCCTTCGAAACACTGTAGGATTAGAGTGCTCTACCCAATTTATAAGCTCTGATTCGACTACTGGTTTGTCATGCTGGTAAAGGATTAAAAGGGTTTTTTGTGTCATGCTTAGAGAAGTATCCAAAACGCGATACTTTCCATCTATTTGCCATATAGCTGGTATAATACGCTCGGAAAGTTGCTCAACGGCCATAGTTGCTTTCTGAATATCTACGTCATGAAAAAGACGAACAAGTTCTGCCATAATCCATTTACTGATATATAGTACAACGGTTGCGTCCATGTTACTCGGATCAACTTCATCCCCAACATGTCCAACTCCCCGGTTGTTCCGAATCTCATAAAGAGCAATTATCATTCTTGGGATTTGTATGCGAACCGAACGAGAAAAGGATTGAGATGCTTGTTCCAAGCCACGACACGCATCGACCATATTTCTAGGTTTTTTTGGTTTTTCAGGGAATTCACCGTCTATATACCCTTGCAGAATAGTGTATACAACCTCACAAAGTTTCCCACCACTTAACTCCGAGGGTTCCCATCGATGTTCTATATAGTTTTTTAGAATGTTACCATATGCCTTAACAAGCTCGCCTCTCAACTCCTTTGGTATATTTGCGAGAATTTCAGTAGCTTTTAAAGATGATGCAGTCATTTCTTAGAATCCTTAGATTTTTGTGGAAGGTCAAACTCAACAAAATTTTCTCCTTCAGGCGTAAGCTTGATGTCCATCATACTGCTTGTATCAAGCCAACCCTTATCGCAAGCTGTATACCTGAGTGTATTGTCGAGGTCGGCAGGAAGGCGCCATTTAGCATTTTTATAACAAGTAAACACATGATTTTTAGTTACTTCTATCTTTAGTATGTTTTTTAAATAGTATACTGCTACAACACATTTTTCTATATTACTACTAGGTTTTTTCTCGGTGACGAAGTCTGTAAAGAATTTTTTTCCCTCTTGTCTAAGATTCAAATCTTTTACGATAGTGAGTGTAGTTTTTCCCTTTGATTTTTTCTTGGAGCCAGCTTGTTTTGTTGTTTTTTTCTCTGGTGTCTCACTTATACTAGGTGCGATGCTTATTTCTTCTGGGTGTGATTTTGAGGCATATTTTCCCCAAGCCCATCTTAGAACTCGGATGCATTCGGATTCATCGAGTTGGGCCAATGTATTATCCAATATTGTAATAGCTTTAATTTCAGAAATAGCCATTTTTCTTTTACCTCCTTTTTTTTCTGACGATTTTTTAAAAGCTTTTTAGACTCTTCAATGCTAAGCCATTGAAATTTTTATATTAATTCTACTGCTTCTATAGCTATTGACATACTTAGATTTTTAGAAGAGTGAAATTGTTCCCAATCTCTTTCTTTAACAAATTCTTTAATTTCGTCCTTAATTTCTTGTATGGTCAAATCTGAGCCTGCCATATCAAATTCCTTCTTATATTTTTCTATAGATTTTTGCCACCTTCAATAAATCCTACCATATCGATAATCTTTGCTTTAGTATAGTAGCGTTCTGTTTCTTTACCTGTAAAAAAATCCAAGGTTTTTATTTTACAACTGTCAATTAAAGAGGTATTTCTTTTATAAAAATCAATGAATTTTTCAAGAGCTTTTTTATTAAAGTTATTAATGCCAAAAGCATTCTTAACATTCTGATCGATTGCAGGAACACTGCCAAAAACACCCAGGATAATTTTTGTTGCTAAAGTAGAACTTGCCCTTTCTTCTGTTTCGCCAAGATAGTGCTCAATATCCCACTTGAGTTTTAATAATAATTCTATATTTCTATCTGAATATTTATCTACGTCAATTTCCCAATACTCCTGTCCCCTTTGAGATATTTTTCTAATCAATTTTTCAAAATGTTTAACACTTTTTTTTATTAAGAAAGAAGAACCTCTAAACATGCCCCAACTGGCCAAATAGAAACCCAATTGAAAACAGCTCATTTGTATGTTCTGCTGAGAAGCAATTTCGCCAATTTCGTTTTTTTCACAGAAAGAACGAAAGTAGTTAAAACAATAATCAAATGAAGTATATCTTTCTTCAGGTAATCTTTTATTTAAATAATCATCTATATTTTGCTTAATATTCAAACTACTTAACCTATCAAGATTAAATTTATTTTCTAAAAGATCATTTGTATTCGTTCCACGCTTTTAATAGCTTTTCCTTATCTTGATTAAGTCTTTTTATCCCTTGTACGCTTCGTGCAGGTGTTCTTGGTGTAAATTTAAAAGCCTTTTCATTCCAATCTATCCACCTAACAGGAAAACCGATAGTTTGGGCATATCCTTCTTTATACTTAGAATCATACTTATAGCTTCCCAAAGCATCTGTCTTTAATTCGCAAATTCCTTTTACAATCGTGCCTTCTATGCCTACAATTAAATCTCCTTTCTTTAAATTCAAAAGATTCCACAATACTGGAGCGGCTCCTCTTAATGCTTTGTCTTTTCTTTCTTTAGGTTTTAGATTTTTGTAAATAACCTCGGCGAGAAGATTTACTACTTGAAGAAAATACTTTTTATTTTTAGGGATAAAATGAAATAATAAACTTAAATCCTCAATTTCCGGCCAACCTTGAGCAACTACTTTTCTTCTTTTTAGCTCATTATAGGAGCAATATTCTTTATCAAGAGCACACCACCAAGTACTCATTGAGTCTCCTTCTAAATCTCTCAATTAAAAGTATTTTTTGCAGTTTTCTCTCTTGCATTAGAAAATGTCAATTGCAAAAATTCAAAATAATTTTTTTCACATTTGCTTGAAAAATACCTAAAAAGCAGAAGGGGAGATTTAGATTAAAATTCTTACAATCTCTGCTAGCAATAAATCTAAATCATTTGAAAAATCAGTCTGCTTTACTGTTGGTAATACTTCTTTGCTTCTTATTTGGCAATGTAAAAACTGATCAGCAATGTTTCTTGAAGAATTTTCTAGATTTTGCATTGACTTTTTAAAAGAATTAGAACCAGAATAGTTATTGGCTACCTCTTTAAAATTTTTACACCTATTAAAAATAGGAGGCACATGGTCAATAATTGCTCTCAATAACATTATAATAGAGTGATGACATTCTTCTCTACAACATTTATTAAGCTCTTCACATAATTTAACAAGCCTAGATAAATCGAATTGATTAGATTTTAAATTTTTTAATTCTTCTATACGGTTAGTATCTACATACACTCCTAATGTAAGATTTAACTTCAAAATGCCTTTAGTTTTATCTTCAATAATCTTTTTAAGATTAGGGTATTGTTTATCAAATTCTTGAACTACCTTAGCATGAAGACGGAAAGTATCTCTTTTGTTCCCCCTTACAAATTTTCTTGATTTTTTTAGATTGTTTCTTAGACGTGTTGAGTTTGGCAAAGAAAAGGATAGTTTACCAAACCAATCTATTACATTCTTGACTGTAAATTCTTTTAAATTTTCAGTACGTAAAAAGAAATATGCAAGCAAAAGAACTTTCTCAATTTCAAATTTAGACAATAAATCTGCTTTGCTAGAAAATTGATTTAAATTCATTTCTTATTATTTTTTGCTTTTTGGCAAATTATTTTCTGCGAATCTTATCCCTATGTGCGGTATTTTCAAATCATTTCTTTTATAAGTTTCAACCCCAATTTAATTCCATCATTTGTTATTTTGTAAGATTTTTTCTTGCAAATCAAATAACCCCTTCTATCTTTTCTATCCATATCCCTTTTAAAATGTGTTCCTACGGAAATTTTAGCATCTTTTAGAAACTTATGAAGCAATCTTCCTGAAATCTCCCTTTCATCAAAATGATAATAGTATCCTGTAAGATAAATAATAGCGTTATAGAAATTTTCATCAGAATCTTGGTTACAATGTTTCTTTTTTAGAAGATGAATAACATCATCTTTAAATTCAAAAATTGATTCTATTTTGTCTTCTGTTGTTTCCAAATCTTTTATAAGGCTTTTAATACCATGAGGATTTTCTGTGAAACTAATCTTAGTTGTATCAACCATACTAGAAACTTTTCTTGCACCACTAGTTTTTTTAGCTTTATTTTTACCAGAACTTTTTCCGCCCTTACCAGTTATCTTTTTCGTTCCCGTTTTCACATAATCTAATGACAGGCCTTCCTTAGTTGTTTCTTTTGGTTCTCTATATTTATTTATGAGGGAATCTAATATTTCCTCTATTTTAAAATGATTGATAAAATACATATCATCTTCTTTAGCGACATAACCAGATAATAATATACCTAAGGGTTTGCTAATTGTAGTGGTTTTTATCCCTAGCGAATCTGATAATTGCCTGGAAGTGAATTTATAACTGTCTACTAAATCCAGCTCTTTAGCAAAATACTCTCCAATTAAAAAAAGAACAATCTTTTCTGGATTAGTAAAGCTGTATGATTCAAAAATTACCCTTCCATTTTTTCCATCAATTGCAAATAATTTTCTGCTCTTTTTTATTAATTCTTCAAATTTTTTTAATGTATCCTCTTCTGACAAAACTAATGCTTTTAAAATTTCTTTCTTTCTATCTTGATCCATTTGATGCTCCTAGTTAATATTTTTTATTTTTTAAGAAAATTAAAAAAAACTAAATTTATTATCAATATCTATTTACAAACCTCATTTAATATTTTTATTGCTCTGGATTTCCCTTTTTCTAACAAAATATTTTCCCTGGAGTGTCTAGCGGCTTTACTAATATATTGATAATTTTTTAAATACTTTATAGCTTGATTTATTTCCCTGATGTCAATATTACTATTAAAACAAACATTTTTTATTTTATTTGATGTAAAAGTTCTTTTTCCCAAACCAATTGTTTCTATATAAGCTGTACATAATATGCAATTAGCCTGTTTCTCATTTTTTGATTTGCCGGGGATTTCTTTGTTAAATTTAAAACTCCCATCTTTATTTAGAAAAATACTGTCTTTTAAAAAGTTTTCGTTAATTTTTAAATGTTCAGACAGCTTTTTATAAATTTCTGTTATATCAATCGTTTCTTTTTTTTGTTTGATCTTTTTTCCTTGAAGTCTTGAAGCTTCTTTCTTCCATTTTTTATTTCCTTTGTCATTTATTTCTTTTTCTAATAATCCTATATAATCACTTATATAAGTAGAAGATACAGCAAAAAAACCTCTATCTACTCTTATAACAAAACCATCATAGACTAATTTAGAAACAACCGCACTAGCATAACTACTTGATACTGTTAAAAACTTAGACAATTCAGCATTGCTAACTTTTTCTATTCCTTCTTTTATCCCTAAGGAAGGTTTTAGTTTTGACAACTCACTTCCCAGATATCTAGTAATTAAAAAAAGTTTAACTTTATTCACAATACTCAATTCTTTTTTTACAATATGTACATTTCCTTCTTTCCCAATAAGCTTTGAAAACTTTGAACACCTTTGAATCAAAGACTCTATTTGCTCGGTATTAAAAGCTTTTTCATTATCAATAAAAAAATCTTTTATATATTGATTTACTTCCATTAAATGTTTTTCCTTATATTTATTTTATCATGTAGGATATAATATAATATTTTTATTTTTAAAAGTCAATAGTTAAGTTAAATAATATAGTAAAAAATTATATTTAATATACATTATCCTTTTCCCTACAACCTTCAAAGAACTTGAACCTTCAAGAGAAAATACTATATTTATTTGATATTAAAATGTTTTTTTGATTAATATAATTATATTATACATATTATTAATATGCCATTTCTATTATATTTTTAATAATATTTTTATGTATAGGCTACAATTTAAGTTATTGATATTAAGTATATAATATTGTTATAAAAAATAATAAAAGTAATAATACATAACTTATATAAATAATGTGATATATATATAATATATTTATTCTTATAATACTCTGAAATATAAAGGATATTAGTTAAATATAAAAACTACTGCCATTATTTTTATTTAAAACTATAATTAATTGCTATTTAATAATTACAATTAAAAATAATTGAGCAAAAAATAACAGTAAGAGTTTAGAAATTCGCTGGTTTTGGCTGGAAACAGATTTGAAAAAAGAAATGGGAGCATAAAAAAAGGGAGGCTAAAAAGCCTCCCTTTCTGCTTTTGAGGTCTCTGTTTTTCAATCCCCCATCCTGCTTTTTAGGCATTTTTTAAATAAGTGAGGGAAAAGAGGTAGGCTGGGCATTTAAAATGCCTTTTAATCTCCCCTTCTGATTTTTAGGTATTTAACCTGTGTGAGCGAGGATAACGAATAAAAACTGTCTGAGCGACAGCGAGTTTTTTTTATTCGCCAAGCGAACGCTGTTAAATACCGTCAAGAAAATCAGCCGGGGCACCCTTCTTTAGTTACCTTTCTTGGGTGAGCAAGAAAGGTAAGAAAACTCTCTTTTTAGTACTCCCCTGCTTTCATCTTAAGCCTGGTCATCTGTTCTCTGTAAACAGGCCAGAGATGGGCTCCCTCTTTCAGGGTAACTGTTCCCTGCGAACTGATAATCTGCTGTCCCTTTGGAGATTTTGCAAAGGTAATGAATTCTTTTGCTGCTCCTTTAGGCTCGCCCCTGGTTACCAGATAAAGGGGTCGATAAAGGAGGTATTTTCCTGATGCGATGTTTTCCTTGGATGTGTCGATTCCGCTGAGCTTCAGGACCTTTACGTCTCTTTTTCGGGCGCTTGAAATTCCGGTAAGGCCGATGGCCCATTTCTCTTTCATAATGCCCTTTTCCAGGGGGGTCGTAGACTTAAAGCGCTTTACTGCCTTGAATTCCTGCTCGGGATTATAGAAAATTAGCTCGCGGGCCATTCTACCGACACCGGATATCTTTCCGTTTCGTACGAAGAACTGGATCGGTGTGTTAGCAGGGCCTCCCAACTGGCCCCAGTCTGTGATGTTTCCGGTGATAACACCTTTAAGCTGCTCAAGGGTGATAGAATCGACAGGGTTCTCTTTATTGACGATAACGACAACGGCATCCCAGGCAACATGATGCAGTTTTGCATCTTTCTCTTCAGGAGCTTTGATAACGTGGCGGCAGGCTCCTCCCAGACTGGTAATTCCGGCGGCGGCCTTCCTGATGCCGAGCACATCTCCCCCGCCTCTGACCTCGACCTGTGTGCCCGTTTCTTTTGTAAACGCCTTTACCAGCTCTGCCATAAAGGCCTTCTTAACAATATCGCATCCCAAATACTTTATCGTTTCGCCCGATGAGGCAGGAGCCGACACAAAACAGACAGCGGCGGATACGAACAGTACAAAAAGAATCATTGACAATCTTTTCATTACTTTCTCCTTAACATTACTGTTTTCTGGTAGTTCCTGAATAACAGGTTTTTGGCTTTACCTCCCTGCAACTCCTCCTTTCCTTTTGCGTCCCTTTTTTAGACGAGTAAAAAAATGAACACAATCTAGTTCGGGTCTGTGGTCAGATAGGGGTCGGAGTCAAGCGTGCCAGTAGTAACTGTCGGCGCGCCGCCGCCCCAGTAGTTGTTCTCCGCTGTGAAGCTGTCAAGGGTATTTTCATAAAAATCTGCCGAGGTGTTGTTATAGATGGAGTTGTACCCCCCTTCTCCTGTGGAGGCATTCCCGAACTTCATATCGGTCATAGAGCCTATAGCAGGAACAGCTTTCCAAATACGAATACCAGTAGTATTCCCGGTGATGGTGTTTCGCGTAAACGTGAAATCGGAGAAGCTGGCAGCTGCTGGATCGCTTTGAGCGATTTGAATACCCCGGTTGTTATCGATGATCCTGTTCCGCGAGAAGACAAAGTTCGATAAAGTGCCATTCGTCAAACCATCAACAGTTATACCAGCAGAGCTGTTCGTTGAAACTGTGTTCCCCGAGATGGTAAAGCCCGAGAGAGTGCTACCCGAAGCAGTCATCATGATTCCATAGATGCTATCGGTGACAGTGTTGTCCGCAATGGTCCAGTTCGACACCGTGTCTCCGCCCGAGCTTCTGACAAAGATATTCGCACTACTACTATCCGTGACGATGTTGTGGTGGATGTTCCCGCCATTCACGTTTTCTGCCCAGATGCCATTGCTCCCTCCGTTTTGTATCTTCAACCCCCTTATCTCCACGTTGTCTGCGGAGATATCTAGAACATTCCCTGCTCCTCCTCCGTCGAGAACAGGATGGCCATCTACTCCGCATCCGGGAAATGCCTCGTGTCCTGATCCCCAGATAATGGTGTCCTGGTTATCCACGGTAAAGTTGCCTGTGTAGCTCCCGCTTCCCTTACACACATACAGGGCTTCGCCGTCAGAGAGGGCGCTCAGGCCCTCGGTCATGGTATTGTAGGGATGGTCGAGCGAGCCGTCCTCGACTCCCGCGGTGTTCCTGTTGTCCACATAGACCATGTCATACATCTTTTGTTTGTTTGGTTCGCTGGTGGACTTGTTCGATATAATATCGATGTCCCTCACCACGATGTCGGTCATCCTCTCCCTCGGCTTTCTTTTTCCCCTCTTCTTCCAGTAATTCTTCCACCCCTTAAAGGAAAGGGGTATGGAGATGTGTCCGCCTATGAGGACATCTGTGTCAAAGGCGTTGTCGTCCCTTACCTCGAGATTGATAGCCAGAAGGGGAAAGGGCCTTATCTCCAGCCTCCCCTTGACGCCGTCTATGTCATCTGCCACTTCTGAATCGTAGTGGTAGCCCCCGAGGTATGCCCTTGTCTCTATGATATCGGAGAGGCCGGGGATGAGAACGCCCCCCTCATAGTCAAGGCCCCTGAGCGGCTCTTCGATGTTTTCGGAGGTGAAGGAGGAAAAGCTTCTCTGCTCAAATCTGTAGTCGATGCTATCGGGAAGCGTCCTCTTGCCGGATACGGGGAAGTAGAAGTTTGACCGGAGGTCGAACCACTCGGTGATGATGGCCTCGAGCCCGAAGCCGAGCTGGTTGTGGCGGAAGTTGTTCTCGCTTCTCTGCGTGTCAAAATAGCCGTTGATGCCGAGAAACATCCTGTCATTTAAGAAAAGACGGCGGTAGCCAAGGCCGATGTTCAGCTCCTCTGTGTCGTTGCTCCCTAAAACGCCCTTCGGGTTGACAAAGAAAAGAGAATTCTTTTTCCTGAAAAAGGGGATGAGGACGTCGACAAAGTAAAGCGTCCTTCCATTCCCGCCCCTTATGCCGGGGCTTATCTTTGCCGGCCACTCCTGAAGAGATAGGCTCTTGGGGGAGTTCGGGTTTGGTTTTGTGCCAAAAAGATTGAAAGAAAAGAGGTTATCGATGTAGTAGTTCTGGCTCTCCCCCTCTACGGCGGCAGTGGTATTCAGCTTTGAAAACCATTCTGTAAGGGGCTTTTTCTCTTCGGGCAGGCTAAAGCCCGGTTCTGCAAAGGAGAGATAGGGGATAAATAAAAGGATTATCAGGCTTATATTTGTTATAAAAAGATAAGGGGGAGAGCGAAGACAAACCCTGAAGCCGTGGCAGGACTTTTTCAAAAGGCCGCTATAATTTCGCATCTTGTCCCCTTTTCAAAGGGTAACAGCTTATCAAAGATACAGAACCAAGAAGATAGTCAAAGAAGAAAAAAAGTCAATTCATTGCTGTCAAATCTAGGATGTGGTGTTAAATCTGATAAATAAAAAAAGCCCTCCTTCAAAACAAACTTTTTGTATCAAAAAGATAGAATTATGTCAAGTTTAATTTGCGGCTATTTTTTAGTGAGGGTATTTTTATGCTAAAAAAGAAACGGGAGCATAAAAAAAGGGAGGCTAAAAAGCCTCTCTTTCTGCTTTTGAGGGGCATTAAACGCCTTTAAATTTCCCCCTTTTTAGACGAGTAAAAAAGGGGCTTCCGTCTTTTAGTTTTCCCTTTTCCCCAATTTATGTTAAATTTCACCCACAAGAACATCCCAATATCCTTACTATCACAGGAGAATCTATGGAATTATTAGCCCTGCTTTTTAAAAAGATAGCCGGAAACAACCCCATCCTTCAGGGTCTTCTGGGGGGTCTTGTTATAACCGCTTTAAACATGATAGGGGCTCTTCTTGTCCTCTGTTTTAGAAATGTAAGCCAGAAATTTCTGGATGCTTCTCTGGGATTTTCGGCAGGCATCATGCTGACAGCAAGCTTTACAAGCCTTATCATTCCGGGTGTTGACATGGGAGGCATTATGCCCGTGATAATCGGGATAATCCTTGGTGTTTTGCTGCTGGATGCCGGAAACAGCTTTGTTCCTCATATGCACCCTCACATGGGAGAGGAAGGAATAAAGACTGATAAAATAAAGGCTGTATGGCTTTTTATCTTTGCCATCACCCTGCATAATATGCCTGAAGGGCTGGCCGTGGGCGTCATGTTCGGCTCCGGCAACCTCAGTGATGCGCTGGTCTTGATGATGGCCATCGGGATTCAGAACATCCCCGAGGGTTTTGCTGTTGCCATATCGTCAATGAGTATAGGTTTGGGTAAGCGTTTTTATGCGTCTTTTGTCGGGATACGGGCCGGCCTTGTTGAAATCCCCCTTGCCTTACTCGGGGCATGGGCTGTGCACTCTATGCAGATGATACTCCCCTATGCAATGGGGTTTGCCGCCGGCGCCATGCTTTATGTGATAAGCGACGAAATCGTGCCTGAGACACACCGCATGGGACACGAACGGCTGGCCACCTTCGGCACAATGGCCGGTATTATCGTCATGCTTTATCTCGATATATCTCTGGGATAAAAAAAAGAGCAAGACCGGGTATTTAAGATGCCCCTTCTTTCCGGGGTACCCTTCTTTTCGTCCCTTTTTTAGACGAGTAAAAAAGGGGCTTTCACCTTTTCTTTTGAATTCCCAATATGGATGGTGTATATTTAGCTTAAAAACAGCTTTTAGACCCGATTTCAGGAGGAAATTCATGAAATTCTTTATCGATACGGCGAATATTGAGGAGATAAAAGAGGCTCACAGCATGGGCATCATCGATGGCGTGACCACGAACCCGACGCTTGTTGCCAAAGAGGGAAAGGACTATAAAAAGGTGCTTGAGGAGATATGCTCGGTCATCGACGGCCCCATCAGCGCCGAGGCGGTCAGCGAAGACGCCGAAGGGTTGATCAAAGAGGGAATGGATTTTGCAGATATCCATAAAAATATCGTCGTGAAGATACCCATGACATGGGAAGGTCTGAAAGCGGTGAAAAAGCTCGCCGAAGAGCGGATAAAGACCAATGTGACGCTTGTTTTTTCTCCGAATCAGGCGCTTCTTGCGGCAAAGGCCGGGGCGACCTATGCCAGCCCTTTTATCGGGAGGCTCGATGATATCAGCCATTTCGGCATGGACCTGATAGAGCAGATCGTCACGATTTACGAAAATTACGGCTTTGCCACAGAGGTTATCGTGGCGAGCGTGAGAAACCCGCTCCATGTTCTGGATGCGGCCATGATTGGGGCGGATATTGCGACCATCCCGTTTGGCGTTATCAAACAGCTGGTCAACCACCCGCTGACAGACAAAGGGATTGAGAAGTTCCTCGCGGACTGGAACAAGATTCCGAAATAAATTGTAAGGAGGCCTGAACACTATGCCGATGTATGAATTCGCCTGCAAAGAATGCGATGCCGATTTTGAACGCCTGATGAAAAATTCCAAGGATAGACCGGCATGTCCCAAGTGCAAAAGCAGAAAGGTCGGGAGGCAACTCTCTGCCTTCGGGATGAAGATAGACAACAAATTTTCAAGCTCTCTCGGCTCGGCCTGCACGGGATGCAGTCCGGCACCGGGAGCCTGCAGCGGCTGTTCGTCAAAGAAATAACGATGTACCCTTAAAAAACAAGCCATAAAAAAAGGGATAACTGTTTTTTCTTTTGTAGGGTTTTTATCTGCAAATATTCATTGACAAAATCTTTTTTTTCCCATATATTTATATTAATGATGCTTGGATTCTGATTCTGCTTCCTGTTGATAACCTAAAAGTCCTGACAAGGGCACGAAAAGCAGCCGGAAATTTCTTATCACAGGGAGAGAGCTCAGTGCAAAACACCAGTCAGCATCGCTTTATCGTTCTTTTTAGCGCCTTCATTTTCACGCCATTCCTTTGTTTTCTTCACCAAAAAATAAACGTTGACCAGAAAGAGGCTAAACGTGCGTGATAAAAGTGCGCAGGAACTGCGCAAAACAACAGAACAGATAAAGACCCTTTATGAATTGGGGAGGAAGGCCGCTTCCATGACCTCAAGGGACAAACTGCTCCCGTGGATAGCCGAGCAGGCGGCCAAGCTACTCGATGCCGAGGTGTGCAACTACCGGATAAGGGAAGGAATTTACCTGGTCAGGGGCGGCGGGACAAAAGAGGGCATGGAGCTGATGACAAAAGAGAGGCTGAGAATCGGCGAGAGCCTGAGCGGGTTTATTGCAAAGAACAGGAAGCCGGTCATTATTTCCGACGGCTATTATAAAGACCCGAGGCTTATTGCCGCACACAGGAAGGTCGCAAAAAAATACGGTTTTTGCTCCTGTCTCGGCGTTCCTATGTGCATTGAAAAAAGGGTTGTCGGTGTTCTGTTCGTTGTTTCAAAACAGGTAAAGAAATTTACAAAAACAGACGTGGAGATGTTAACCTCTTTTGCCGCCCAGGCCGCTATTGCCATTGAGAATGCAAGGCTGTTCGAAAATCTGAAGCAGGAGATAGCCGAGCGGAAAAAGGCGGAGGAAGAGATAAAGAACAAAGCCGAACAGCTAAAAACCCTTTACGATACAGGCAAGAAGATCACCTCCATCATTGCAAAAGAGGAGCTTTTGCCCTGGATTGCAAAACAGGCTGTGAAGATTCTTGATGCTGATGTCTGTTATTACAGGCTCAAACAGGGAGATTATCTTTTGAGGGGCGGCACAACGAGAAAGAACATAGATATTATGGTGAGGGAAAGGATAAAAACAGGAGAGGGCTTGAGCGGTTTTGTCGCAGAGAAAAAGAAGCCCCTTATTCTTTCGGACAACTACTGCAATGATTTAAGGCATCTTTCCGAGCATGGTGAAAGGGCAAAAAAATACGGCCTTCGGTCTTATGTTGGTATCCCTATGATGATGAAAAACGAGGTTATGGGGGTTATCAATGTTGTTTCAAAAGCACCGAACAGATTCACCAAAAAAGACGTGGAGCTGTTAACCTCTTTTGCCGACCAGGCCGCCATTGCCATCGAGAACGCAAGGCTGTTCGGAAATCTGGAGCAGGAAATCAAGGAAAGAACAAAAGCTGAAGATGAGCTCAAAAAAAAGACAGTACAGTTAGAAACCCTCTGGGAGGGAGGAAAGAGAATCACCTCCATGACCTCGAAGGAAAAGCTCCTGCCCTGGATAGCAAGGCAGGCTGTGAAGCTTTTGAATGCCGACGCCTGCAACTACAGGATAAGGAAAGGCGACTATCTGGTCAGGGGCGGCGGCACAAAAGAGGGCCTGAAGCTCATGGTAAAGGAAAAGATTAAAATAGGAGAGAGCCTGAGCGGGATTATCGCCAGAGAAAAAAAGCCCCTGGCTGTCGAGGACATAAAAAAGGACAAAAGGTATATCAGGGAGCACAGGTCTCTGGCCCAGCGCCTCGGCTTTATCTCCTTTCTCGGTGTCCCCATGATGATAAAGAACAAACTGGTAGGCGTGCTCATTGTCCGAACGAAAAAACAAAAAAAATTCACCCATATGGATGTCGACATCCTCTCGGCTTTTGCCGACCAGGCCGCCATCGCCCTGGAGAATGTAAGGCTGTTTCAGGAACTGGAAAAATCGGAAAAAAACCTGAAGAATTTCTCCGGAAAGATACTGTCTGTTAGGGAGGAAGAGAAAAGAAAGCTGTCACGAAATCTGCATGATGAGTTCGGCTCGCTGGAATTTGCCATCAATTCGAAAATAAGCATTACTGAAAAAGCGATAAAAGACCGCAATATGCAGGAAGCCGCCAGGAATGTGAAGAGCATAAAGACGATACTGGAACAAGCCTCGGTCATCTTCAAAGAGATGGCCGTTGATCTAAGGCCGGTCGACCTCGACCTTGTCGGCCTGCCCAATGCCCTTGAAGAATATTTGGAGAAATTCTCCAAACAGTCAGGCATGGAGATAGATTTCAAGAACGATATAGACGGGCTGAAACTCACTGACGAGGCGGAAATTGTTTTATACCGCGTTGCGCAGGAGACATTGAACAATATCAGCAAACATGCCGGAGCAAACAGGGTGAGAATAAAGCTCTATAACCGTAAGAATCAGATCAGGTTTAACATATCTGACAACGGGAAGGGTTTTGATATGGAAAAAGAGCTGCAGCAAAAAGGGAAGCTTTTGAAAATGGGGATTATGGGAATGAAAGAACGCGTGGAATCTTTGGGCGGAAAGTTCTTGATTAAATCGGCACCTGAAAAAGGGACCGATATCAACATAACCTTAGCAAATCAATAAAGACAGTATTATGACGATAAAAATCATCATAGCCGATGACCATACCATCGTAAGAGAGGGGTTGAAATCCCTGATAGACAGCATGGGCAGGGATATTGAGATCATCGGCGAGGCTTCCAACGGGAACGAGGTTCTGGAGATGGCGGAGAAAACCCCGGCGGATGTTTATGTTCTGGATATATCGATGCCTATCCTGAACGGCATCGAGGCAACAGACAGGCTCATAAGAATGAACCCGAACAATAAGATCATCATGTTAAGCAGGCACGATAACAAGGAGCTGGTGAAAAAAGCTCTCAATTTCGGCGCCAGGGGATATATCTTAAAAAGCAACACGGGCGAAGAGCTGGTCAATGCCATTAAAGAGGTTTCAAAAGGAAAAACCTTCCTCAGCCCGAAGATATCCGCTTTTATGGTCGACAAATTTCTCGGCAAGAAGCACCAGTATGAAAAGAAGAAAAAATCGGTCGACCTGACAAGAAGAGAAAGAGAAATTCTCCAGCTTATCGCGGAGGGTTTCAGCAATAAAGAAATAGCGGAAAAACTGAACATATCCTTTTCTACTGTGCATGTTCACAGAAGCAATATAATGGAAAAACTTAATATCCATAAGCAGGCCGGTCTGATAAGATATGCTATTAACGAAGGAATATCGGGACTATAGCCCCCGTCACCCATAAATTGCTCCATTTACTTTAAAAGCATAAAATAGAAAGAATATCAAAAAATAAATGAAACCATTTATTGATTCAGCTTTCTTTCTCTATTAAGTTCTCTAGCATAATCTTTTATTTATCAGGGATTCTGGAGGGCAAAATGATGTTAAATAAAGAATTGGAACATCAGAAGAAAAAATTGTTACAAAAAAGGATCGCACTGTTAACAAATTTAGAGCAACGGAAATTGGGCAGGGACAGCCATTCAGATTTAAGTCATGGAGACGACATTGACAAAGCAACCGTTTCGGCCGATCTGGAGATTGTTTACCTTCTGGGCGACAGAAAACTGATGGAATTAAAAGCAATCGACAGGGCCATAAAAAAAATAAGTAGGGGGGAATATGGTGTCTGCGAAATCTGCGGAAAAAAGGTAGGAAAAAAAAGGCTGGAGGCCCTGCCGTTAACTCCCTTTTGCCGGGTCTGTCAGTCACAAATGGAATAATCTTAAGGAAAATAAAACATGTCCGAATTAAAAGAACTGGTTGAATATACGATTAAAGCGATTGTCGACAAACCGGAAAATGTTGAGGTAAAGACTATCGAAGGCGAAACATCGACAATCCTGGAGCTGAAAGTAGCAAAAGAAGACATGGGAAAAGTGATAGGGAAAAAAGGAAGAACGATCACTGCGCTACGAACGATACTCAGTGCTACGCGAACTCAAAAGGATAAGAGACAGATACTTGAAATCCTGGAATAGAACGCTTTACTGCTCAATAGGACGTGTAGGATTTGGCCGCAGGGGGTGATAGTCATAAAAAGGGCCGGGAGGCTCCCCCCAATTCTCTCCCTATAGATTTCAAATCTATACCTTCCGGCCTTTTAAAAAACAGAAACAACAAAAACCTTTCCTGCTTGTCAGTCAGTCAGCCAGAGATAATCAGCCCTTATATGGTCGAGGGTTTCTTCGTTTTCCCCTATTGAAAGAGGGATAATTGCGCGGATGGGTGCATTGGCTCTTTTCTCAAGACGGGCCGGTATGCCAAGAAGCTGGGCATGGGCGCTTCCGGCAAGAATGATAAGCCGGTGCTTCGGGTTTTCCTTTAAAAATTTTCCGGCGTGATAAGCCATGGCATTGTCCCACAGCATCTGGGCCTCGCAGAAGTAATCAAAAGACCCTTTTTTGTGGGGATTGCTTTTATAAACCCTTTCAAGGTAATCCCGGTAGCTCTCTGTAACATCACAGGAGACCTGCGGAAGATCCTGGCGCTCGTCTTTTGTGAGGGACTGATACCCCGTTAGTGCGGTCTTGCGCGTCAGGTCTCTCGGCATGTTCAGGCCGACAAGAGGAAGCCTGTTCTTTCGGACAGCGTGAAAGATAGGGGCATAGAGGGGATAGGCCATCCGGCTCCAGTCCTTTTTGAAAAGGGATCGAAGCTCTTTTTCTTTCAGGTTTCCCATTGACCATTTTTCAAGATGCCGGTTCGAACTGTTCTGGAACATCTCCATGCCCACGGCAACGAGTAGGCCCTTTTCATGCAGGCCCTGAATGATATTGAGCTGAACGTCGTGATGGCTTTTTTTAATGTGCTCTTCTCCGACCAGAACAACACGGGCATTTTTGATCTGTTCAATGAGGGTATTGAAAGAAATCTTTTCTCCGCTTTTGAGATCGATAATTGTTCCGGAAGGAGTGGACGGACGGTTCAAAGAGGCGCATCCGGCTAAAAGAAAAGATATGAAAATGATAAAAAGCTTCTTCATCTTAAGCCTCTTCGTTTTTCTTTTCCCTGAGAGACAGGACCAGGCTGAAGAGCGAAGGAACGACAAAGAGGGTAAATACGGTCGAGGCCGTCAGCCCTCCGATGACAACGCTTCCGAGCCCCCGGTAAAGCTCGCTCCCCGCACCCGGAAAAATGACCAGCGGCATCATCCCGAAAACGCTGGTCGAGGCGCTCATGAATATGGGGCGAATCCTCGTCCTGACGCTCTCGACAATGGCGGTCTGCGGTTCCATGTCGTGGTCTCTCATAAAATTCAATGACTGGTGAACGATCAAGATGGCGTTATTCACGACCGTGCCGATGAGGATGACAAACCCGAGCATGGTTAAAATATCCATCTGCTGCCCGGTAAAAAAGTGAACTATCGAAAGACCGATAATCCCTCCCACAGCGGCCAGAGGAACGCTGAACATAATCACAAAGGGATAGAAGAACGATTCGAAAAGAGACGCCATAAGGAGATAGGTAATGAAAAGGGCCAGAAGCAGGTTCCACTGCAGGTCCTGGCGAGTCTTTGTCAGCTTGTCGGCGGTTCCTGCAAGCGTGGTTTCTATCTGGTCGGATATAAGTCTCCTCTGCCGCATCGGCCCGATGATACCCTTCTCAAGCTTTTCCATGGCTGTGGAAAGCTCCATACCGGGCGGAGGCGAAACAACAAGCGTGATGGCCCTTCTCTCTTCTATATGATTGATCTGTGTGGGAGACTCTGTCCTTTTGAAACGGGCAAAGGTCGAGAGGGGAACCAGACGGCCGTTGCTTACGGCAACCGGAATGGCCTCAATATCTTCGGTTGTTTTAACAGTCCCTATGGAAGAAATCAGCTTTAAATCGATCTTGTTTCCTCCCTCCCAGAAATCGCCTATCACCGCTCCATCCACCATCGTCCTCACAACAAAGCCTGCCTCCCGAACATTCATCCCCATTTCAGAAGCTCTCTCTTCATCCAGCCGAATCTCTATCTCTGCGCCTCCCAGATTAAAATTCGGGGGGTCCGGTCTCGGGAATCCAAGAGATCTTGCAATCTCGGGGATAAGCATGATCCCTGTCTTTTTAATCTCCTCCATATTATCTCCGCTGATCTCAAGTTCAATGGAGTTCCCTCCCGTGATGCCCCTTTCAAAGAGAGACCTCTGAAAAGCAAAAGAGAGGACTCCCGGGATCTGGGAGCTGGCCTTCATGACCACTCCTTCCAAAGGCTTCACCCTTTTTGGGTCCTTGCTTCTCAAACCCATGAAAACATTCTGTCCGAAGGAAACATAAAAAAAGTGCTCGATAGGGGGAGCGTCAAGTTCTTTTGCCTCCTTGCTTTTAAGCTCTGCTTTCCAGTAAGGCCTGAGATGTGCCTCAATCTTCTTACCCATGCTTGTAAACTCTTCTTTGCTGTATCCGGGAGGTGTGATGAGAAATCCGATAACAAGGTTCTGGTTCCCGGCAGGGAGATAGCTCATGGGAGGAAGAAGCAGAATACTGAGAAGTATGGAAACCCCTGTAAATCCTACAATAACAACAATTCTTTTCTTATAACTTTGATTAATGGATGCAATGGTATTGCTGACAAAATCCTGAAAAGAGGCTGCCATTCGATGCAATTTCTTTAATCGCTTTTTCAGCCTTTTCGCATTTTTCTCTTCTTTGAGTTCAATCTTGGAGGCAAACATCGGAATAAAAAGAACCGATACAAGCAATGAAAGACCGACAGCCGAGGAGATGGCAATGGCAATATCCTTGAAAAGCTGGCCGGCTTCTTCCTGCACAAATATTACGGGAATAAAGACGGCAAGGGTTGTCAGCGTGCTTGCGAGAACCGCTCCCCAGACCTCTTTTGCCCCCTCCCAGCTTGCTTCAAATGTTGTCTTTCCCATCTGGACATGCCGGTAGATGTTTTCCAGAACCACGATGGAATTGTCGACAACCATGCCGACAGCAAAGGCCATTCCCGCAAGGCTGATAACATTGAGATTTCTCCCGAAGAGAACCATTAAAAGAAAAGTCCCGATAACACTGATGGGTATGGCAAAGGCGATAACGATTGTGCTTCTTATATTGCCGAGAAAAAGAAGAAGAACAAGAATAGCCAGGGTGCCGCCGATCCAGAGATTTTGCAAAACAAGATCAATAGCGCTCTGTATGTATTCTGTTTCATCATAGACCTGCTCGAAATGCAGATTTCTCGGCTTCAGTATCGTTTCATTTACCTTTTTCAGTTCTCTTTTGAGGCCGGCCATAACCTCCATGACGTTGCTTCCGCTCTCCCGTGTCGCGTTCATGGCAATGGTCGGTTCGGCCTGTGCACGGACAACCAGTTCCTGCTCCTTGTAACCGAATTTTGCTTCAGCCACATCCCGAAGATAGACTGTCCGATCATTATCACGGACAATAATCGTATTCATAAGGCTGTCCAGGGTTTCATACTGGCCGACTGTCCTTATGGTGTAAGACCTTTTCCCATACTCAATATCCCCTCCGGAAACATTGATATTCCTCTTTGCCAGCACGTCCCTTACTTCTGCAAGGGTGAGTTTTCTCGATGCCAGACTCACGGGGTCGATCTCGACATGAACCTCTCTTTCAATCCCTCCGCGAATATTGACGGAGCTGACGCCGGGAACCCTTTCCAGTATCGGTTTGACATAATCATTAAGCAGGTCATACATCGTGGCAATGTCTTCCCTCGGCGGGTCGCTCTTGAGGATAAACCATGCAATGGCTCTCTGCACTGCTGTGGCACCCGATTCAACAACAGGCTCGTCGACATTTTCGGGGTATTCGGGAACCTGCCTTAACTTTTCCGATGTATCAAGAAGGGCACGGGACAGATCGGTCCCGATATAAAATTCAAGGGTGATCTCACCCTTGCCTCTTGTGCTCACGCTGGTCATCTTCTTGAGGCTCTGGATCGATTTGAGCTTATCTTCCTGCTCCTCGATAATCTCTCTCTCAACCTCCTGCGGGCTTGCCCCTTCCCAGGTCGTGGTAACGGTTATTTCCGGTTTGTCCACATCCGGGGTGAGCTGTATGGGAAGCCTGAACAGGGAAAGCATTCCGAAGAGCGTGAGGAGAATAACCCCCACGATGATGGTGACAGGTTTTTTGATGGCAAATCTGATCGGGTCCAACGTTTTATTTCTTCCCTTCCTGGTTGATAATCATCACCGGCTGTCCCGGTCTGAGGCGTTCGTTCCCTCTGACAACCACAAGGTCGTCTTCCGAAACCTCTCCTTTAACCTCGAGCCAGCCGTCGATATTCTTTACCACTTTAACCGGCACAATTTTCGCGGTCTTCTCCTGAGTCACAACGGTGATAACCTTATTATTCCCGAAGATCGTCAGGGCGTCCTGGGGAACCAGAAGAACTGCCTCCTCTTTACCGTAGGAAAGGGAGGCGCGGGCGACCATTCCGACCTTGTATCTCCTGTCAGGATTCTTGAGCTCTATCCTCACAGGAAAGGTTCTGGTCTTGGGATCGGCAACAGGAAGGATAAAAGAAACTCTCCCTTCCGTATTCTCTTGATTCAATGCATCGAAGCTGATTCTGGCCACATCCCCCTTTTTAACCCGGGGTATCACCTCTTCCGGCACCAGGACCTCTATCCACAAAGGGTCAATCTGAACCAGCCTGGCAATATTTCCCCCCCTCTGTATCCATTCCCCCCTCTCCACGGACTTCTCGATAACAACACCGGCAAAGGGGCTTACAATCTTCTTTTTTTCTATCCTGTCTTCAAGCAGTCTCACCTTGATTTTGCTCTGCTCATAGATGCTTTTTGCGGCCTCTTCTGCCAGCTTCGAATCAGTGTGGATTTTTTCGGAGATAACCTTTTTCTGAAAAAGCTCCTCATTTCTCTTTAACTGACTTTTTGCAGTCTCCCACAGGGCCTCGTTCTCCACCAGTTTCTCTTTTACCTCTTCCAGGAGGATGCCCAGCTGGGAGTCCTCCAGGGCAATCAGAAGCTTTCCCCTGTTTACAAAGTCCCCCTCTTCGAACAGAACATCCTTCACCAGCCCCTCCAGCTCAGTACTGACCAGCGATATTCTCGGGGATCCGACAGTGCCCACAAGCTGGATGACGGACTGGACTGCCCTCTTTTCAACACGCACGACCTCCACCCCTGCCGGAGGAGGGCCGGCAGCAGGTTTTTTCTCCTCTTTCTCGGCAGAACGGCTAAAAACAAGGCCGACCGCAAGAAAAAGAGTGATAAGTAATAAAAGAAATATCTTTTTTGCAAGATTCATTAATTTTTCTCCACTATTTAAGGCGTCTTTTCTTTGGCTTCTTCTTGGCGCCGGACAGGAAAAACTCCATAACAATTTCATGCTTATCGAGCAGGGAATAAGGGGACGGACTGTTGACCCATTGAAAGATAAAGGCATTGATAATTCCCGAAAGGGAAAATGAGACGTCCCACGGATCCTGTTTTTCCAGTTCTCCCCCTGCCATCGCTTCCTCGATAACGCCTTTTAAGAATTCAATATACTGGAGATACATCTTATGGCACTGCTCTCCTATTTCGGAACGGATATCCCATTCGAAACCGCTCCGCTCCATGACGTACAGCCTGAAAAAGTCTTTGTCGTTCTCAAAATGCTCTAACACAGCATAAACAACCCGCTCGATTTTTTTTAATCCCTTACTTTCCTTTACACTTTCTTTCATACAGGCAAAGAGGCTTTCCGTTTTCCGTTCCATAAGGGCGGAATAGAGCTCGTCTTTGCTCTTGAAAAAATTATAAAGCGTGGCTATGGCAAATTCCGATTCCTTTGCAATATCCTGAATCGTTGTCTTAAAAAACCCTCTTTCCGCAAAAAGCTTTCCGGCGCTTTCTAAAATCTCATCCCGCCTTGAAAGGTACTCCCTCTCTTTCCGGCTCAATTCACCCATAAAAAATTCCCTGTTAATTTAAAAAGGTCATTTCATTATTAGAATACTCATTCTAAATAATAGAACAAAGGTTTCAACTTGTCAATCTTAAAAAAGCTGGTTCGGGTCGTTTGAAACGCGATGATTCCAAGCTTGACAGGAAAGCGAATTGAATCAATAATAAAAAAGTAATTTTTTAGAAAGAATACAATAATGACTTTTATAAATATCCGTTCCTATTTGGCTGCAAATTTATGGCAGGGCTTAAGAACCTCTCCGTTCAAAGCACCGCTGATATCTCTGCTTCCTTTTCCGGTTTATCTTCTTTTTGCTTTAGGGATAGGGTTTTATTCGGGATTATTTAACTTCGGTTTTTTAAACAGCAAAATAGGGCTCTTTCTGCCTTTTATATTATTTGTCTTTCCATCTTTTTTTGAAGAGGCTTTTTTCCGCGGTCTTCTTATCCCTAACAATGCAGTAGAGCAGGGAAGCAGACGCATCCTTTTTTATCTGGTGATAAGCACAGCTCTCTTTGTCCTGTGGCATCCGTTTAATGCCCTGACCATCAATCCGGAAGCCGCATCTTTTTTTCTGAACCCCTACTTTCTTCTGATAACAACTCTATTAGGACTTACCTGCGGTGTCTCGTATATTTTGTCGCGCTCACTCTGGATACCGATTCTTATCCACTGGCTAACAGTGATGTTATGGGTCTTTTTACTCGGCGGGAGAAATATGATGCTTGAGCTGTGGGGTTAAGGATTAAACGGGATTTGAAACTGTTCTTCTGAAAATCTTGACAATCTTTATTTAATAGATAACCTTAAAAGTGCATCCGGCAAACACCTGTAAAGAAGACGGGTATTGCAGCACTAACAAATACGATTTAAAAAAGGAGGCAGAGATGGCTTCAAAAGTAGTTGTTCGCTCCGTATTGGGGGAGCGCTTCACACAGACAATTCAAACCGGAAAGCATCAGCTGTTTGCGGACGAGCCGGAATCACTTGACGGCTCCGACCGCGGACCGGGGCCCTATGAGTATCTGCTTTCCGCGCTTGGAGCCTGAACGTCCATGACACTCCGTATGTATGCGGAGCGAAAAGGTCTGGCACTTAAGAGCGTTGAGGTTCGGCTCAGCCACGCCCGGATTCACTCGAAGGACTGCGCAGACTGCGAAACAAAAGAAGGGATGCTCACCGAGATACAAAGTGAGATCCGACTGGAAGGAGACCTCGACAAAGCCCAGAAAAAGCACCTCCTGGAGATCGCCGCCAAATGCCCTGTGCACCGTACGCTCTCTTCAGAGATCAAGATCCGTACGGTTAAGGCCTAATGATACAATATTAGCTCGGGCAATGAGTAGACCGTTTTGGGTAAAGCTGAGAAAAAAAGATTTCATAGGCTTAAAAGAAAACACCACCCATTGTGAAATCTTGGTGAAAGTGACAAGGTGGCGGGAATCAAACCTGTTTGTTTAGTCTTATCCCAGTTCGAATGTTGTTACGCCGAATATTTTTTCTACCGGTAATTTAGGAGTTCCCTCTTTATACATACGGGCTGTGCCGAAAACCTGCTCCATTCCGTATTTCCCGGCCAGCGCCATGCCTTCGGGGTTTACCTCCGGCACATCGAGATAGATCTTCTCGCCCTCATCCGCTTTCAGGCAGAGAGCGGCAAAGAGCTTCTCGGCTGTATCGGCATTTTCTGCAAAAAGAGGACCTATCTTGTAGCCGGCGCGGCATTTGCGTATGACACCATATCCGTCGAGCCTTGAGCCGTTTACGCTTGCGAGTTTATGCGCATCGGGAAGACCGAGCCATGCCTTTAAAAAATTCTCCCTTGGAAAGCAGAAAAAGCTCCGGTCATATGCAGAAATCTCATTAAAAGGGATCTGGACCGCATCGACAATGCCTTCATCGGAAATGTTTCCTGACAGACTATTGGTATATTCAAAACGGATATTGCTGTACATCCATTCAAAACCGCTTTTTTTGTAATTGTCCTGCTGTTCGATAACACCGTCAAGCCCGGACACGTGACCCTCGAGCTTTTTTATCGAGGCATCCCAGAGCGGAAGGCCGTAACCTTTGCCCCGAAACTCCGGCACGACAATGTAAAAACCGATAAAGCCGAACTCCCCCTCGTAAGAGACCGCTGATACGCACCCGACCGGCTGTCCGTCCAGCTCCCCGATAATGAAACCGTCTTTATCCTGCGCATAAAAAGCCCCGGCGTCATGCAGCCCGGGATTCCAGCCTTCTTTGGCGGCCTGCTCCACTGCCCAGTCTATCTCGTCTCTTCTCATTGTCCGCACCGTGTAGTTTGACATAACCTTTTCTCCCCTCATTAGAAAAGAAAAGCCTGCATTCTCTGAGAACAGCCCCAAAGAAGCAGGCTTTAATAATGTCCGCCTTCGCTCTAATGAGCTTCGTCGAGACAAATTTCTTCGAAATTTGGTGGAGGCGGCGGGAATCGAACCCGCGTCCGGAAATCTTCCACTAAGACTTCTACATGCTTAGTTCAGGTTTTAAGTTTCGCATCTCAAAGCTCCCCTGAACAGGATAAATGAGACACTAGACTGAGAAAAGTTTCGCCTTTCTCCCCTCAGACATAAGAGAAAAGGCTAGCCCGCTAATTTGACGCCCTTTTCCACCTCACGGGCGAAGACAGAAAGGACGTAGCCGGGATTAAGCGGCTAGTGCGTACTCGTTAGAGTTTGCATTTAAAAAGTTTCCATTTGTTTTACGAGCCAATGGGACCTCGGCATGCCATCTTAGCTTCAACTATCCCCGTCGAAGCCTGTCGCCCCCCTTTCTTTTAAGTTTTTTGTTTTTCTCTGAAAGCCCTTTCAATATCCCGCGTTGCATCCTTTTTCTTCATGTCTTCTCTCTTGTCGTAGAGCTTCTTTCCCTTTCCAAGGGCCAGCTCCACCTTGGCTAATCCGTTCCTGAAATAGAGCTTTGTCGGGATAAGGCTTAAACCTTTTTCTTTAACCTTGCCCATGAGCTTTTTAATCTCCTTTTTATGCAGGAGAAGCTTTCTTGTTCTCATGGGGTCGTGGTTCTCAATATTACCGTGAGAATAAGGGCTGATATGACAATTGTAAAGATAGAGCTCTCCATTCTCTATGGAGGCATAGCCCTCCTTCAGGTTCGCTTTTCCGTCTCTGAGAGACTTCACCTCTGTTCCCTGAAGGGCAAGCCCGGCCTCATAGGTCTCTCCCAGCTCATAGTTATGAGACGCCTTTCTGTTCATGCAGATAATCTTCACGCCTGCCATTTTTATCACCTCAAAATCCTTTAATACACTCTAAATATACTCCTTTAAAGCGTTTTTTTCAACAGGGAAAAGTCTATCTCCCTCTTCTCGATGCTCACGTTTTCCACCCTGATACAGACCCTGTCGCCGAGAGAATAGGTCTTCCCTTTTCGTTCCCCTTTAAGCATATACCGGTCTTCCAGATAGATATAATAATCATCCTCAAGCGAGGAAACATGGACAAGCCCCTCTACAAACAGGTTCTCCAGCTCCACAAAAAAGCCGAAAGAGGTCACCCCTGTGATATACCCGCAATACTCCTCCCCGATCTTATTCATCATGAACTGGGCTTTTTTCAGGTCGACAATATCCCTCTCCGCCTCCTGCGCCAGCCTCTCCCTTTCAGAGGAGTGCTCGGCTATCACGGGCAGGGATTCTTCAAGCTCTTTTGTCCTCTTTTTTGAGAACTTCCCCTTTTTGCCGGCCTCCCGGAGGATCCGGTGAACCATCAGGTCAGGGTACCTCCTTATGGGGGAGGTAAAGTGTGTATAGTTGTGAAAAGCAAGGGCAAAATGTCCCGCATTCTCTTCCGAATATCTGGCCTGCTTCATGGAGCGAAGGAGAAGGGTGTTGATAAGCCTCTCTTCCGGTCTTTCCCTCACCTCTTTCAAGATTTTCTGCAGGGCCTTTGGGTGGATGTTTTTCGCACCCTTTATGTGATAACCAAAGTTGTGGGCAAACTCGTTAAACACCTCTATCTTTGAGAGCTCCGGCTTTTCATGCACCCGGTAAAGAGAAGGGACTTCCATGCAGAAAAGATGAGAGGCGATCGTTTTGTTCGCGGTCAGCATGAACTCCTCTATCAGCCTGTGGGCCTCTGTCCGCTCCGCCTCCACAATATTCTCTATCTTTCCGTCCATGTCGAGTATGACATCAGCCTCCGGAAGGTCAAAATCGATGCTCCCGTGAGCCATTCTTTTTTTTCGAAGAACCTCTACCAACTCTTTCATCATAAAGAGGTCATCTTTGATATCCTTGTATCTCTTGAGCAGCTCTTTGTCCCCGTCAAAAATCTTTGAGACGTTCGTGTAGGTCATCCTCTCCCTGCTTCTCATCACGCTCTCGGCTATCTCATACCCGGCCATTTCCCCTTTTTTATCGAAATTCATGAACAGGCTCACGCTCAGGCGGTCTTCATCTGGCCTCAAGCTGCAGATGCCGTTCGAAAGCTTTTCCGGCAGCATCGGAATGGCCCTGTCCGGGAAATAGACGCTTGTCCCCCGCTGGTATGCCTCTTTGTCCAGCTCGCTTTTTTCTGTTACATAATAGCTCACATCGGCAATGTGAACCCCCAGCCGCAGGTCCCCGTTTTTCAGTTTCTCTATGGATACCGCGTCATCAAAATCCTTGGCTGTCTCCCCGTCAATTGTAAAGGTCTTGAGCCCGCGGATATCGAGCCGCTTCTCAATCTCCTGCTGGTTGATTTCCACGAGGCATTTGTCCGCCTCCTTCAGCACCGGCTCTGGAAACTCGGTAGGGAGGCCGTATTTATGAACAGCAATCTCTATCTCGATATCCGGGTCATCGGAATAACCGAGTATGCCGACAATCTTTCCCTCAGCCGGTAGTTTCAGTGTCGGATATTGTGTTATCTCCACCTTGACGATCTGGCCGCTTCTCGCAGAAGAGCTGTATTTGAAAGGAACAGAGATGTTGTGGGGAATCCTTCTCTCCTCCGGGATTACATAGGCGTTCTTCCCCTTCGCATGATAGGTTCCGATAATCACCGGATGCCCCCTCTCGATCACCTTTATGACCACGCCCTCTCTTTTATCCCTCATTCTTAAAGGCTCAACCCTGACCACGACCCTGTCACCATGGAACGCATCCCTCAATTTTCTCGGGTTGATATAAATATCCGGTTCTTCTTTGTTATCCGGAATCAGGAAGGCAAACCCGCCGTGATGCCCCTGAATCCTGCCCGTAACCAGGTTGCCGTGCTCGGGAAGGAGATATCTCCCTCCCTTGACCTTGAAAATTTTTTCATCAACGTTCATCTGCCTCACCATTGTTCTGAACGCTCTCCTGATATCGATGGGAACCTGAAGCCGTTTGATCAGCTCCCTCATCGGAACCGGGCGGTTTCCCGCCTCTTTTAATATGTTCAATACTTCTTTTTCATTGAAATCGTTTGTCATAAAATAATCCTTGTTCTATAATAAAAAAACCGAACAATGAGTTCGGTCCTGTTTTAATGATTTCTTTTATATCAGTTTTTATGGCTCGAGTCCAATCAAAAAGACACAGGAGAATCATCAATGGGAAAGCACAAATGCCCGCAATGCGGCGAAAGCGTTCACCAGATAACAACACCCCTGGTAACCGTCGATATCATTATCGAAACGGAACAGAATAAAATCGCGCTTATAAAAAGAGCCAACCCCCCTTACGGGTGGGCCATACCGGGCGGATTTGTCGACTGCGGAGAAACCCTTGAGACGGCTGCTGTCAGGGAAGCAAAAGAAGAGACCTCTCTGGATGTGACACTCGTAAGGCAGTTCCACTCCTATTCCGACCCCGAAAGAGACCCGAGGTTCCATACGGTCAGCACGGTCTTTATCGCAAAGGCTAAAGGGGTTCCGAAGGCCGATTCAGACGCCAAAGAGATCGGCCTCTTCACAAAGGAAGAACTTCCTGAAAATATTGTTTTTGACCACCGTGAGATTCTTAACGACTATTTTGGGAAGAGGTATTGATCAGGCACTCTCTTTCTGTTTCTGCTTTTTTCTGTAATCTTCAATCGCCTCTTTCAGGGCGTCTTCTGCAAGAACAGAGCAGTGAAGTTTCTCTTTGGGCAGGCCGTCCAGCGCTTCGACAACCATCTTGTTCGTTACCTGCATGGCTTCGTCAACGGTTTTGCCTTTAATAAGCTCCGTGGCAATGGAACTGCTGGCAATCGCAGCCCCGCACCCGAAGGTCTTGAACTTGATGTCCACAATCACATCATTCTCTATCTTGAGAAAAATCTTCATAATATCGCCGCAAGACGGATTCCCGACAGTCCCCACACCGTCTGCATCTTCTATTTCACCGACATTGCGGGGGTTTGAAAAATGATCCATAACCTTTTCTGAATACATAGCTATCCTTTCTTCCTAAATTATTCTCCCAGAGACACTTTTTTCTTGTCCCAGAGAGGAGACATATCCCTCATCTTTTCTACAATCGGAGGCAGGACCTCCAGAACATAATCGACCTCCTCCGGCTTATTAAACCGTCCGAAACTGAACCGGAGAGAGCCGTGAATAATCTCATGGGGTATTTTCAGGGCCAGCAAAACATGAGAGGGCTCCAGCGAACCCGAACTGCATGCCGAACCGGTCGATATGGCAACACCCTTAAGGTCCAGATTGATCAGCAGCGACTCCCCCTCGACATACTTAAAACTCATATTAAGGGTCGTGGGAAGCCTGTTCGTCGGGTGGCCGTTCAATTGAACATCGGGAATCCGCTCCATGATCCCTTTATAAAGAGCGTCTCTTATCACGGTAAGTCTTTTCGCTTCGCTTTCCATCTCCTTCCCGGCAATCTCGCAGGCCGCACCCAGACCGACGATTCCGGCGACGTTCTCGGTTCCGGCCCGTCGTCCCCTTTCCTGATGCCCTCCGTTAATCAGATAATGCATTCGTGTTCTCTTTTTGACATAAAGAGCACCGACTCCCTTGGGGCCGTGAAGCTTATGACCGGCAAGAGAGAGCAGGTCAACACCCAGCTCATCAACCTTTGTCGGTATCTTCCCCGCGCTCTGAACGGCATCCGTATGAAAATAAATCCCGTGCTTTTTCGCTATCTCACCGATATCCTTAAGAGGCTGAACTGTTCCTATTTCATTATTGCCGTGCATAATGGTAATGAGTATGGTCGATTCCTTAACAGCGTCTTCAATCTCCTGGAGATCGACGGTCCCGTATTTATCGACTGAAACATACGTCACCTCATAGCCGTTCTTTTCCAGAAACTGGCATGTCTCCAGAACAGCCGGATGTTCGATCTGAGAGGTGATGATATGGTTCCCCTTCTTTTTAGAAAGGTAGCTTGCGACACCCTTTATGGCCATATTGTCCGATTCGCTCCCGCAGCTTGTAAAGATAATTTCAAGAGGTTCCGCCCCAATAAGGTTCGCCACCTTCTCCCTTGCCTCTTCGATGGCTACCTTTATCTTTCTTCCAAACTGATGAATACTCGACGGATTCCCGAAATCTTCTCTCAAATAGGGCAACATCGCCTCAAGAACCGCCGGGTCCAAAGGGGTCGTCGCATTATTATCGAGGTAAATTTTTTTCATTCTTATTCATTCCCTCCTTTTCCATTCGCTTTTGTCTATGTTTTATCCGTAGGATACGTTTCTACAGAATCTTTTTTCATTTTTGCAATCTCTTTTTCCATCTCCATGATCTTCCCGAGCAGACACTGGAGGCTCTTGGCATTCGGGTCGGGAAGCTGATGGTGGTTCAGGTCTACAGCATCTCCGGTCCCTTCCTTCTTTTGTGCCGATTTTGCGGGAATTCCCACAACAGTTGAATTTGGGGGCACCTCATTAATGACCACGGAATTAGCCCCGATCTTGCTGTTGTCGCCGACTTTAAAAGGGCCGAGAACCTTTGCCCCGGCACCGACCACAACATTGTTTCCGAGCGTGGGATGGCGTTTTTCCTTTTTCAGGCTTGTCCCGCCAAGGGTCACTCCGTGATAAAGGGTGCAGTGATCGCCTATCTCGGCCGTCTCCCCAATCACAACCCCCATACCGTGGTCAATAAAAAAGCCGGAACCGATCCTGGCTCCCGGATGAATTTCGATACCGGTAATAAACCGGCCGATATGAGAGGTAAATCGTCCCAGAATAAGCAGTTTCTTTGTCCAGAAAAAATGGGCAATGCGGTAAAATATCATGGCGTGAACGCCCGGATAACACAAAAGGATTTCCAGAACATTTTTGGCCGCCGGATCTCTTTCAAATGTTGCTTCTATGTCTTTTTTGATCTCGCTAAACATCATAAAACCCCTTTTTGTATCTACTTATATATCTATTATATCAAGCAACCCTGCCGGATTGGTGTTTCCTGTTGACTAAATCCTCGAAACTGGTATTTTCCAGTATCTCTTCGATGCTGTTCTTCACATCCTGCCACAGTTCATAAAAATCGCAGTTCTCCCGGCCCTGGGAACAAAAAGCAGGAGCATCGTCATCGACACAGTCAATCGGTGTCAGGGGAATCTCCATGCTTCTCATAATTTCGGCTACGTTGATGCTTGCCGGCGGTTTCGCAAGGAAATATCCACCTCCGGCCCCTCTTTTACTCGTCAGATAACCGGCTTTTTTCAGCTTCAAGAGAATCCCTTCTAAAAATTTCAGGGGAATCCTCTGCCTTTCAGCGATATCCTTACTCTGAATAAATCCCTTCCCGTAGTTCAGGGTCAGATAGTGAAGGGCCTTTAAAGCATATTCTCCTTTGGCAGATATTCGCATTGTCAACCTTTTTAGGGATTATTCTTATTCTATACCTATTTAGTAGACATTATATCTGCTGATCTCCATCCTGTCAAGGGTTTTTTAGATTTTTTTAGGGTTTTTCTAAGAATTTATTCTTCAATGGGTTAAATCGATATACAGAGCCGGGGATTCAAATATTTCAAAGAGACAGCAAGCTGAAAAAACCGTTGATAACAGAGTGAAAAGCCCCTTTTATCGCATACTATATCCTCAATTTGGTCAATTGTTCGTCCGAAATGCCTTTCACCTCGATTTTTCCTGATTCATCGTCATTATTTCTGCGAAAACTGACTTCCACCCGTTCCCCTTCAGGTGCCTTGCTGTATTTTGCCGTAATCCCGGCAACGAGGGAAGCGGTCTCCTCATCAAATGTTCCCCTGCAGAGCGCAAGAGGGCCTTTGTAATGTTCCGCATGAAAAAGATAATCCTCCGGCCCTGCAAGCTCCTCAATCCTTTCATTTTCCGAGTGGTTTCTCCCTACAACAACCTTGCACTGCGAAGAGATCCTGAAATGTCTCCCTGTCTTCAAAAGATTGATATCAACAAGTGAGGGCGAATCGCTATATTTTAAAAGATCCCTCATTCTGCCGGCAAAAATCATGTCGGTAAGAAGGCACCCCCCTGCCGGACAGGCAAAATTCTGGATATGAAAATCTTCCACAAGTTTCATCTGCGGCTTTCTCGAACGCCCGCTTATTTTGAGAAGCTTCTCCCTGTCGATAATTCCCTCTGTTTCCGGGATGGTCGGCTCTAGAAGCTTTGCTGACAGGGGCCTGACAATATAGCCCTTGAGACCGCTCTCCCTGTCAATCAGGTTCATCGCGTCCCTCCTCTGCGACATCGGCCTCTGGCCGAGAACCTCTCCCGTAATAATAAAAGAGGCGCCAATCTCCTCCATAAATTTCTTGGCCTTTTTAAAGATAAATATCCTGCAGTCGAGACAGGGGTTCATGTTCTTCCCGTATCCGAACTTCGGGTTCTTGACCACATCGAGATACTCCTCCCCGACATAAACGATCTTTATCTCAACACCCAGCTCCTTTGCCACCTGTGACGCAACATGGCTGCATGTCCCGTCAGTAGACCGGTTGCAGAGGCAAAACGGGCTTGTAAAATTGACGGCTGTTACATCGAACCCCAAATCTAACATCAACTTAATCGCAAGTGTGCTGTCAAGCCCTCCCGAAAGAAGAGCCAATGCCTTGTGCTTCAATGAATCATCCCCTATTTTTTCGATTGATTAAACTCAGGAAATGTCTTCCAAGGTCTTAATAAAAAAATAAAATCAAAATGATGCGTAATATATACATGAAAAGCCCTTTCGATTCAAGATATTTTAAAGCAATTATCTGGCAATTTTTATTTGACAACACAATATATAGTAGTGTATTTTATGGAATAATACTAAATATAGTCCCTGAGCAATGGAGCACTGTTAAAATTGATGTTTTTTTTGACAAAGGGGTTTTTTCTATGTATTATAAGCAGTTTGAAAACAGGACGTTTGCATAAAAAATTATTACTGCTCTTTCTTTTAATAACCATTCCCTTCATCTTATTAGCGGATACCGGGATATCTGAAGCAGGGAGCAGGGACAGACTGATTCAAAATGTTGTTACCGCTTACGGGGGGAAGGATACTCTCAGTCAAATCGAAAGTATCATCGTAGCGGGAGAAGTCGACTCTCTTTTAAAGAAGCAAAAGGGGGTCAGCAGGGTCACGATAAAATATCCGGACCGGCTCAGGGTGGAGACAAAGCTCAACGGATCACACGCGGTTCTGATATTTGAAAAGAACAGGGGATGGAAAAAGACGAACGGGGATTTCATCGAGGTAAAAGGACCGTCTCTGAAAGCCGTGCTGTTTAGTTTCAGAACCATCTATCCGCCTTTAGAGCTTTTGTCTGAAAAGAATGTTATCAGCTACTTAGGGCTGAAAAAAGGGTTTGAGGTTCTGGAGATTTCAGATAGAGAGAAAAACAGGGTTACTTTTTATATTGACCCTGAGACCTTTTTGATAAAACGGGCCGGGGTTTCGATACCCTTTGGCAGGAACACAGTAGAGATCGAAAAGGAATACGGAAATTTTAAGAGTGCCGGCAGCGTGCTCTATCCCTATACGGTGATAAGCTATGCCAACGGCACGAAAAACATACACTCTAAAGTAAAAGAGGTGCTCATTAATTCGAAGCTGGATGATACAATATTTAAGATTGACAATCACTAACAAAGGATAAAAAGTCACATGCAGAATTTAAAAAAATTCATGTTGCTTCTTGTGCTCGGATTCATGCTTCTCCTTATCGGCTGTATGGGAGATATGCGGTATGTCCAGCAGCAACCGTCCACAAACCATGATCTCATCAAGAATGCCCAGAAACATATTATCGACGGATTGAATTCTTACGAACGGGGAAACCATGCCGATACAAAAGCAAGGTTCGATAATGCGTTATCTCTTCTAAAAAGAGCCGACCTTCCGCCGGACCATAAAGATCTGGAAATTCTCGCAATAGGCCTTCCCGCACAATACAAAAAATACAATCTGTCAAAGATCTATGCAGAGGTTAAAAAAGCAAAAACAAAGAAAAAAGGTTTTGAAAGCGCCCGGGGTGAAGATGAAGGAAGGATTCAGGTCATGGGCGAGGCCATCAATGTTGAAGAGCTGATGGAAGAGGTCGAGAGGAAAAAGGAAACAGGGGAATCAGATCTCGACAGCCTTGCCGCTCTTTCCGAAGATGAATATATCAAGAAAGAAATCGTCCGCCTGATGGCCGAATTCGGAGAGGCCGATTATGTGATTCCCGATGTCTTTTTTCAAAGCATCAAGCACTTTATCCATAGGTATCAGACAAAGGAAAGAGCATTCTTTGAAAAGGCCCTGAGGCGGTCTGCAAAGTATCTCCCGCTCCTTAAAAGCATCCTGGCCCAGAAAAAAGTGCCCGAGGATATGGCTTACATGGCTCTTGTGGAAAGCGGATTTAATCCCGTGGCATTAAGCCGGGCCAAGGCAAAGGGGCTCTGGCAGTTCATCCGGTCAACCGGAAGGATTTATGGTCTCAGAGTCAATCGGCATGTCGATGATAGAAACGACCCGATAAAATCGACCCTGGCCGCAAGGCACTACTTCCTGGATCTTGTTGCCATCTTCGGCTCCCGTTCCTTTATGCTGGCCATGGCATCCTATAATGCCGGAGAAATGAGAATACAGCGATGCCTCAAAAAGCTCGACGACCCCTTTAAAGAAAGAAGTTTCTGGAGCATCAGGAACTGTCTGAGAAGAGAAACACAGGATTATGTTCCCCGTATCATTGCCGCTGCAATTATCGGCCGCAATCCCAAAAGATTCGGTTTTGACGACCCGAACAGGGTCAAGTTCGACACGGTCATCCTGAGACGGCCGGTCTCCCTTTCCAAAATCGCCCAGATAACGAACGTTTCTGTAAGCACAATCAGGGAATTAAATACTGACCTGAACGGGAAAAGAAGATCCACCCCGTCGAGTGTTCCCAACTTTATTCTGGCCATCCCTCACGGCACCAAGCATATGGTCGAAAATCAGCTCTCCAAGGCTTACGTAAAACGATATGCCGTGCGGGAAATTACCGAATCGTATAACAACAATATTAAGAAAGGCCAAGAGAAAATACGCTACAGGGTAAGACGAGGAGATACCCTCTCCGGCATCGGCAAGAAATTCGGCGTGAGCTATAAAAAGATTGCCCGGTGGAACAACCTCAAAGGAAACACGATACGGCCGGGACAGCGTCTGACAATATACAAAAGGGGGAGCAGGATACAGACAGCATCATACACCAGAAAAGCGACAAAAACGGGTGACGGGGTCATGAAGTATACGGTTAAAAAAGGCGATTCCCTCTCGGAAATAGGGAAGAGCTTTGGCGTCAGTTATCGATCTATTGCGGAGTGGAATAACCTGAAGGGAACGAGCATAAGACCCGGGCAGACCCTCACCATCTATACAAAAAAAGTGGTCGCATCCCGTCAGCCTCAACAGGCCAAACCGGGGGAAAACGGCAATGGAAACGGGGACGGAGAACTCCGCTATACCGTTATCGAAGGAGATTCTCTCTGGGAGATAGGAAAGAAATTCGGCGTCAATTACAAACTGATCGCCGACTGGAATGACCTCTCCGGCAACCGCTTGAAGCCGGGACAGGTCCTGACCATTTACAAGGGAAAAACCGCCTCTTCAAAAGAGGCCGCAACAGTAGCCAAAAAGGGGAAACATCTTACCCGCTATGAAGTGGAAAAAGGAAACTCTCTTTACGATATCGGCCAGCTCTTTGACGTCGGTTACCGGGATATTATGCGCTGGAATAACCTGAGAAACGCAAGGATCTACCCCGGAGCCAAATTAAAGATATATACTAATAATGAGGTGAAGCTGGTTCTCTACGGGGTTAAAAGGGGAGACACCCTTTCCGGTATCAGCCAGAAACACAATGTCAAACTCTCCGACCTGTTAAGCTACAACGGCTTAACCCCAAAAGACACGCTCACTCCCAACAGAACGTTGAAGATTTATGTTGTTCAATAGTTCGAGCCATGATGGAAATCAAAAACCTCATTCAAAAAGGCGAGGGCATAAGCGTCGAGTTTAAGCAGACCATCTCTTCCCCGAAAAAGGTCGCCAAGGAGATTGTGGCTTTTGCCAATACAAGAGGAGGCTATCTCCTTATCGGCGTCGATGACAGCGGAAACCCGGTCGGGGTGAATTCCACAGAAAAGGAACGCGAGGCTCTTCTAACCGCATCGAATGTTTTCTGTTCCCCGCCCGTTCCAATAGACATCATGAACACTTCCCTGAACAAAAAACCGGTATTGATTGTCAGGGTTCATGAAGGAAAAGAAAAACCATATCAATGCCTGACAAAATCGGATGAGGAAAGAATCTACATCAGGATCAAAGACAAAAACCTTATGGCCAGCAAAGATGTGTTAAAGAGCATCAGGAACGAGCACTATTATAAAAGAAAAAAGGACAAACTCGATAAAAATCAAAGAAAGCTCATCGACTTTCTAAGAGAAAACGAGAAAGTGACACTCAGGGAGTTTAAAAAATTCTCAAACCTGTCCAAAAGAAGGGCATCGAAAATCCTTTTTAACATGGTAAGAACAGGTCTTATCAGAAATCATACACTGGAAAAAGAGCCGTACTATACATCCTCTTTTGAATGAAATTGTTTCAGATTTTCTCTGAACGGGGACTAAAACCCCTTCCTTTTTTCTGCTGCTTCTTTTATCAGCTTAACGCTGTCTTTGGAAAGGGATAAAATGATTCTTGATGGGAAGAGAACAAAGAGACTCTTTTTTTCTCTTGTCCTTGTTGTCTTTTTAGCTGTTTTAACGGCCTGCTCTGCCGGCTATGTCCATCACCTTGCAGTGAACCAGTTAAGAATTTCCCAGAACAGCATCCCCATTGAAGAGGTTCTCGAAAATAAATCTCTTTCGGCCGAGAGCAGGAGAAAACTGACACTCATTCTCGAGGCCAAGCAATTCGGCGAGGAGGAACTGGGGCTTAAAAAGACAAAGAACTATACCACTTACGTCAATATCGAAAAAAAATATGTCGGTTATATTGTCTCCGCATCTTCAAAATACGAACTGAAGTCCTATCAGTGGAGATTCCCCATAGCAGGAACCCTTCTCTACAAGGGCTTTTTCGATCTAAACATGGCTAAAAAGGAAAAAGAGAAGCTTGAAGGAATGGGCCTCGATACCTATCTCAGGCCTGTGGCCGCATATAGCACGCTCGGATGGTTCAAAGACCCTGTATTCTCTCCCATGCTGAAGCATGACGATGCAGAACTGATTAATATTGCCATTCATGAGCTGATGCACGCAACCGTATACAGAAAAAATCACCCCAAATTTAACGAGGGGCTGGCAACGTTTGTCGGCAATCAGGGCTCGCTCCTCTTTTTAAAGCGTAAGTTCGGCAGCAATTCGAGAGAGTATCAGGATGCCGGGGATGCGGTTCACGACAGCCGTCTTTTTGCAGAATTTTTAAAAACTGTTCATCAGGGACTGACCGACTTCTACGGCCGGGATATCCCGGATGAGGAAAAGCTCAAAGGAAGAGAAAAGATTTTTAGCGATTCAAAGCAAAGGCTCCTCAACCTGAAAGATAAATTCAAAACAGATATATATATAAATTTCTACGGAAAAGCGAAACTGAACAATGCCTTTATCCTTTCGCTCAGCCAGTATCTTATCGGTCTTGAAGATTTCATAAAAGCCTTTGAACTATGGAATCAGGATATGAAAAAGACCATCGCCTTTTTCAAAAGTGACGCTTTTAAAGAAAATGACCCGGCAGGGTATCTGAAGAAATGGATTGAGAAAAAAGGCAGCCTCAAATAACCATCACATCTTTGTAGGTCTTTACGGTTTGAAAGTGTTGCAGCTTCTTGAACTCATAGAGGCTTCCCATGGCCAGGTTCTGGGTCTTTATTCCAATCTCTTCCACTGCCGCAAGGGGGTTGAGACCTCCGATAACGACCATCCCCGCCCTTCCCTCATGCACGGCAATATCGAGCAGGTTCTGTCCCGGTTTTCCGATAATGAGGATTCCGCCGAGCCCGATCTTATCAAGTTTTTTTCGAATCTTGTTTACCTCCGAAATACTGATGGCCGGAATCTCCCGAAAGCTCGCTCCAATCAGTCCGTTGCCTGTTTCCACAACTTTGTTGACGCTTGTCATATTCCCTTTGATAAATATCTCCAGCGGATCAAGTGAAGAGCCGTCATAGCTGATAATCTCGGTGAATCGAAGCGGTCGGCCGTCTCTTATCTCAAGAAGCCCCCCGAATCTCGATACCACCGGTATCCCATAACTTAGAAGAATTCCGTTTATCGTCACACTGCATATTGTTCCCACGGCAATCTTTTCCGGCGGCACATGATATTCACCCATCTCCCCTTCTGAGCCTTTAAAGACAATAAAATCTCCCATGCCGAGCCGCTTTTCCATAACAGGAAAGAGATACTCCAGTGAACGGTAAAAATCTTTTTTTTCGATGAGGGAGATATTCAGGATAATGTCCCCTTTCAACGTTTTCGGAGAAAAGGTCATTCGATATGATATGGTATCCATCCGTGAAGCAATAAGTCCGACCTTATCGATAACCAGAGCGCTCTGAAGTTCCTCCTCGCCTTTCGGAGTTATCTCCCGCCCTCTCCTTCCGAGATTTTTCGTAAGACCGAGCTTATCGGTTACGGCCAGATAATATCTGACCGTTCTCTGGCTCAGATTGATTCCGTAATTCTCTATTTCTTCCGCAATCCGGGTGCTTCCCAGCGGTTTTCTGGCGTCCTTTATCACCTTGAGCATTGCAATGATCTTTCTCTCAACCCTGATATCCATAAAAAGATTCCTATCGCTCTATTTTTTGCCCGACCTCTAAAAAGTTTTTCTGGCAACAATGCTATTTATTACCTATAATTTTAGCTTTGTCAACCTGTTTTCAGGCAATATTGCCGTAAAAAACAGATATAAATATTTATTCTTTAAAACCTTTTAACGGTTTTTTCTTGACATAAAAAAGGGTTACCCTATAAAGTAATTGGCAATCTGTTACCGTTCAAAAACGTAGTTGCCTTGTTCCCTGAGCAGTTCAACTATAACATTCAAAACAATATTAAACTTTTAAACGAAAGGGTGATACAGATGGATGCTATTCAAGAAGTCCTGGATGTTGTCGAGCAGAGAAATCGAGGCGAAAGAGAATTCCTGCAGGCTGTAAGAGAGGTTGTTGACTCCCTGGAACCGGTAATAAAACGTCATAAAAAATACGCTGATGCCCGTATTCTACATAGAATTGTCGAACCCGAGCGTCAGATAATGTTTCGTATCCCCTGGCAGGACGACAGCGGAAATGTCCAGGTCAACCGCGGATTCCGTTTTGAATTCAACAGCGCTCTCGGACCCTATAAAGGCGGTCTTCGTTTTCACCCGAGTGTTTGTGCCAGTATTTTGAAGTTCCTGGCATTTGAGCAGGTCTTCAAGAACTCTTTGACGGGTCTACCCATGGGAGGCGGTAAGGGTGGTTCGGATTTTGATCCCAAAGGCAAATCCGATAACGAAGTGATGCGTTTCTGCCAGTCTTTTATGACTGAGCTGTCCCGGCATATCGGTTCCGTAACAGATGTTCCGGCAGGCGACATCGGTGTTGGCGGACGTGAAATCGGCTTTCTGTTCGGTCAGTACAAGCGCCTTCGCAACGAATTTACCGGGGTCTTGACCGGTAAAGCCATGAACTGGGGCGGTTCACATATCCGTCCGGAAGCCACGGGCTACGGCTCGGTCTATTTTGCAGAGGAGATGCTCAAAACACGCGGCGAAACCTTTGAAGGGAAAGTCTGCACCATATCCGGCTCCGGAAATGTCTCCCAGTATACCGCAGAAAAACTGCTTGAACTCGGTGCCAAGGTCGTTTCGTTCTCAGATTCCAACGGAAGTGTCTATGACAAAGAAGGCGTCAATAAAGAAAAGCTGGAATGGATTATGGAGTTAAAGAATGTCCGCCGCGGCCGCATCAAGGAATACGCCGATAAATTCAACGCCGAGTATCTTGAAGGCCAGAGGCCATGGGGCATCAAGTGTGACTGCGCCTTCCCGAGTGCAACGGAAAATGAAATCAGCGGTGATGATGCCAAAGCGCTGATTGACAACGGTTGTTATGTGATTTCTGAAGGGGCCAATATGCCGAGCACGCCGGAAGCGGTTGATCTGTTCATCGCGAAAAAGACCCTCTACGGCCCGGGCAAGGCTGCGAACGCAGGCGGTGTGGCCACATCAGGACTGGAGATGGCCCAGAACGCGATGCATATGAGCTGGTCGCGGGAAGAAGTGGACGAAAAACTGAATAATATCATGATATCTATCCACAATTCATGCCGCGAGGCCGCCGAAGAATACGGTCAGCCGGGAAATTATGTGATGGGAGCCAATATTGCCGGCTTCACTAAAGTAGCAGACTCCATGCTCGATCAGGGTCTTGTCTAAATGAGTGTAATCTGCATTGATGCTTTTTAGAAAGAAAGGCTTATGTCTGAGCTTAATCCTTTTAAAATAAGTCAGGCGCAACTGGATGAAGCCGCAAAGATCCTTCATCTCGATCCCGGCATCCATGCCGTTCTCCGGGAACCGATGAGAGAGCTTCATGTCTCAATTCCCGTTACTATGGATGACGGGACAACAAAGATATTTAAGGGCTTCAGGGTGCAGTATAACGATGCCAGGGGCCCGACAAAAGGCGGTTTAAGATTCCATCCCGATGAAACCATCGATACCATAAAGGCCCTGGCGGCCTGGATGACATGGAAATGTGCGCTCGTCGACATCCCCCTTGGAGGAGCAGAGGGAGGCATCATTTGCAATCCAAAAGAGATGTCAGAGGGAGAGCTGGAACGCCTGAGCCGCGGCTTCATCGACCAGATAGCAAGAATCATAGGTCCTGACATAGACATCCCTGCTCCGGATGTCTATACCACACCCCAGATTATGGCCTGGATGATGGACGAGTATTCAAAGATTGCCGGAAAGAACCAGTTCGGTGTTATCACCGGCAAGCCGCTTGCCCTCGGAGGCTCTGCCGGCCGCATCGATTCTACGGCAAGGGGAGGCTGGTATACGGTTCGAGAAGCGGCAAAGGAGTTAGACATAACATTAAAAGGAGCAACAGTAGCTATTCAGGGATACGGAAATGCCGGCTCCTTTATTGCATATCTGGGCGAATCGCTTTTCGGCTGCAAGATCGTCGCCGTTAGCGACTCAAAAGGCGGTATCTATAATAAGGACGGTCTTGATTCTGAAGAGGTCAAAAGCCACAAAGACAGGACCGGTTCTGTTACCGGTTTTCCCAATACAAAAGCTATCTCTAATGAAGAACTTCTCGGGCTGGACGTAGATATCCTCTGGCCGGCAGGACTGGAAAATGTGATTACTGAAATAAATGCCGGCAACATCAAGGCTAAAATTATTGCCGAGGCGGCAAACGGCCCCACCACTCCAAAAGCCGATGACATTCTCTACAAGAAAAATATTCATGTTATCCCCGACTTTCTCTGCAATGCGGGCGGCGTCACTGTATCCTACTTTGAAATGGTTCAGAACTCCCAGATGTTTTACTGGGAAATAGACAGGATCCATAAACGCCTGGACAGAAAGATGACAGCCGCATACGACGCGACCCTCGAAACATCGAAACGCTTCAAAATCAACATGAGAAAAGCGGCCTATCTCTTGGCTGTCCAACGTGTTGCCGAGGCCGTAAAGCTCAGGGGCTGGGTCAAGTAGTATTGCTGTTCATCCGATAATTCTGAGCAGACATTTCCTCCTGCTTGACTATATATATCAATTCATCATATAATTCAAACCATAAGGAGGCGATTCAAATATGAGCATTAACCAAGATAAAGGCTGGAACCCCTATCTTGCCGGTGCGCTCTCCGGCGTGGTGCTTGTCTTTTCAGTTCTCATAGCCGGAAAGTATTTCGGGGCATCCACATCTTTTGTCCGCTCTGCAGGGATGATTGAAAGGATATTCGTTCCTGAGCATGTCGCCGGTCTGGAATACTTTATGAAGAAGGTACCGAAGATCGAGTGGCAGTGGATGTTTGTATTTGGTATATTCATAGGCGCTCTGATATCCTCGACAACTTCCCGCTCATTCCAGATAAAATCTGTGCCGGATATGTGGGAAGGACGATTCGGCCCGGGCATACCCAAACGAGCCGCTGTCGCCTTTGTCGGAGGGCTGATAGCGATGTTCGGCGCCCGTCTTGCGGGCGGTTGAACGAGCGGGCATGGGCTGAGCGGTTCGCTCCAGCTGGCTGTCAGCGGATTTATCGCCTTGGTATGCTTTTTTGCAGGCGGCATGGTCATTGTTCGCCTGCTTTACAGAGGAGGTGAGGCATCATGAAAATATTGCTATACGGACTGATCACCGGTATTCTCTTCGGCTTTCTCCTGCAAAAAGGAAGGGTGCTTCGCTACGACAGGCAGATCGGCGCTCTCCGCCTTCTCGATATGACCATTGTTAAATTCATGCTTTCCACGGTCCTGGTCGCCACAGTAGGAATCTATTTTCTCAAGGATTTAGGGCTGGTCTCTCTTTCTGTAAAGGAGACGGTTCTGGGTGCCAATATCATCGGCGGGTTTATTTTCGGTATCGGATGGGGATTGCTGGGCTACTGTCCCGGAACCTCTGCGGGTGCCATTGGCGAAGGCCGATGGGATGCTTTCTTTGGTATTCTGGGAATGCTCTGCGGCGCTGCCCTCTATGCGGAAGTTCATCCTCTTATGAAGAAAACGGTCTTAACATGGGGAAATTACGGGAAAATCACCCTTCCCAGTGTTCTCGGCATCAATCACTGGTTTATTATCATAGTTCTTGTGGTTCTGGCACTCTTTCTCTTTCGCTGGTTTGAGAAAAAGGGGCTTTAAAAGATTGCGTCTAAACCTTTTTTTTGAACTTCAGAATAAGGGCCACACCAAGAACAACGATGACCATCCCTATCATATCTCCGATCCGGTTCTGCGTGCTTGCCATAAAAACGATTCCGAGTATCCCGACAATAAGACCTATAATCCAGTGCATAACTTCTTCTCCATAACAAAGTCTAGTGATTTCCTTTGAATCTTTTATATCACTCCTGCGTAAAAAAACATATTACTTTCTGCGAAAGCACATCGGACATGATCGAGAGGTTCTTTTCGCCGATATCATAGACACCAATAACATCTTTATACTTAGCAAACTCGGGCATAACTTTCTCAAACAGATTTTTCTGCGAGAGCAGTAAGCCCTCGTTGAATATCACACCCTTTTTCTCGGGGAAAAGAGCGGCATAAAAAATCTCTGTCTCGACAAGATCCTGAAAAAAATGGGTCCCGAAAGAAAGCTCGGGCATCAGGTCACCGCTTGCAAAAGCAATCTCTCCTAAAACAGCAATATTATTTATCTCGGAAAATTTAGTAGGAACACCCAAAGAGGGGGTTGTGCTTCCCCATCTGCCCGGCCCCAAAAGAAGAACGGGAAATTCCTCTCTGTTTTTAATCTGTTTGTTCAGCTTACCTACGATACGCGCTATGTCATACTTGCCTGTCTGTGTTAACTCATTATATTTCTCCGGATTTATATAGATAATTCTTTGAATTCGCTGGGAAATATTTCCGCCAAGAAAACCCCCTTTAGATTCAAACACAATCTTTTCTTTATTTATATTTTCCGGAATATCCACCTTTTCACCCAGCCCTTTTGTCTCAAGCGGCCGGCATTGCAAAAGATTAATCCTGAATGTTCCGTTATCCGTAAAATTAACAGCAAACTCGATATCCACGGGATATTGATATTGATTCTCCAGTATCTTGAGCGCTTTTTGCAAGTCCTCTACAAAGGTACTGTTGGATAATAGTCTGTCAAAGCTCAGTATCCAGAACTCCTTTCCCTTTTTCCCTCTTTCTTTCATCATCTGTATCGCTTCATCATCCCTTTTCGCAATCTGCTCAATATGGATATCAAGTCTTTCTTCTATCAGTTTATCAAATGGAACTGTTTTAAAGCTATTTTCTTCAAGGTCGATCACATCGACGTAATGCTGTGAGAACTTTCTTTCGTCCTTTATCCCTGAATGAGGACGGAGCAAAGGGGCATCTAAAGCTACTATCCTCAGATAATCTCCTTCAGCACGACTGACCGCCCGTGTTCCAAGCCCGAGCACCAGTCTCAGCATCCCTGCCTCGGGATTCAATTTCTTGGTCCAGATATACATGTTATGAGAATGGCCTACCCCGGCAAAGTCCGGGAAAAAATAGTGCTTTCGGTATACACCTGAGACCCTCTGGATCAGCAGAGCCATCTGCTCGTCCACTTTGTCCAATCCGCGTTGCCGGCGGTATGTTAAAGCATCTTCGTTCAGGGTGCTTGCGAAAATTTTCCGTACAGCCTGAGCAAACTGAAAGTAGCGCTGCTCCGGCGTGGTCTGATTGGCTAAGAAAACGCTCTCATATTTTCCTGCGAACGCATTTCCGAATCCGTCTTCAAGCAGACTGCTTGAGCGGACAATCATAGGGGAAGAACCAAAATACTCTATCATCTGCTTGAACTGCTCCTCAATCTCCGAAAGAAATGTTCCGTGAAGAATTTTTTCTTTCAGCTCAGCGGCTGCTTCAAAATATTCCTCATCGGTCCTTTGCCTCATATGCAAATCCCACCAACCATTCTGAACAATATACGCATAAAAAACATCGGAACCGACAAAAAAGGAGTCATGCGGCTCTGATATTTTTTGCCAGTCAAAGGAATTATCTTTCGATAAGATCTTTTTCGCAAGAAGCATGCCCACAGCCTTTCCGCCGATAAACCCTGTTCCGATCAGATTCGATTTAATCTTGAGTAAATCCTCAAGAGAAAAGTTCTTCACAACAAGAGAAAGGATTTTTTTATCCTGAGTGATCATGACCCGGCAGATCTGCTCAATCATTTTGTTTTTTTCATCTTCTGATGAGCGGGCATCGATTAATTCCTCTGCCTTTAGAAACAGGCGGTCCCAGTAATCGAGATTCCTTTTAGCATCATCAATCCCTCTTTCCATTTTAGTCGACAAAAGATTTGTTGCGGTGGTGCTGTCTGTCACCGGAACAAAATCATCCCCATTCTTTAAGTGGGGAAGAAACATGGTGGGGGAATAACGGTTCAATACCTTCAAAGGGTGAACATAATTATTGCCTTCAAAACGATAGATATTGAGAAGGAGCTGGGATGTCTTCCTGATACGCGCTGTGGTTCTGTATGAAAAGCTGTTTCTCAGTATTGAAAAATACGCAATCGTATCCAGCCTGTAAAGATAGGGACAGGTAACCTTGAAAAAGCTCCCGACCATAAAATCGGTTGCCCATGCCGGCAGAAGAAAAGAGAGGCAATCGAACACATAATATGCTCCTTTCCCCTCTTTTGTAATAATATTGTTAACCTCTCTGGTAAACGACTCAAAACCCTTCTGGGCATCAAGGGAATATGTTCTGGTATTTTCTTCCGGCTTGAGCAGAGGCTCGTGAGAGGCAAAACGGATATAGACCACCTTTCTCTTTTCTTCCAGAGCCCTTCTTGCAAAAGGGGCTACAAAATCCCTGTAATCCTCAATCTCATCCACCTGCCAGACAACATTGTCGCCCAGCCGTAGACCGGTAATGATTTTATCAAAACTCTTTATCCCTGTGCTCTGCATAAAAAAGCCTCTAAAGTGACCTTTTATGTTTTATGTAAATTATATAAAGTATGAAGCAATCTACAAGATTCCTTTTCTTATGTCAATGATTTAGGGGGGGCTGTTCATCGCTTGTCTGTTTAAAAAAGGCAATCAAAATTAGAAGAGCGTGTTGACAGAATCCTTTCTTTTTGCAAGAATCAAACCGTTAAAAAGATTGAAAGGTAAAAATGAAAAAGACCGCTATCGCTTTCATGATTATCCTGATGATGACCGCGGGGTTTTTTTGTCATGCTGAGAAAGCCGCGCCCGAACTGACATGGATTCAAATACTGGACGGGGAAGACTGGCAGGACATGCCGGAAGAGAACAGGACATTCTGGATAAAGGCATTCAAAGCCAAAACAGATCCGGCTATTAGAAATAATGACACGGACGGCAAGGGAAATCTTCCAATAATGAACAGAAAAGAGCTTGAAAAATTCACCGGCATTTCATTAAAGCGAGTTGAAAAAAAATTGAGCGCGCTCAAGGTATCGGGAACCGCTATCGAAGAGTTGCGCAAGGACACGGACAGGTTTTATCAAAACCCTGAGAACAGAAAAATAAAAATAATCGATGCTTTTCATATCATCAGCATGAAAAGGAAGGGGGAAAAGCCGGAACTTATCAAAGCCCAAAAGAATTATCTCAGGATACAGCCTGTCGACGCAATAACAGAAGCAACACGACTACTGGCCGATTATAAAGATATAGAATATGCTAAAGAACTCTTTTTAAGAGAGGGGTTCTTTGCAAAACCAAAAACAAAAGAACCGTCGAAAAAAGAAGACTATCAATTAACCTCCCTTTTCCGCTACGGAGTTTATCAATAACCTTCTGCTCATCCCCTCTCCCCTTCTGCTTTTTAGGCATTTTTCAAACGAGTGAGGAATTACGAGGAAGGCTGTCTGAACAAAGCCGAGGGCATGGATGCCTTTAAACCTACAGTTATAAGCTTGGTTGCAGTTTTTCTTATTTATAATTTATTTGTCTCTGTCCAGAAAATAGGCATGTTCCTCGCCGAACGAATGCAGAAAAATATCGTATAAAAAAGCAGTGGGGGCGTCCTTCTTTTCATCCTTTTATCCTTCGGACAAATGAACCATTGATTCATATTATGCTTCGCATAAACGAATCAAAGACTCATTTTCTTGGACGAACAAAAAAAGGATATCAATTATTTTACTGTATACCCCCGGCTTTCAAGGCATAAACCAAAAGCGCGGTTGTACTCGTCTCTTTGTTGATAGTAGGTGCTTGTCTGCTGCTGGGCCTGAGGCTGGGTCTGTTTTGACTCCTGGCTTCTCTTCATGGTCTCACCGAGAAGAGCACCGACACCGGCACCGATCAGTCCGCCCTTAAGTGCCCGTTTGCCTCTTTTGCTTTTTTTGGCACTAAGAGCGCCTATCCCGGCTCCGGAGGCTCCACCGATAATAGCACCCTCAAGAAGGCCGATCTGTCCGCCCTCTTTCTTGGGAGGCGGAGACGGGGCTGGAGGCTGGTCGGATCTTGTGGGATCATATCCGGTCTTTTGCTTTGCCCATTGAAAACACTCGAACTCATCTTTTTTCTGCTGTTCGATAGTTTGACCATTGTTCGGGTAAATATAAAAATCTTGCGCAAAAGCAGAACCGGAGAAGAAAACAAGAACAATGAATACGACTGAAATATATTTTAATGCCTTCATATCTCTTTCCTTAATGTTTTAAATTGATAGAAAAGTCCTGTCATTTTATTTTTACTTCTATTATTAATATGCAAAAACCTCTCAAATTTGTCAAGGCAGTAATGTTTTTATGCAATTCATGTTCCTTTTTTATTGACCGGCGCATATCAATCCTCAAAAAAAACAACGGGATGTCCTTTTTTAGCTACCTTTCCCGGACAGGCAGGAAATGAACTAAAAAAACCTCTTGAAATCAAGTCCTATTTCTAATATGTTGTTTTCCTGAATAAAAAGAAAGAAAGCCTATGAATAATGATATAAACATCACAAGGGCAGTTATCCCGGCTGCGGGGCTGGGAACACGGATGCTCGCTGTCTCGGACATGGTCCCCAAAGAAATGCTGACCCTGGGAGACCGCTGCATGATTGAATATTCCATCAAAGAGGCTGTTGATTCAGGCATCACGGATATTCTCGTTCTTATTAACAAGAATAAGAACATCTTAAGAGATTATCTTCTGGAAAGGCTCACAAAGAGCTGGAGAAAGGGCTCTTATGCAGGGCTTAAGCTGAACTTTATCTATCAGAATGAGCCGAGAGGTGTTGCGGATGCCTATCTCCTGGCAAAAGATTTTGTGGAAAACGAACCATTTGCCGTCCTTGTTCCGGATAACATCACCATCGGCAAAACACCGATAACCCTCCAGCTTATCGATGTCTTTAAACAATATAAAAAAGACCTGATCGGCGTTATCAGGGTCAACAGGGAAAATGCCTCTCTTTTTGGAAACTGCGGCGGCCTTGAATATAACATGCTGGAGAACAATGTTTTGAACATTACAAGGCTGGAAGATAAGGGCGAGGGAACCTTTTCTGTTAAAGACGATAAAGAGGTCTTTCGCGGGATTGCCAGATATATTGCGACCGGCAAATTTTTCGACTGTATCGAACATATCAAAAAAGAGACTGCGGGCGAACTGGACGATGTCCCCGCCTTTCAGAAGATGATAAAAGACGAGGGCCTTCTCGGGGTTATTGTCGAAGGAGAGGTATTCGACGCGGGACAGCCTCCGGGTTACTACAAGGCGGACGAAAGATTAAGAAAAGACTCCGATATCACGTAAGGGAGCAGATATGGAGATAATGATACTCGGTTCCGGTACATGCGTGCCGTATCTTAAAAGAAGCTCTTCCTGCATCGCCGTCAAGATAAAGGATTTTCTTCTGCTCCTTGACAGCGGTCCGGGAAGCATCAGACGGCTTTTAGAAGCGAAACTCGATTACAAAAAAATCGATTATCTTTTCTATTCCCATTTTCATCCCGACCACACAGCCGACCTGATCCCTCTTCTTTTTGCCATAAAGAACACACCCGATTATACAAGGGAAAAAGACCTTATTCTGACAGGCCCAAGGGGTTTCAAAAAACTCTTTGATACCCTCTCTTCAATATACGGAAAATGGATTGTTTCTCCGGAATACACTATTCTTCTCAAAGAGGTCTCTATATCAAAAAAGAGTGAGCTTTTTTTCGACGGTTTCACGGTCACAAGCTCACCGGTCCTTCACAGCGAGAACAGTACGGCCTTCCGCATCGAGTCAGAAAACAAAGAAGGGGGTACCTCTTCAATTGTCTTTTCAGGGGACACCGATTACTGCGAGAGCCTGATAGAGCTTTCCAGGGGCACCGACATCCTGATCCTTGAATGCTCCTTCCCGGACGAAAAGAAAGTCGAAGGGCATCTCACCCCTTCGCTTGCCGGCAAAATTGCCAGAGAGTCAGGCTGCAAGAAGCTTGTCCTCGCCCACCTCTACCCAGTCTGCGATTGTTTCGATATTCTTTCCGATTGTCAACAAGAGTATGAAGGAGAGATCGTTGTTGCAGAAGATTTGATGCGATTTGTCCTGTAACGAAAAGCGGGCTTCAGAAACGCTCTTTTGAATTCGTGAATAATTCGACCGGTCTTTTTCGTCTAAAAAACTTCTCTGTATTGAATTGATACGCAAACCGGTAAATAAGAAAATAGGTCATGGGGTGAACATAATTCCCGAAGTTATCCAGCAGAAGATGCGAAAGATAGCCGGCAAATACGGCTGCGCCGATCAAGGGACCGAAAAAATATACTGAGAGGGCAACAGCCACAATGCAAACTTCATAGGAGTGAAGGACAAGATAGAGTTTGTCCATAATATGCGGGGCTTTCCAGTGCTTGCGGATAATCCAGAGATTGAAAAGATCGGAGACCCTCGGCTTTACCCTTTCAAACCGGTAGTAATCGATAAGATGATCGATATCAATAAAAACCCCCATCATAAAACATACAAATGCGGCTGCCGACGATTTGAAGAGATAATAAAAAACAAAAGAAAGGGGTAAAGAAAAAGCAGCATGCACTGGCGGTGTCATAATGAGTTCACTCCTCTTAGTTAAACAGAATAAACAGAACGCTTTATAAAGGATACAGGGTAAACAATCAAGAAAAAAGCTTAACTAATATTCGAGAAAACAGATTGCCTTTTGTGTATCCGGATCAGCAACAACCTTTGCATAGGCACCATCCGCTACCGAACAGACATCAATCACCTTTATCTCGTTTTCAAAATCCTTGGCATCGGGCACAATCTCTTTGAGGACATTCGCCGAGTCACTAAAAAAGCCTTTTTTAAATTCGGATTTCTTATCATCCGGGTAAATCGGGAGATAGATGATCTCCGCTTCGACCAGATCAAGAAAAAAGTGGGTCCCGAACGACACTTCAGGCACATGACCGGCCTCTTCACGGGCTATCTCTACGAGAACTGCGGCATTGTTGATATCGGCATAGGTAACATTTACCCCCAGATCGATATTGCTGCTGCCCCACCTTCCCGGCCCCATCATTAATATCTTTCCGTCTTTGATATTGAGGCTTGTATTGATGTTTCCCACAATACGTCCCAGGGATTTTTTTCTCTCGATAGATTCAATAGCTGCATAGCGCTCCGGGTCGATATAGATGATATAGCGTATCTTATCAACCATCCCTCCGCTGATAAACCTGTTTGAGTGAAAGAGGATTGTTTCTTCTGGCACGTCTTTAGGAAAGGTGACATGGCTTGATGTTCCGGGAACGGACATAGGCCGGCACTGAAGAAGATTAACCTTTACCTGTCCGTCTCCTGTGATACATGCTGTAAATTCGGTTTCTACAGGGTAGCCGTATACCCTCTCCAGTTCAGCCACCATGTCTCCAAGAATATTCACAAAATCTGTCCGGCTGATCAGGTTGTTGAAGGTAAGAATAAGTCCTTTGCCCGGATCTTCTATGTGAATGCTGATCGGGTCGAATACATATCCGTCTTTAATTGTGGAAATGAGCATGTGAAGACGGGGATAATCAGCTTTTTCAAAAACCTCATCAACCTGACGCGTTACAAACTGATTTTTCTTGAGATCGATCAGATCTATCTTGCGCTGCGAATACTTTGCTATCTTCACTCCAACCTCAGGTCGAAGTTTCGGATTGCTTATCGGAATCATTCTTGGATAATCGTCTCCAACGCGGTCGACAGCGCGTGTTCCCAGACCAAAAACCAGACGAACAAGTCCCTTTCCGGGGTCAATACGGTCTGTCCAGACATAGAGGTTTCGCGATAATGCCACGCCGGCAAGGGCCGGAAAGAACATCTCTTTAAACGGCATCCCTGAAACCCTCTGCACCAGGATTGCCATCTGTTCATCGGATTCTCCCAGGCCCCGTCTTTTTCTGTATGAAAGGGCATCCGGGTTAAGTGCGCTTGCATACACACGCCTTACTGCATTTAAAAAAGCCTCTAACCTTTCATCGGGGCTGCCCTGATTTGAGCAGAACTCGCTCAGATACTTCCCGGCAAACGCGTTCCCGAAACTATCTTCCAGCAAACTGCTGGACCTGACGATTATGGGTGCCTGACCGAAATAATCGAGCATATTTTCAAACTGCTCAATAATCTCAGGGGGGAATTTCCCGTTGAGAAACTGTTTTTCGACCTCTTTGAATTCCTCATGTGAAAAATGCTGTCTTTCTCCCAACTGCAACCTAAGCCGAAAGAGATTATTATTGACAAGAAAGGTAAAAAATACATCGGAGCCGATAAAAAAGGAATCATGGCCTTCCATTACTTTTAAAAAGTCTGTTTCCCCATTAGCCCTGGAGAGAATACGTCTTGCCAGCAGCATTCCGGTAGCCTTTCCCCCTATTCGCCCGGAACCGATAAGCCTGTCCCTGATATTTAAAAGATCGTCCACGGTAAAATACTGATCGGTCATCCGGTCAAACTCGGGATGGCTTCCGAGTATCATCTGTAAAAATTCCCTTTTTAGAGATGCAATTTCAGGAGAGAGTTCAAACTCCGGTCCGCCCATGTCGCGATATTGAATCAATTTCTTGTACACGCTTTCCCATGGGGCAATAGGGTGGGTTTTAAGAGTAAGCGGTTTTTTACTGGAAAAGGCGCTTACTTCTGTGGCATCCCCGCTGCTAAATACGGGAGACCAGACCTCTCCTGAAATGACATGAGGCAAAAACATCTGTGCGGAATAACGATTCCAGACCTTTAACGGATGGATGTATTTCTTATCTTTGGCCCTGTAAACATTTATCAGCAGCTGGGTCGTGTCTCTTATCCTTGCAACAGCTTTAAAAGAATGCTGGCCGCGCTTCAGCGCAAAATAGGCAACTGTATCAAGCTCGAAAAGAAAAGGACAGGTGACCTGAAAAAAGTTTGCGAGCAGTTCATCAGTAGCCCATTCAACAACAAGGTCGGACAGGTTATCAAAGATGTAAAAAACCTCTTTCCCCCTCTCTTTGATAATCCGATGCAGCTCTCCGGTGAAGCAGTCAAATCCCGGATGGGGATCGATCTTTACGATTTCAAGACCATCTCTCTCCTTGAGAATCGGTTCATGAGGCGCGAACCTTATATAGACACATCGATATCCCTCTTTTATCGCCTGGTCTGCAAAAGGTTCTGCAAAAAACAGATAGTCTTTTAAATCATCCACCTTCCAGACAACATTATCGCCAAGGTTCAGGCCCTGCAGAATCTCGTCCAGAGGGGGCAGACCGCTTTTTATCGTTTTTGGTATCATAAGCTTTTTTATTGTCTATTCATTAAAAGAGATTAACTGCAATTATACTATAAAAAAACAAGACGACAAACCCTTAAACCTGATTTATTTATCAAGAAGTTTGACAGGATAATGAATAGAGATACCTGAAGGAAAAGAGGGGAACCTATCGAAGAAATGCCGGCATTGGGTTGAAGCGGTATTCTATACCACCGTAAATATTATGAAATTTGAAATTCATATCGACAGCCTGCTTCTTCATTGAGGTATTGGCCAGAACGTATTTATACTCCCCAAAGAGGTAAATATTGTCGGTCAGCCTGATTTTTGACCCGGCAAGGGCATGAAAGGCAGCACCGGAATCTTCATCCTTTACCCCGGAAACACTGTCTTTTGCCCTGAGATGGAAAAAACCGAGACCGATTCCCAGATACGGCTCAACAGCCAGCTTTGGACGGCGGTAGTAAAGCGGCCAGCGGAAAAGGCCATGAAGCCCGATATCAATGAAATCGATATCTTGATCAATAAACGTTGCCGGCCCCGAAGCATCGAGCCTCTGCCTCGGGATATCCGGAGCAAGGTAAAAGACATCCACTTCAAAGGCAAAAGGAGCCGTTTCCATATTGTATCCAATTTTCCCGCCAAAAATTACTGAATTATCAGCGTCTAAATTCTTTGTGGTCGGAACTTGCGGCCCCGCTGATGAGGTTTTTACTGGCTCAACAATGGTACCGCCGGCGTAAACACTGATGTAAGGTTCGGCAAAAAGGGAATCCGGGAGAAAAAACAAGCCCAAGGCCAGCAGGATGATAAAGAATCTTCTTATCATAAGATTCCTCTAAATATAAGATGAATGAGTGTTTTTGGCCTTAAGAAAAAATTCTGGTGCTATTTTGATTGAGTATATAAAATCTTCGGCATATTTGTCAAGAAAAAATCAATATATTGTGTAGAATTTAACAGTAAAACACAAAATATTGTAGTTTAAGCCCTATTGAGTTTTACAAAATATGAGGGTTAAAAGACGCTTTTTCTAAAAAAAGCTTTTTGGGAAAGAAAATCAAACGGCTTTTTTGTCTTTGATCAGATAGTCTTCGAAGCGGGAAAGACGCGTCCCTTCCAGGGGAAAAGAGGTCTTTTTGTCTATGATAAGCTCTGCTATCAGTTTACCTGTTACGGGAGAGAGAAGTATCCCGTTCCTGAAGTGACCGCAGGCCATAATAAACCCCTCAACCTCATCCACTCTCCCGAAAATGGGAACTTCATCTTGAGTATAAGGTCTTAGGCCGGCCCATGTCCTTACCATTACAGCGTTTTTCAGCCGGGGAATAACGTTGCAGGCTGCGCTCCGAAGCTTTTCTATCCCCTCCGGGGTCACGGTTTTATTATAGCCAACATCTTCTCTTGTGCTTCCGAGCACAACGTTCATGCTGGATTTTTGCATCATATAAACATCCTGGGCCACAAGAGAACATCTGAAGAGCGTCGGAAGCGGGTCGGTCAGAACGATCTGGCCTTTCATGGGGCTGACAGGGATTCTGAGTCCCACCATCTCACCGATAATTTTCGACCATGCACCGGCAGCGTTCACCACAATCTTCGTTTGGATTATCTCTTTTTTCGAACCTTTTCTTTCGATGACAACCCCTTCGACCCTTCCCTTTTTCAGGTTGATCCCCTTCACCTCGGTATTCTGCATGACCTCTGCACCGAGACGAATCGCCTCCAGATAAAAGGCATGGCTCAGATCGATCGTGCTCAACTGGTCGTCATTTTCAAAATAGAGAGAGCCGAGAATATCCGGAGACAGGGCCGACTCTTTTTTCAGGGTCTCTTCCCTGCTCAGAAACTCCACCTGCAAACCCCTCTTTTTTTGCCAGTTCAGCAGCTTCTCGCTCTCCTCCATGGCTTTTTCATCCTCTATAAGATGGAGAAGGCCGGCCGGGTCGAAGCTGATATCCCACTCCAGCTCCCGGCTGAGAGCCGGAAACATCTTCTTGCTTTCAAGGCAAAGATCGAGAAAAACACCGGGGCCGTTCGATTCGCTCTGCGGCCAGAGTCCTCCGGCTGCTGCACAGGAGGCTTCTGATGCGATCTCTTTTCGCTCGATTATCAGGGGCTTTACCCCTTTTTTTGCCAGGTAGTAGGCAATCGAGCACCCGATAACACCTCCGCCGATAATGACAATGTCCTTTGAACGTTGAAACATCTTTTACTCTTCCTCTTCTTCGGTCAGTTTGACAGAAAATTTCACAGGCCGTATCGGGGGTCTGGACGTATGAGGCTTTATCTCTTTCATCGGTTTTCCCGTCTCCTCTGAAAGGATTCTAGCCACCCACTGAACGCAGCTTTTCCCCTGACAGAGCCCCATTCCGGCCCTTGTCCACCGTTTGATGGCATTGACAGTGGTCGCTCCCCGCCTTATGGCCTTGACAATCTCTTCTTTTGTCACCTCTTCGCAACGGCATATAATTACTTTATCATCGATCATAATATCCTGAACCCCCTGACATCCATGGCAAGCCCCTTTGGAACAGCCAGTGTAACAACCAATGTCTTATCATATTGCTTCGGGTCCAAAACCCTGACAATTTCTCCCTGTCCTACAGAATCACCCCGGCGGTTAAGAAGCTCGACCCTGTCCCCCTTTTTGGGAACGGGCAAAAACTCATAAGGAAGGCTGACAAAGTCCTCTTTATCGCTTTTTGTTTCGTCCACAAGAAAGATAGCAAGCCCCGGGCAGATGGGAATGCAGAGACCGCACCCGTCGCAATTCTCTTCGATAAGAACCGGCAAATCGTTAATGGTGGGAGCGATAGTAATCGCCCCGTGGGGACAGGCCGGCACACAGGGGTCGCAGGGAATCTCCTGAATGCACTCGATAACGGCCACCGGGCCTTTTGCCCGTCTCTTTTTTGAAGGGACTCCCGGACTCTTTTTCAGGTCCTTTTCTTCTATGACCCCGTCCTTTTCCAGAGGCATCATACACTCCTTATAAAAACTATTGTTTTACCGCTTCAATAAAATCTTCGGAAAGTTCTCTTTTCTCAGCTCGTCGATTCTTTTTTGAATCTCGCCTGTTCTCTTTCTGGCCTCATCGTTTTTGATATGACCGAGGGAGCGGGCAACAGCTGTCCCTGCAAGCCTTCCCTCTTCAATGGCAATACTCGCCTCTTCTATACCGGCGCTGTCTCCGGCAATATATATCCCCTGGACCGATGTCTCCATCCATTCATTTCGAAGAGGGATATAGCCTCCCAGTTCTTCGATATATTCAAACTGGCACCCCGCGATCCAGGCAAGGCCCAGCATAGGACCGAGCCCTACGGCAAGGCAGACCATATCGACATCAAAAATCTCCTCAGAACCGGAAATTTCTTTCCAGTTCTTATCCATCTTGACCAGAACGGCCCGTTCAACCCTGTCTTTACCCTCTGCCCTCTTGATGGTCATCGAGGTTTCAATCGGAACCCCGAATCTCGCTATCTTGCTGGCATGAACCCCCCAGCCCCCGATCTTCGTTTTTGCCTCCACGACCTTTACGACCTCGGCACCGGCCTGCATAAGATGATAGGCCACGATCAGCCCCACATTCCCTGCCCCGACCATCACCGCCCTCTTTCCGGGCAAAACCCTGTGAATATTCATCAGCGTCTGAACCGCACCCGCACCCATAACGCCGGGAAGCGTCCATCCGGGAAAGGGAAGCGGGTTCTCCATAGCGCCTGTGGCCAGTAAAATCTTATCGGCCTTCAACTGCATCCCTTTTTCATCCTGAATCAAGCCGAGAACATTCCCGCTGAATATCCCCCAGACCGCCGCATTTAATAGAACCTCGACCCCAAGCTCTTCTGTTTCTTTCAGAAGCCGCTCACCGATATCAATCCCCCTGATGCCGGCATAGTGCTCCATCGTGCCGAAAAACTTATGGGTCTGCTTAAAGAGCTGACCGCCGGCCTTTTCGTTCTCATCGATCAAAACCACATGAACGCCCGCTTTCGCCGCTTCGATTGCAGCAGAAAGACCGGCTGGCCCGGCACCGACAATAGCAAGTTCTACCCTTCTCATTGCTCTTTCCATTCTCCCAGGCCCTTCTGGGTTTCTATTTTCATTCCCTCTTTAACAGGGGTGACGCACGTTCTCACATTCGGAATCCCGTCAACAATCATCAGACAGTCCGTGCACCGTCCAATGGCACAGAACACCCCTCTCGGCTCCCCGGTTTTGTTCGTATGCCTGAATATTGTGCGGCCGCTCGCAATCAGGGCAGACGCAATCGGCTCGCCTTCCACAGCCTCGATAATCTCCCCGTCTACTTCAATTGTAACAACAGGCTTTTTCTCCAGTTTTCCGAGAATCGGATGGTCGATAATTCTCATCTCTTATGCTTCCTCTTAAAACGAAAAAATCCTCAATAAGTAACAAGATAGAAGAAAATTGTGCCCCTTGCGATCAATAAACGCTCCCATATCCTTTAAGGATAACGGGTGCAAGGGAATAAAGGATTGCCTTACGTGCCGAGGGATGCTATCCCTCTTTGTTTGATGGGCATGACAATTCTATAACCTTAAAGGTAAATAATAGATAAAAATCGTTCTTGATGCAAGGTTTTTTGGTACGTATTATCTTTTTTTTCTGCATGATTTCTTATAATATGAAGATAATCAATCCTTAATTGAAGGGGGGTCGAAGAAATTTCGTAGAGAAATCGGTCTTTCAACGGCAATCTTCGCCTTTTTTATCAATATCATCTGGGGCGGAAATATTGTCTCCATAAAATTTGCCCTGGAAGGTATCCCCCCTTTGTCCATGGCCGGTATACGTTTTGCCATCGGGGCGCTCTGCATTTTACTATGGGCAAAAATAAGCAAAACCCCCATTACTATTACGGATAGAAAAGAGTTTGCTTTTCATCTGTTTAACGGTGTCTTTTTTATGGTGCAGATCAGCCTCCTTTATCTTGGAATGCTCTACAGCTCGGCAAGCCACGGCTCGATCCTGATGAACACCAATATCTTTTTCATTGCCCTTTTCGCCCATTTCTTTATTTCGGGCGATACGCTGAACATAAGAAAAATATCCGGACTGATCCTTGCTTTTCTCGGCATTATCTTTATTTTCTACGATAAGCAGAATATCGGTTCCTTTTCCATTGCCGGGGATATGCTTGTCTTTACCAGCGCCTTTCTCCTCGCTGTCCGTATTATCTATATCAAAAAGATGCTGGAGAGCCTTAATCCGACCAAGCTCGTGTTCTGGGAGTTCGTTGTGGGCGTCTCGCTCTTTTTTCTTGCAAGCCTCCTTTTCGAAGATAACAGCTCGCTCAATTTCACGCTCCCCGTAACCCTGGCCGTTCTTTATCAGGGAATCATTGTTGCCGGCTTCTGTTTCGTCGCCTCGACAATCCTGCTTCAAAGGCACAATGCGAGCACCATATCGACCTTCTCCCTTGCCATACCGATATCGGGTGTCATCCTCAGTCACTTTTTCCTCGGAGATTTGATAACGAAAAACCTCATTCTCGGTTCCCTTCTGGTCGTTTACGGGATCTACACGGTCACCGTACAGAGGATGGAAAATAAAGAAGAAAAAACCTGAAATCATGCTTTGCAATCTCTCTTAAAAATCTGATATAATATATAAAGTTTTTCTGCAAAAAATCATTGTTTTTACAGACGTTGTGCTTTAACTGTGGAAAATCGCAACACTTTTTGATATGCGTGGAAAAAAACCTTTGTTTTTCAAGGTATTACATCTAAATGCCTGTATTTAAAAGACTTATTTTTAAACCCTACCCGGATTGGTGGGGAAAATTTTAATGAAAAGAGATTATTTTTTTCAAAAAAATACTTTTTTTCCACAACTTTTCCACATCATCTCTGAACAGGGAAAAAAGAGGCTACTTCTATGAAATTATTAACGATTTTTCTCCTGATTCTGTCGTTCTCTATTTCAGCCTGTGCTACTCCAAGCGCAAGGCTGGCACGAAGCGGAATGATACTGGAACACAGAGGATACCTGGATAAGGCAGAAAAAAAGTTCGAACAGGCCTTAAAGATTAATCCTGATGAAGCACTGGCCCATATCGGGCTCGGCTATATTTACTATAAAAAGGGTATGTATGACGAGTCCATTGCGGAATACAAGAAGGGGCTGGAGGGACATCCGAAAATCGCCAAGGAATATCCCGAAGCTCATTATTATCTGGGACAGGCTTATAATAAAAAGGACATGACCGAAGAAGCGAGAAAAGAATTTAATAAATACAGACAATTAAAAAAACCAGAAATCTAAAAAAAGGGGGTTCATGATGGCCGATGAAATGAAAAGCGCTATTGACCTCGCCATGGAAAAAATGAAAAAGATGAACGGGGACGAAGAGGCGGTCTCTCTCACAGAAGAACAGAAGCAGAAGATAGCCGAGACAAGAAAAGAGTATGAAGCAAAAATCGCCGAAAAAGAGATCATGGTGAAAGACAGGTTAAAGGAACTGCCCGAGGGAGCCGAGCCGGCCGAAATCCAGGAATACGTCAGTTTGATGCAAAAAGAACTGGCTGAAGAGAGGGCAAGGCTCGAAGAGGAAAAGAACAAAAAGATAGAGAAAATAAGAAAACAGTCCGGTTGAAAATATTAAGGAAGGACAATCCTGTTCTTGTAGCCGTCTTCTTCCAGTTTCTTTGAAACGATTGCGGCTCTATCGCCCTTTTCATAGGCCCCGACAAGAAGCTGATAGCCGATCCCCTTTGAGGATGTTTCATAGGGGGCGATATAGGGAAGATAACCCCTCTTATATAAAGCCTCTTCTGTCTTCTGGGCCTCTTCGTAAGAATCGAATTTATTGATTTCTATAGAATACGGGATAAATATGGGCCGTGAAAAAGTAATCCCCCTTGTCTCTTTCAACTCGGCAGTGAACTTATCCGCCTCTTTCTTGTTCTTAAACCTGTCCACAAGAACCCTGTACCATCTCCCTTTCTGCGGAGAATTGTAAAGAGAGATATAGGCCAGATATCCATCCTGCCGCCATTCTTTTACCTTCTGCTTGGCAACATCGACCTCTTGATGAGAAGAAACATGCACTGTGTAAGGATTATTTCCTGCAACAGCTGTCTGTTTGGCCTTCGGCTTTTTTACGGTCTTTTTCTTTATTGCTTTAGCCTGAAGCGCTCTCCTCTCCATCTCTTCCTGTTTCAGCCTTTCCTTTTCCTGCTCCAGTCTTGCCTTCTTCTCTCCTGCCTCGGCCTGGATTTTTAAAAGTGTCTCCAGCCTCTCCTTCAGTCTCTTGTTCTCTTCAGTCTGTTGGGCCTGAATTGACTCCATCTCGGCCAGCTTCTTTTCCAGCTTCCCTATCAACTGGCTTTTATCTTTTTGCTGAACTGCTGGTGCTGCCGGGGGAAAAATCCTTTTCTGTTCCATCTTGTCTGCTTTTGGCATGGGCGGGGGAATGCTTTCTTTCTGTTCGGCTTTTGCCGGCTCTTCTTTTTTCACCTCTTTTGCCGACGGTTTGAACAAAGAACCGGCCTTTTGCTTGACCGCACTCGTAACCCCGCAGCCCGCAACAAAGAATAACAGGATAATGAGAGCGAAACGCCTCATTTTAAACTCCTTTGAAAAAATTTTATTACTTTGAACAATAATAGAATTATAGCGGAAATAGCTTTTTTTTTCAATTGAAAAGATAAAGGGGGGAGATATCCCTTTTTTGCTCGTCCAAAAAGTATCTTTTCTCAATTATTTTACAGGCCGGCATCAATTTTTCTATTTAAAATTTTAGAAAAAAGATACATATTCTCTCATGGAACCATTTTTTTAGATTTTTTAAAAATAACAAAAAGGCTTAAATCTTATTTTTTAGGGAATTTTTAATGAATAAAGAAATAAGAATACTTCTTTACAGCAGCAATCTATGGTATTTCGGCGAAGGCATGCTCGGCCCCCTTTTCGCCGTTTTTGCCAAACGCGTCGGGGGCGACATCCTGTATATTTCATGGGCATGGGGGCTTTACCTCATTATTGCCGGTGTTCTGACTATCTTCTTCGGCAAGATATCGGACAAGAAAAAAATCAGTAAAAAAACACTTTTGATCTGCGGATATTCCCTGAACACTATTTTTACCTTCGGCTATCTCCTGGTCTCTTCGACGCTGCATCTCTTTTTGGTCCAGGCTGGTCTGGGCGTTGCCGCCGCCCTGGCCACGCCCACATGGGATGCACTCTATGCCAAATATGAGGACAAACAAAAGAGAGGATATCTATGGGGCATGGCAGGGGGGCAGGGCCAGATCTTTACAGGAGTAAGCCTTGTTCTCGGCGGGCTCATTGTCAATCAGTTCAGCTTTCAATTCCTCTTTATTGTTATGGGAACCATACAGCTCATCGCCACCATCTACCAGGCCCAGATACTGCAGAAGTAGAAATTGAGGTCCCTTTTTTGCTCTCGCAAAAAGGAACGGCATCGATGATACACCCGCCCGGCTTTTTTTAGGATTCGGTCAAAAATATCTGGAAGCAGGACAAGAAGGACAAAAAACCCACCCAAATAAAATAAACAAAACAACCTGTTTAGGCTGTTGACAGGATTTCTGTTTTTACCTATATTTATAATCAATTGGAAATGGATTTCCAACACCTCTCGCTCGACAACTCGGATGATTTTTCTGAAAGAATTCATAATTATTCAGAACTGAGGATAGAGCTTCCTTTTCACACGATAACCCTGTTGACCTTTGAACCTGGGTTTTCCAATCACTTTCAAAAGAACAGTCTAACTGACTACTTAAAACTTTAAGGAGGTGGGTATATGTCTCTTTATTCATTTTTTAACCGTAAGGCTCGTTTGAAGAAATTTACTAAAATAGGGATTGTTTCAACGATTTTATTTTTTGTCGCTGTCATATCGGGTTGTGCCATCCCAGATGTCCGTCCTTTTGCAGATGCAACCACAACTTTGAGTGCAAGTGTAAGAGCTGGAGGAGATATGTTAATAACTCCTCTGTCAGAGAAACCTATTTGGGTTGAAAAGAAAAAGAAGTATATACAACCAAAAGACCCTGAACATCCTGGGAAAACACTGGAGGCTGATTGGAAGTTACGGCGTGAAGCTATGGATGCCATAGTTATATATAGTAATTCTCTTGTTGCAATTGGTGAAGCTTCTGCAAATAGACAAGAAAGTGCTGAAGGGGTAGTTAATGAAGTAAAGAAGCTTGCATCACTAATACCGAATATAGGTACTACAATTAATGCTGCAGGAGATTTGGTGGTCTTTGGTTTAAAAACTTATATTGAAATAAAAGCTTATCATGATATGGCAAGGGCTGTCAAGAGTGCAGACCAAGCTATAAAATTGGTTGCTAAAGTAATAAAAGAAGATTTTAAAAAACTGAAAACAGCTCATGCCAGCATATTGACAGCTAAGTTAACAAAATCAAAAAAAGATATCAGAATTCCCCAAAGAAATTACGAACAGTATAAAAAAGAGCAGAAAGATTTACGAAATAAAATATTAGAGAATTTAGATGATCAAAAACTTCGTGATAAAATGATTGAGACAGATGCCCTGCTTGCCGGTGTGGAACCAGAATATACTTCTTTACAAAATCAAATTGCTTCGCTTGAGCAAGAAAAATCCAATGGAAAGAATTTTTTTAATAAAACCATAGAAGCGATTAATGCATGGGCAGAAGCTCATGCTAAACTTTCCGAAGCTTTTGAAAAGAATCAGTCACCAAATTTAGTCTTGCTGGCCGCTCGTGCTCAGGAATTAAAAATAATTATAGAAGAAGCTAAATTTAAGGAAATTATAGAAAAAGTAAAATAAAAAACTATTTACCTAAAAAATGGAGGATAAAAAAATGACATTTCAAGAAGCACAAGCTAAATATCAGGTTATTATTGACGAAATCAAGTCTGACTCCACACCCGAGGAACTACTAGATGTTCAGGAAAAACTAACCTCTCTTTTGGACGAGTTGCCAAACGAGGAAGAGTTTGATCCTTTAGCTGAAGCCATTAGTGATGCAAGCGATAAAATTTCAGGTACTATAACTATTGCTGTTGTTGACGACATTCATTCCCGAAACGAAGCTTTCAAAAAAGCTACTGAGATGCTAAATGAAATTTCAAGTGAGGCAGAAGGTGATGCTAGTGTGCTAGGATTGAAAAAACCTAAATATATCTTATCATCACTAAATAAGTCTGTAGAACAAGTAAAAGGTATTATTAGTGATGCCAAAGGAGAAAACTATACAGATGCTGCCAAGAAAGCTGAGACTTTGATTGTTCTTCTAAAAGATATGAAGTCGAAGATTAAGTCTTCTTAAGAATTTGAATATAAATAAGAGCCTTAAGTTAACTATAGAAATAAAATATTGCTTGATTTGCTTCCAAGCACAAATAATAAAAGGAGGTGAGCAAAAATGGCGAGGCAATATTTTGTTCAAAAGGGAGATAATTTAGGAAAGATTGCCAATAAATTTTACAATGACAGCAGTTTTTATAAAAAACTGGCTGAATATAACGGTATTTTAAACCCGAATATGTTAATGATTGGCCAGGCTTTGGAGATACCCTCAAAGCGTGAGTTATTAGGTGGCGTTCCAGTTTCCCTTCCAGATACCATTGAAACAAACCCTCCTCATGGGCTCAAACAGATTCTGGATGATTTTGGCAATATCAATGATTTTATCAGAGACGACGGAACACTCAACGAACCAGCCTGGCAGAGAAAATTTCTCAAACGGGTTGACCTGCCATTTCCCTTGAAATTATCCTGGAATACCTCACAATCAGTTACCCGTCTTTTCTGCCACAAAAAAGTTGCTAAAGTTTTTCAACAAGCATTTGAAACGATTGAGAAGGAGAGATTGAAGAGCCAGGTGAAGACCTATGGTGGGTGTTATAATTACCGGGCTAAACGTTCGATTGGAAAGTTGTCCACTCATAGCTGGGGCATTGCCATTGACCTGAACCCTAACAGCAATCCAATGGGAAAACCTGGTGATATGAATCCAGATATTGTGGAGGTTTTTCGACATTTTGGATTTAAATGGGGAGGGGACTGGTCTGGAAGTGGCAAAGACCCGATGCATTTTCAGTTCTGCACCGGTTATTAAAACAAGTTCTTTTTTTTAAATATTTGTATAAACATAATGCAAAATAAAAAAATCACTATATTAACAAACAGACAAACGGCATTTGCCACATCTATCTGTTAAAATTTTAATACAAATTATTATAAAAAAATAAAATTAAGAAATAGATTTGACCAAAAAGGAGGTAGTCATGTCAAAAAAAGCAGATGCGGTTTTTGAGGGCGGTGGTGTAAAAGGTATTGGGCTGGTGGGTGCGGTGTCTGAATTGGAAAAAGCTGGATATGAGTTTGTGAATCTGGCAGGCACATCTGCCGGGGCTATTATTGCCGCACTTCTTGCTGTGGGTTATAAAGCAGCTGAGGTTAAAGAAGAGCTTGAGAAATTGGATTATAACAAGTTTAAGGATGAAGGACTGCTTGACAAATTTGGGTTTGTTGGGAAGGGCCTTAGTCTTGGATTCGAGTATGGTATTTATGAAGGTGACTTTTTTGAAGACTGGATGGAAAAGTTGCTACGTGCCAAAGGGAAAACAACCTTTGGAGATATTATTATGCCCGATTATGTAGAAAATGATACAAAAGAAAAAGAAAAATATAAATATAAATTTCAGGCTATTGCGGCAGATATTACTGATCGATGCCTTCTCGTTCTTCCCCACAGCCTTGAAGATTTTGGATATAACCCAGACAAGTTCAGCATCTCAAGGGCCGTAAGGATGAGCATGAGCATTCCTATTTTCTTTGAACCTATTCAACTTGAAGACGGAAGCGGAAGAAAACACTTCATCGTAGACGGCGGTACATTAAGCAACTATCCTATCTGGCTTCTGGATGATAAGACAACAAATGACCCTCCCTGGCCGACATTCGGATTGAAACTTGTAGAACCCGGCAAAAGCGAGTTGAAAAGCAAAAGTAGAAATTCGATAAATAATCCAGTAAGTTTTTTGAAAGCCCTTATCGGAACTATGATGGATGCCCATGACAGTTTCCACATCTCAAGATCGAAAGGAGATTTTGAAAGGACGATCGGAATTCCAACAGTAATAAACCTGAATGGAACTGAAAAGGAGATCAAAACAACTGATTTTCATATAACTCAGCCAGAGAGCCAAGCTCTCTTTGAAAATGGTGAAAAAGTAGCAAGGGAATTCTTAGGAAAATGGGATTTTGAGGACTGGAAGAGTAAATACAGGGTTTAAATTAAAATCACTTTTATGAAGGGAGAAACGGAAAACCGAAAAAAACTATTGACAATTTAGGAGGTAAATATATATTTATAAATAAGATTAGCGATTCCGCGAAACTTCCCACTGGGCGCTGATGAATTTCTGAACTGCATTATGGATGGTTCTTACTCAGCGGCTTCCAACTCTTTTTACATTTAGTTTTAAAGTCTCTATCGATCTCGTTTTTCTGATACGGCTATTAACTAACAACTATTTTTTGTAAAAAACTTATTAAATTAAACCCTATAAACCTTTTAAAAATAAATACATTCAGAAGATTTTTATCTTGTGGATTTGGCTCTGTAATTCAACTAAAAACAGACAGTAAAAAACAACAAACCGAGAAGGCTTCTGAGAAGCTAAACTTTTAGTTCAAATAATTAAATCATAATATTTGCAGGGAGGTAATATAAATGTTTGATTTACAAAAATGGATTAAATCTACTACTGGTATTATTACTTCAATTACTGTGCTATTGACTTTATTAATATCTCTTTTAAATACAGGTCGCGACCTCTATATAAAAATTCTAGATTTACCGATAACTCCAGAACAAAAGATAAATAGAGTCATGTTCGAAAAGCACTTTAACGACAAACCAGCAGTATCACAACCTATAAAAATTGGAACTGCTTCAGGTAAATTCAAAGAGGTATGCGTAGACATTTATAAAAATGGTGATATATATTTTAAGTTTGGTAAAAATTCCAGGTGGTTTCCCTTCAATGATAACGTAGTTAACGCAAAGTATGAATTTATCAGTAGTGCTTTTGCTGAGAGCAATTCAACTGAAGGACCATACATGATCAAACAGAAATACCAAGGCAACAATATAGTTAGAGAAAAGATTTACGAAGATACTTCCAGAGAAAAAATCATTATTAATAAAAATACAGGAACTGTTATAGAAAAAAGCTCAATGAAAAGAAAACTATCACCTCAAGAACTATCAGAAATACAAAAAGGAACTAAAACTATTAAAAATAAATCTATTACTATAGATTTGAAGAATTATTAAAGAAACTTATATAAGACAATAAAGTAATTTATATTACACCCCAAGATTTGCACTCTATGTTTAATCGGTGCAAATTTAACTTGATTTTAGTTTTGGCAATTGTTCAAATACTCCTCCTTTACCAGTAATTATTCCAGCGACAGTAAGAATTGGCTTCATTATTGGTTTCTACGTGCCACACTGGTATCGAGAGCTTTTAAAAAATGTAAGAACTATAAATTAAGAAAAAGTAGGGGCCAATTTGAAGCTGCCTTTTTGTCAATTGTATGGACAAGAAAGGTAAAAAATTATTTCTTGTGCAATACTTCAAAAACGGCTTCGGCGGTTTTTCTGTCGATGCCGCTTTTGGCAATCTCTTCCACGCCGGCCTCTTTTATTTTCTTCAGACTCCCGAAGCTTTTAAGAAGCTGTTTCTTTTTCTTGGGGCCGATGCCGGGGATGGTGTCGAGAAGCGAAGCGGTGGTCTCCTTTTTTCGTTTTACCTTATGATAGGTGATGGCAAAGCGGTGCGCCTCGTCCCTTATTCTCTGGAGCAGGAATTTGCAGGGGCCTTTTAAGATAACCGGGTTTTTCCGCTCAGGGATATAGACATAGTCCCTCTCCTCTTTGCCGCTCTCACCCTTGGCAAGGCTGATAACATCCGGCTCGGAAATCCCGAGCTCTTTAAGAACAGAGAGCGCCACGTTCAGCTGTCCCTTGCCGCCATCAACAAGGATAAGGTCGGGGAAAATGCCCTCTTCCATTGCCCTTTTATAGCGCCTTGTCAGAATTTCCAGCATCATGCCGTAATCGTCTATCCCCTCAACCGACCTGATGCTGAATTTCTTATACTGCCTTTTATCCGGCACGCTCTCTTTGAATACCACCATGGAGCCGACCGCGTTCTTGCCGCTGATGTTCGAAATATCGAACGCCTCGATAACAGCCGGCAGGTTCTTCAGATGCAGGCTCTTTTGCAGTTCTCTTAAAAGCTCCTCTCTGTCTTCGAATTCCCCCTCGGCCCTTTTTAAGGAAATCTTTGCGTTCTTACCGGCCATTTGGACAAGCTCTTTTTTCCGCCCCCGTTTCGGAGAAAGTATTTGCACTTTTTCTCCCTTCTGCTCGGAGAGAAGGTCGGTGAGAATCTCCTTATCAATGTCAAAGGGAAGGAGTATCTCCTTGGGGATGAACTTTTCAGAGACGTAATACTGGGAAAGGTAGGAGCGGAGCACCTCTTCATCGGGCAGTATCTGCTTTTTAAAGAGGTCGGCTTTGCCGCCCTGCAGCTTTCCGTCCCTCACGTAGAGCCTGTGAATGGCGATGCGGCCGTTCTCTTTATAGAAGCCGAAGATGTCCTGATCCTGAAATCTGTATGAGGTTATCTTCTGCGATTCGAGCGTCTCCTCGATGGCCTGTATCTTCTTATAAACCCTTCCGGCCTCCTCAAAATTGAGGCTGGCCGAGTTCTTCTTCATCTCCTTTTTCAGCCTCTTGAGAAGCTCTTTATCTTTGCCCTGAAGAAAGAGGACGACCTCGTTCACGACGTTTTTGTATTCTCCCGCTGTGGTCATCCCGTCTATGCAGGGCGCAAGGCATCTCTCTATCTGGTAATAGAGGCAGGCGCGTGTCCTGTTCTTAAAAACGCTGTCCGAGCAGGTGCATATCGGAAATATCTTGTGGATAATCCTAAGCGTGTTCCTGATAGAGCGGCTCGACGAGTAGGGGCCGAAATAAAGAGCGCCGTCCTTTGCCGGTCTTCTCACAACAGTAAGGCGAGGATACGTCTCATTGATCCCCAGCCGGAGGCTCACGTAGGTCTTGTCGTCCTTGAACTGGATATTGTAGCGGGGCTTGTATTTCTTGATGAGGTTGTTCTCAAGGATAAGCGCTTCTTTCTCCGTGTCGGTCACAATAAAGTCGATGTCCATGACCTTGACAAGGAGAAACCGGACAAAATAGCGCGTGTCGCCGCTTCCCCTGAAATAGGAGCCCACCCGGCTTTTCAGGTTTGCGGCCTTGCCCACGTAGACCACCCTGCCCTCTTTGCCCTTCATCAAATAGACACCGGGCTCTGTGGGAAAGCTCTCTATCTTTTCTCTTATGTCCATGGCACGGCTCTCTATTTCCCAAGGAGCTGAAGCTCCACTTCTTCCAGCTCGAATATTTTGTCGCGAAGCTCGGCCGCCCTTTCAAAATCATACTGTTCTGCCGCCTCTTTCATCTCTTTCTTTATCTCTTTAATCCTTCTCGATATGTCCTTTAAAGAGTGGTATTCCGCCTTTTCTTCTTTGACAACGGGGACGGTCACATAGTCCGCCTCGTAGATGGAGTGGAGCACGTCGCTTATCGATTTCACGATGCTCTCCGGCGTGATGTTGTTCTCCTTGTTGAATTTCTCCTGAATCTCTCTTCTCCGGTTGGTCTCGAAAACAGCCCGCTTAAGAGAACCGGTCATGGTATCGGCATACATGATAACCCTTCCGTTCACATTCCTTGCGGTTCGCCCGATGGTCTGAATGAGCGAACGCTCCGAGCGGAGAAAGCCCTCCTTGTCGGCATCGAGTATGCCAACAAGGGAGACCTCCGGTATATCGAGCCCTTCTCTTAGAAGGTTAATACCGATGAGGCAGTCGAACTTGTTCAGCCTCAAATCCCTTATGATCTCTGTCCTCTCCAGCGTATCGATGTCGGAGTGGAGATACTTCACCCTGACACCGAGTTCCCTGTAATACTCTGTCAGGTCTTCCGCCATTCTTTTTGTAAGTGTGGTTACCAGAACCCTCTCGTTCTTGCTTGCCCTTTCTCTTATCTCATGAAGGAGGTCGTCGATCTGCTCCTTAACAGGCCTTATCTCGACCACAGGGTCGATGAGGCCGGTGGGCCTGATGATCTGCTCGACAATTACGCCGGTGCTCTTTTCCATCTCGTAATCGGCCGGCGTTGCCGAGACATAGACGACCTGCTTGGTCATCGCTTCGAACTCCTGAAAGTTGAGCGGCCGGTTGTCGAGCGCCGAGGGAAGCCGGAAACCGTATTCGACGAGCGTCCCCTTTCTCGATCTGTCCCCCTTGTACATCCCGCCTATCTGCGGGACGCTGACATGGCTCTCGTCGATAAAGAGAAGGATGTCTTCGGGGAAATAGCTGAGCAGGGTTGCCGGCGGTTCTCCTGTCCGTCTTCTGTCGAGATGCAGCGAATAATTCTCAATACCGGAGCAGGAGCCGGTCTCGTTCATGATCTCCATGTCAAAGCGCGTCCTCTGCTCCAGCCTCTGCGCTTCGAGGAGTTTGTCCTCTTTGCGAAGCTCTTTGAGCCTCTGTTCCAGCTCTTTCCTGATATCGGAAATCGCCCTTGAGAGATTGTTCTTTGTTGTCACATAGTGGCTTCCAGGATAGATGCGGAGCTTGTTCAGCTTTCTTGTGATTGTTCCCTTTAAGGGATCGATCTCGGACATGGAATCGATGGTGTCGCCGAAGAACTCGATGCGGATGGCCTTGTCCTCTTCATAGGCCGGGAATATATCGACCACATCGCCGCGCACCCTGAACGTTCCGCGGTGAAAATCGATATCGTTCCTCTTATACTGTATCTCCACAAGCCGCTCCAGCAGGACATCGCGCGGCATCTCCATCTGGTTCTGAAAGAGGACGAGCATGTCCTGATATTCATGAGGCGAACCGATGCCGTAGATGCAGGAGACGCTGGCCACGATGATGACATCCCGTCTCTCTAAGAGGGAGCGGGTGGCGGAGTGACGGAGCCGGTCTATTCTGTCGTTGATGGAGGCGTCCTTTTCGATATAGGTGTCTGTCATAGGAATGTAGGCCTCGGGCTGGTAGTAATCGTAGTAGCTGACAAAATACTCGACGGCATTTCCGGGAAAAAGCTCTTTGAACTCTGAATAGAGCTGGGCCGCAAGGGTCTTGTTCGGCGCCATGACCAGCGTCGGCCTCTGAACCCTCTCCACAACGTTTGCCATGGTAAAGGTCTTTCCCGAACCGGTGACACCGAGAAGAACCTGATGTTCAAGCCCCTGCTCCAGACCTTCGACAAGTTTATCAATGGCCTGGGGCTGGTCCCCTTTCGGCTGATAATCGGATACGATCTTGAATTCACTCATGGAAGTAATTTTATATCAAAGGAAACTTCATAACAAGGGGGAAATGTTTTGCCTTTCATGGACGAGCAAAAAAGCCGGAGAAATTAATTGAAATACGCTTTTAAAATAGTAAGTTCCTGCCTGTTCAGGGTGTTCAAAGGATAAAAGCCTGTTGTTTTTTTTTGGGAAATCCTGTATATTTCTCCTGTTTTTTTCGCCCGGAGAGGATAGATGAACAACAACGATATAGACAGCATCGTCACGATACTTAAAAAAGAGGTGGTAAAGTACCAGGTTCCGATTGTAACGGAAGTAGCCGAGAGGAAAAAGGACCCATTCAGGGTTCTGATAAGCTGTGTGCTGAGCCTTCGGACAAAGGACGAGACCACCAGGGGTGCGTCTGAAAGGCTTTTCCGGCTTGCCGACAACCCGGAGGATATGCTGGGGCTCAAAAAAAAGGAGATTGAAAAGGCCATTTATCCGGTAGGCTTTTACAGAACCAAATCGGAAAATATCCTGGGTATATGCAAAGACCTTATGGGAAGATACCAGTCAAAAACACCCGATGAGATCGACGAGCTTTTGAAGCTGAAGGGAGTCGGAAGAAAAACCGCAAATCTCGTGGTAACGCTCGGGTATAACAAGCCGGGAATATGCGTTGACACCCATGTTCACAGGATATCGAACAGGCTCGGATACGTAAAAACAAAAACGCCCGATGAGACCGAAACAGCATTAAGAAAAAAGCTTCCGAAGAAACACTGGATTATTTATAACGACCTTCTCGTGACCTACGGGCAGAATCTCTGCAGGCCGATATCTCCTTTTTGTTCCCGGTGCCCGATTGAAAAATACTGTGATAAGGTTGGTGTTGAAAAACAGAGATAAGGGGAAAAACTGTTGATTACAAAAAGAACGATTCTTCCATGGCTTTTCGTTTTCATTGCTGTTTTTCTTTCTTCCGCTGGCAGGGCCGAAATCAGTATCAATGAAAAAGGGAAATGGAAAAGAATCATACCCGGCCTGGAAATGAGGGTTATAAAAATTACTGCTGAAAGAGGCCCGGCTGATATCTATGCATTCAGGATCGACCAAAAAAAACTCTCCATCAGGGTTGTGGACAGCCGGGATTATCAACAGAAGAGGCTGTCGGTCAGGTCGATGACAGAAGTGAGCGGAGCGGTCCTGGCCATCAACGGAGGATTTTTTGACACGGAGGAAAAACATCTCGGTCTTCTTGTCAGGGATGGAAAGACAGTGAGTCCTTATCTTAAGAGGGACTGGGGAATCTTCTTTATGAAAAAAAACAGACCCTTTATCATTCACTCCAGAAAATACAAAAAGGATAAAGGGATAACCCAGGCCGTTCAGGTCGGCCCGAGGCTCATCTCCCGGGGAAAAGTCTTGAAGCTGAAAAAACAGTTCTCCAGAAGGTCTGCTGTGGGAATCGATGGAAAAGAACGGATTATTCTCCTTGTTTCAGGGAAAAACCCGGATCAGGGAATACTGGGCCTCACGGAGCTGGCAGAACTGATGGGATTATCTTTGAAAAAGGGGGGGCTGGGATGTCAATACGCCCTTAATCTTGACGGGGGGGCCTCCACCCAGCTTTATGTAAACACAGATACCTTTACTCTAAATCTGCCGGGACGATGGGCCGTGTCAAACGGTCTTGGAGTCTTTCGAAAGTAGCGGTATCCAATCCTGCGTTATCAGAAAAGGCTGTTATCATCCTCTTCGGGCAAATTTTCAACCTCCGGAAAATCTTCTCCATCAACCGACTTTACCCCATCATCGAAATCGGTCTCTTTCTCCGGCTCATCAACAGTTTTAACCTGCCTCAGTTGAGAAACCTTCTGCACGACTACAGGTGCGCTCTTCTGATTCGCATTGCATCGGGGACAGATTGGCTCGGCTTTATTTAAATCATAAAACTTGCAACCGCACTCAAAACACTCATGTTTGTTTCCGTATTCAAAGCTATTACCGTTCATAGTTTTTTTCTCTTAACTCCTCTGTTAAGGTTTTCTCCAATTTTACTGGCTAATATATAACAAAAAACAGAAATTTCAACTATAATTTTAATTTTTTTTATGATATAAAAGTTTTTTACAAAGGGGGGCAAGATGTCTGTTATTACTTTTTCAACTGAACCGGGAAGCGGGGGAAGAAATATCGCTAAAAATGTAGCGAAAAAGCTCGGATATCAATATGTTGACAGAGAGATCATCCGCGAAGCAGGAAAGGAATATTCTGTTCCCGAGAAAAAGCTGGAAGAGGTCTTTACCAAAAACCCGGGGATTATCGAACGCTTTATCGAAGACCAGCGCCTTTATCTCACGTTTATCGAGAATATCATCATAAAATTCGCTTCAAGGGATAATGTTGTTATCGCCGGCAGTGGCGGGCAGTATGTCCTGAGAGATGTCAGCCATGTTCTGAAAATAAGGGTTATCGCTCCCTTCTCTCTGAGGGTGAAAAATATAATGGAAAGAGAGGGATTGGACGCAAAGGAAGCGGAGGAGCGGGTAGGTAGAGAAGACAAAAACCGTATGTCGAGAATGCATAACCTTTTTAAGATAGACTGGAACGACCCTTCTCTTTACGATCTTCTTATTAATACCCGGAACATGACTGAGGAATCTGCAGCAGAGATGGTCGTCAATATGATTAACAAAGATGAGTACAAACCATCCATGGAGTCGATAAAACTGCTGGAGGACCTGACCCTTACAAGCAATATCAAAGCCAGGATCGCATCTCATCCCATGCTCATGCTGTCTCATATCGATATCATGACCAGAAACGGAATCGTCACCGTGTCGGGAAGGGTTTTAAGCAGCCATGAAAAAGACCTGATTATTGAAAATGTTAAAGAGATCGTGGGAGAAGGATATGTCGATAATCTCTCAATTTCCCATCATACTCACGGTGACTTTTTTTAATCTGCTTTTTTAGAGATAAAAAAACGGATAGCAGGGCTTGAAAGAGAAAAAGAAGGTTTCGGGTCAGGAACTCTTTTAATAGGCATAGCGGTAAAACAGCAGTCCGAGATATTCCTTCAACGCAGTTGACACGTCTTCATAGTCCCCCGGAAGAAAATCGTGCCATATGTATTCTTCATCGAAATCAGACCTGAAGCCTGCAGGAAACGGTAAAACCTTGATACCGGCCTTTTCAAAGCTCATAACAGAACGTTTCATGTGAAAGGCATTTGTTATGAGTATGGGGTTTTTAAAACCGGCTTTTTCACAGATCTCCCGCGAATATTTTGCGTTCTCAAAGGTGTCCCTGCTTCGTTCCTCTAAAATGATCTTCTGGAAAGGAACCCCGAGGTCAACAAGAAAGCGTTTGGCAACAGCCGCTTCCGATTGTTTTGTATCGAACACTGTCCCGCCGGAAACGATAACAGGGATTCCCAGCCTCTTTTGAAGCCTTACTGCTGTGACAATCCTGGTTGTCATATCTGATGAAGGGGTGCCAATGCCGGTCATATCAGGGGTCGTATCATGAACACCGCCGCCCAAAAGGATAATCACATCACCCCTCGGGTCTTTCGGTATATGAAACTGGGACTCAAGCCCAATAAAAAGGGTATTGGAAACCGGGAATGTGCTGACAAACCACATAAGACAGGCGATGATAATATTTACAAACCCTGCTTTATAGGATTTTCTGGATACGAACCTTATGCCCATAAAAATTAGAATAAGAAAAAAAATCCCCGGCGGCAAAATGAAAGGCGTGAGTATCTTTTTAAGCATAAACATTGTGAAAGTTATTTCCCTTTTGACAAATCTAAAAAATCCGGGGTCCTATAGAAAAACCCCGGCAGTATCTCACGAAAAACTTCACTTTCAATTTTTATCATATCATATCAGAACCAATATCTTTTTTCAATCTTTACCTGCACCGGTTTCATTGACCGGATAAATCGCTTTATTAGCCGGCACCAACTCTAACCGAGAAAACGATCCTTGTCATTCTTCCCGGAAACCCGGCATGTCTCTTTTCTCCCGAACCAGAGATACCGGTTTTTTACAACAATGTGATAAAGAAAATCCCGAACCGCTCTTGGTACAATGATAAAAAGGTATCCCAGAGAGAAAGGAAAAGAAAGTCTCTTCACTATAGAAAGGATTGCATCGGATTTTACAGATATTTTTTCCCCCTCGACAAGGCAGATCGAGGAGATATTCTCTTGCTCGATCCCGAATCTTTTCAGTATCTCCTTTGCCGTATCAGATTGATACGGGGTGAAGAGAAACAGTTTGCGGTGATCCCTTTTGATAATAAAATCGACCGAGCTGTTGCAGAGATTGCAGATACCGTCAAAAATAATAATCGGTTTCTCAGTCATGAATAAGAACCTCCGTTCGCCGCTTCTGATATGCCGCAGGGTAGCACGGTTATGCTTGTTATGGAAATAAAAATCTTGTATGATGACTTTATGAATGTCATGAGGGGAATAAAACGGCTTATTGTTTTTCTGTTCTTGTCAATAATTGTCTGGCTCTGCCTTTACGGTTTTTTTATTGACGAGCCGCTTTCGTTTCAAGAAAAACTCATCATGCTGGTTTCTTACGGTATTGCCTTATGGTGCTTTCAATATGTCCTTAAAGGATTCAAAAAAGAAACAAAGGAGAACCGGGACACAGGCTGAACTTTTTTCTTTTTTCAGCCATAAGGACACACTATGACCAGCAGAATTATTAAAACAGAAGAAGAATGGAAAACACAGCTGACACCCGAGCAGTTCAGGGTCACCCGAGAAAAGGGAACAGAAGGGGCGTTTTCCGGAGAATATCACAATCATAAAGAAAAAGGGGTCTACCAATGCATCTGCTGCAACAACGACCTCTTTTCTTCTGATGCAAAATACGATTCAAAGACCGGCTGGCCCAGTTTTTATGAACCGATCTCTTTGGATAGTATCGCAACCGAAATCGACAGAAGCCTGTTTATAAAACGGGTCGAGGTGCTCTGCAAACGATGCAATGCCCATCTCGGACACGTCTTCGAAGACGGCCCTCACCCGACAGGAACCCGTTACTGCATCAACTCTGTTTCTCTGAATTTTAAAAAAGATGGGTGAAAGAGACGTTGTTATTTCTTCTTCTGCTTCTTGTCCCAGATCTTGACAAGGTATTCCTTATGCTCCTCAAATTTCTGGGCCTGCTCTTCAACCAGTGCTTCGGCCTCGCTGGATGTCATCTCCCAGCTCTGACGCACAAAAGACGCCACCCTTGCATAATAGAGGGGGTTCATCAGATTGATAAGCTTATATCGGTTGGCAGTCCAGACATGGAACGTGGCCGCAAGCTCGTAAAGGATTTTGATCCAGACCTCTGTTGAAAAACGAAATGTCTTTGTATCCATCTTGACAGCATTGCGGATCTCTTTCTGGCACTCTCTCGAAAAAATTTCTCTCCAAAGCGGTGAAAACTGTTTATAGCCGACCTTAAAACGGTCGATCATCTCTTCAAGATTGACCTTCACGGGTTCAGGCTCGAAAGAACCCTCATGACCAAAGGTCTCAACAGGCTCACTCTCCCTAACCCCCTTCCACTGATCTTCAAAATGTTCCATGAGATAAAAGACGGTCCAGATAACCTGGCTGAACATCGGTCCGAGATGCTGTGCCGGGTCTTTCGCATCGTGCACCTTAACGCCCAGATTGGACTGGCAAATATTAAAGCCCTGGGTTATGGCATTGGTCGTCATCCAGATATCAATCCCAAAGCGGGCCACATCAGTATCCCAGACATCCTGTTCGACATAAAACTTCGCCACATCGCGGGAAAGAGCAAAGTCCCCTCCGATCGGCTGCCGTATCCGTTTTCCGTAAAGGGTCCTTGTAAGATTATAGACGATGTTATTGGTGATGGTGCCGTCGTATTTGTGCCTGAGATAGACCGGAGCGACAAACTGGTACCCCTTTGACAGAACCGGATCCAGAAGATAATGGATCCAGTCCGAGGTAATGCTTCTGAGATCTGAATCGACCACAGCCAGCGCCTTCACCTTGAGCTGCTCCCCCGTTTCAAAAATCGACCTCAGAGCCGTTCCTTTGCCGGCCGGCCCCCGGTATATGGAGACAATCTTTACCTGCCAGGGTTTGATCTCAAACTCCTTGGCGACTTCCCGCGTGTCATCTGTTGACCCTCCATCCGCAATAAGGATTATGCATCTCTTGTCCTTATAATATTTGGCAAGGCCGTGGGTCACCATCTGGATGACATGAGCAATGGTCGTCTCGTTGTTATAGCAGGGAATCCCAACAAGAATATCGGTCGATTCAACCTCTTCGATTCGTTTTGCGGTATAGCTTCTCAGGGCTGTGTTGTATTGCATGGCTTTAACCTCTTTATCATTCTCGTTGAAAAAAGCCCTCTTCAGGGCCGAGTAAATTTTTCTTTCTATAGTATTCCATTCTTCCTGTTTTGCAAGAAAAAAACTACCTGCCCCTGCTTCGATTCTCGGACCTTTTTAAAAGTGGGAGAAAATTGCTGGCAGCAAGATAAAACATTGATTCCTTTATCCGAAAATGTTATCATTATATGGTTTTTTGCTCTTTTCTTTGTATCTCTCAAAAGGGACGCGGGAAAAATGAACGATCAAAAAAAATCGCCGGGCTTTGGCAAGAAGAATCTCAACAGCAAGTGGAGATTTTCTGATAGAATTTCGTTAAAATATGACCTGCTTGCAACCCTTCTTTTGGCCCTTGCTGGATTCATTGTTTCAGTCTATTTTAACCTGTTCGATCTTCTTTACTCCGCAACCCGAAAATATGAAGGCTTTCAGATTGACGAAATCTTCTGCGCAATGATCGTTTCCGCACTGGCCTTTCTTTGTTTCTTCGCCATCAGAGGGAGGAAGCTTGACCGGGAAAATAAAAAACGGGTTGAACTGGAAGATGAGCTCAGAAAAGCCCGCAATGAGCTGGGGGAAAAAGTAAAGGATCAGACCAAAGAACTCAATGCAACCGCCGAACAACTCCAAAACATCACATCGACAATGCCGGCCATGGTCTATCAGATCCGCTTCGTTAACGGAGGTTCACCCCAATTTACCTTCATCAGCGAAGGGGTAAAAAAAGTTTATGAACTGACCCGGGACGAGGTCATAGAGCATGCGAGCCGTCTTTATGAACAGGTGCATCCCGAAGACAGATTAAAAACGGAACAGATTTCATTTGACGCCTTTCAAAGTAAATCCCGCTGGGAGCTCGAATTCCGGATCATTACCCCGAGCGGTCAGGTGAAGTGGGTCAAAGGAAGCGCCGATCCTCAAAAGCTTCCGGATGGAACCTACGCGTGGAACGGTGTATCGATCGACATCACTCCACTGAAACAGGCAGAAGAGCAGATAAAGACGCTGTATGATCTCGGCAAAAAGGTTACCTCGATCATTTCAGAGGATGAGCTGCTCCCATGGATAGCCAATCAGGCCAAAAAACTTCTTGATGCTGATTCATGTAATTTTCGGATAAGAGAAGGAGGTTTTCTCGTCCGGGCTGCCGGCACTAAAGAAGGAGCGCTGATCATGAGAAAAAAGAGGCTGAAGATCGGGGAAAGCTTGAGCGGCTGGGTCGCAAAAGAGAAGAAACCTCTGATTATCGATGATTTGCAAGAGGATCACATGCACATAAAAGAACACAGCGCTATCGCAGAGAAACTGGGAATTCGATCTTTTTTAGGGTTTCCCATGATGTTCGAAAATAACGTCATCGGCGTTATTTGTCTTAACTCAAAAAAACAGAAACACTTTAATGAAAAAGATGTCGAATTGCTCTCTTCGTTTGCGGATCAGGCCGCCATGGCCCTTGAAAATGCCCGGCTTTTTGAAAATCTGGATAAGGCAAAGAAAAAAATACAAAGATCGGAAAGGGATCTCAGGGAGTTTTCAAGAAAATTATTAACGGTAAGAGAAGAGGAAAAGAAGAAACTTTCAATCGAACTCCATGACCAGGTCGGCTCCCTGGCCGTAGCTCTCAACGCAAGCCTGGGGATTGCCGGCAAGAATATCGAAGAGAACAGGATAGATGAAGCATTAGAAAATATAAAAAAAAGCAGGTTTTTGCTTGAAAATTCCGCAGAAAACCTGAAGAATATAGCTGTAGAATTAAGACCTCCGGAACTCGATATCATCGGGCTTCCTGATGCGTTAAAAGAATATTTCCTGGAGGTTCAGAAGCAATGGGAAATTGTAATCAATTTCAGCACATCGATCAACAGAGAGAAGATTGATAACGATGCGGCAATCGTTTTATACAGGGTCGCTCAGGAGGCTTTAAACAACATCATCAAGCATTCTGATGCAAAAAAAGTAATAATAAGGCTTGATGATGATGACGATAATCATATACACTTTGAAATAAAAGATAACGGGAAGGGTTTTCATATAAAGGAATTATCCCGAAAAGTGGAAATCACTAAAATGGGTATAATCGGAATGAGAGAAAGGGTCGAATCGGTCGAGGGTGCATTTACTATTAAATCGTCCCCAAAAAAGGGGACTCATATCATCATAATCATACCATTAAGAACAGGAGCAGAAACATGAGTATAAAAGTGGTTATCGCCGACGATCATGTTATCGTAAGAGACGGAATAAGAGCGGTTATTGAAAACATGGGAGAAGGTATAGATATCATCGGAGAGGCATCGAACGGCAAAGAGCTTCTTGAAACATCAGAGATGAATCCTCCTGACGTCTATATTCTCGATATATCGATGCCGATTCTGAACGGCCTGGAAACAATGGACAGGCTGATGAAAAGGAACCCGAAGAGCAAAGTCATCATTTTAAGTATGCATGATGACAAGACCCTTGTGGAAAAGTCCCTGAAAAGCGGTGCCAAAGGCTATCTTTTAAAAAAGAACTCTGCCGGAGAGATGATCGATGCGATCCGCGAGGTCAATACCGGAAAATTCTTTTTGAGCCCTGATATCTCACGATATGTCGTTCAGGGATTTCTCGGAAAGGATAGTGAAGAAAAGCATTCGTTCGGAACACCCGGCTTAACCACAAGAGAGCGGGAAGTTCTTCAGCTCATAGCAGAGGGCTTTACCAACAAGGATATGGCAAAGGAATTGAATCTCTCGGTCAATACGGTCAATTTTCACCGGAAAAACATGATGAAAAAGCTTGATATACACAATCAGGCCGACCTTGTCCGCTATGCCCTGAAAGAAGGAATTGCAGAGTTATAGTTCCTGCTGCGTCAAAATTTGCCTGATTGTGTCAATTTTTTCACATTACGGATAAATTGCAGTTTCGTTCCCTGAATTTGGCACGAGTTCGGCTTTTCTCCTCTTTTTTCTTTTCTTTCGTTTTTTCAATCACTTACCAATTTGGGTTGTTTTAACCCACCCTTTATAGAGTATTACCCCCAAACCATAGCAAGATAAAGCTTTTTTAGGCATCATTTTTGCATTTCAGTAAATAAGTCGTTATTTTTTGTAAAGTTTTTTATCAACATACCGATAAAGACTAGGTTTTTACAAAAAAAATAAGGGGGTGATACCTACCAAGCAAGAAGAAGTGTAACCGCTATTTTCGGGGAACAATTTAGCAGAATTTCAAATCTTTACCACAGGTTTAAGGAGGAACCATAATGGATAGACGATTCATTAAAATAGCCGCTATTTCAGCAATCTTCTTTTTCGGACTCTCAGTCAATATGGTCTCGGCAAGTGTCTCGCCAAAAGTAAAGGCCGTATCTGAAGAGCTGAAAGCATGGGGACAGATGCCAGAAATAGTAGAAGCCGTAAAAAAGCAGAATGCCAAGGGAATGAGCCTGGACAGCATCAAAGCTCTGGATAAAAAGTGGATGGCCACTGCCGGAGTTGCAGATTTCATGAAAGAGTATAGTGAAAATCCCACAGCAAGTTACCTGAAAGGCCTGGAAAAACAAAAACCCTATTATACCGAGATTTTTGTAATGGATAACCAGGGTGCGATTGTTGCTGAAACCAGCAAGACAAGCGATTTCTGGCAGGGCGACGAGGCCAAGTTTAAAGTTCCTTTTAACAACGGAAGCGGCGGTACTGTCGAAATTTCCAAAGAAAAGTTCGACGATAGCGCTCAGGCATATCTCGTTCAGGTTTCCGTGCCTGTTGTCGACCCCGGAACCGGCAAGGCCATCGGAGCGATTACCATCGGAATCAACGTTGACAAATTATAATAAATAATAATAGAAACAACTTCGGTTAGATTGTTCCCGTAATGTAGATTTCCTGAACCCCGAAAAGGGGTTCAGGAAATTTCCTATATAAACAAAAGAAAAAAACAGGAGAGCAGAGCAATGCAGTATCTGAAAAATCTCAAGATAGGAACAAAGCTCATCGCCTCATTTGTCATTGTTTCTTTAGTGACCGTATTGGTCGGCTATTTCGGCATCTCAGGAATGAGAACAATTCACCATAGCCTAAATAAGATATTTGATAAAAACATGCCGAGTGTTGAATATCTCTTAAACATCGACACGAACATCCATAAGGCCATTGCCGCAGAGAGGTCTGTTATCTTTGCCAATGTTCAATCAGACCTTTTCCGCGAACTGGTTTCAACCCACCAGACGGCTATCCAGTTCACGGAATATAATATGGAAGAGTATTCAAAAATTGCCACTAGCGACGAGGAAAAAAGGCTCTTAAGCGAGTTCCGGGGCGGCTTTGATGAATGGAAAAAGATTACAACAAAAATTGTTGAGGCAAGAGCAGCCGATACCCGTGAAGGGAGAAGAGAGGCCATTGATTTGACCTTTGGTGCCGGAAAGCAGAAATTCGATACCGCGAGAGGTGTCCTGGAGCAGATGATCGACAGCAATATGCAGATGGCCCAAGATGCTCATAAAGGCGCTGAAAAGGCCTACGCTTCTTCTTTTATGACACTTTCGATTGTTATTGTTATCGGTATTTTAATAGGTCTGGCTTTCGGTTATCTCATATCAAAACTCATCACCGGGGCAATGCAAAAAGGGATCAACTTTGCCAGAGCCGTTGCCAACGGTGACCTGACAGCCGATATCGATCTCGACCAGAAGGACGAGGTTGGTATTCTTGCCGGCGCATTAAAAGAGATGGCGGCCAAGCTCCGCAAGGTCGTTATGGAGGTCAAAGACGCCTCTCATAGCGTGGCGTCTGGCAGCCAGGAATTAAGCTTTACCTCCGCGGATATGTCACAGGGTGCGACCGAGCAGGCCGCAGCAGCAGAAGAGGCATCATCCGCCATGGAACAGATGATATCCAATATCAAGCAGAATGCCGACAACTCCCAGCAGACAGAGAAGATAGCCGTCAAATCATCAGAAGATGCCGAAGAAGGCGGTAAGGCCGTAGAAGAGGCTGTTGTTGCCATGAAGGAGATAGCGGAGAAGATCAATATTATCGAAGAGATAGCCAGACAGACAAACCTGCTGGCATTGAACGCAGCCATTGAGGCGGCAAGGGCAGGAGAGCACGGCAAGGGTTTTGCCGTTGTAGCGGCAGAGGTAAGAAAGCTTGCCGAGAGAAGCCAGAACGCAGCTGGAGAGATCACAGAGCTTTCAGGCAGGAGCGTGGACATCTCAGAGAAGGCCGGAGAGATGCTGAATAAGCTTGTTCCTGATATCAAGAAGACAGCCGAGCTGGTACAGGAGATATCTGCAGCGAGTGCAGAGCAGAACACAGGAGGCGAGCAGATCAACAAGGCGATACAGCAGCTTGATCAGGTTATCCAGCAGAACGCTTCGGCTTCTGAAGAGATGTCATCGACCGCAGAGGAGCTTTCTTCACAGTCCGAACAGCTCCAGCAGACCATGGAGTTCTTCAAGATCGACACAAGAGGAGACTCTAAAACAGTACAGAGAAAGCCGGAAAAGAAGAAAGAGACCCGTAAACAGCCTGTCCAGAACAAAAAGAAAACCAGAGAAGAGAACAAAGAAGAGAAAGAACCGGTCATGGCAGGGGCAAAGGATGAAGGATTTGAGCTCGACCTCGGCAATGGGAACGGGAAAAAAGATTCTCTGGACAAGGAATTTGAGAAATTCTAGAGAGAACAATCTGTTTTAAAGAAAGGAATCAAAGATGAATGTTTCTGTAGCAGAAATGACCCAGTATCTGACCTTTAAGCTGGACGAGGAAATATTCGCCCTTGATGTGGGGAAGGTGAGAGAGGTTTTAGACGATACCAAGATAACCAAGGTTCCGAGAACCCCTGACTTTATGCTCGGGGTGATCAATCTGAGAGGCAGCGTTGTTCCTGTTGTTGATATGAGACTGAAGTTCGATATGGAGAAGACAGAGAAGACAGTGAACACCTGTATCATCATCACCGAGGTTGAGATGGATGACGATATCACGGTATTAGGTGCTCTGGCCGATTCGGTTCAGGAGGTTGTTGACCTTGAGCCCGGAGACATAGAACCTGCCCCAAGAATAGGGACGAGCATCAATACAGACTTTATTAAAGGAATGGGAAAACGTGATGAAGAGTTCATCATGATACTCGATATCGACAAGGTCTTTTCTTCGGAAGAGATAGCCCAGGTGCAGGATGTAAAGGATGCAGGCGAAGTAAAAACTGAAGAACAAAAATAGGGGAAGTCTTCGCTTCAATCCTTGAATAACATTGAGCCGCAGTTCTTTATAAACAATTTATAAAGGGCTGCGGCTCATTTTTTTCTGATTTTCTTTTTGAATCAACCGGTAAAAAATTATATCCAGATCTGTGAATCCGTTTTCTTTCGCTCCTGAGTCGTGATAGTCTTTTTCCAGAAATTCTTCTCTTCTTGAACCAGCTCCTGGTTCTTTGTTTTCTGAATCTTTCTCACCAGAACAGAGAAATCGGTGGATGAAAAGAGAATCACTCTCCCCGTACTTCCTCCAAGATCAGAGCTTACAAGAGGGATTTTATCATTTTTCAGAAATTCTTTAACAAAACGGGCATTGACCTCACCGACGCAAAAGAAATTGTCTTGCCCGTTATACTGCTGAATGATCGCCCCCCCTCCAAAAGTTTTGGCACGCAGGTTTTCCCTTTTAGCACCGATCTTAAGCATATCATTAATTAACAGCTCCATGGAGTGGACACCGTAGCGTCCCGCCTCGGTAGCGCAAAGCGGCATGTCCTTGGCATATCTCTTGTTGCTCAGAAGGAAATGGTTCATCCCCACCACATGCTCAATGGGGTCATAAAGACACGCTGAAACACACGATCCGAGAAGTGTTGACAGCACAATCTTTTCTTTCGAAACATAGTATTCCCCGGGCTTGAGCTTAACGTGCTTTTCTGCCCCTTTTTCAGCAATTATCATGATGCGGAGAACCCTTTCAAATGAGAATGAGACTATCCTTTGCGCAGCCAGGACATACTTCCCTGCTAAAATTATGTGCAATTCTAATGCCAAAAACTGTTGTCAGCTTGAACAAATGGGGAAAAATGAAAAGGCGGGTTCTTCCTACTTCGGCAATACTCTCGCATCCTGATAACAATCCGAGATCCGCTTATGTGCTTCGTCAGAAAGCTCTTTTCTCGATGAATAATTATCGGCTTCGATTGTTCCGAGTGCGGCCAGCTCAACATGCATGGAACTCACGCTCATCAGTTTAAAGAAATGAGGAAAAAATCCCATGTTGCCATACCAGAATATCAGATCCCGGTTCTCGGTTGTAACAGGCCTGTTGTTTATTTTTCTATATCTTATGCAGAACGGGATAACCGGCTTTTTTGTGTCCATAGCGCTTTTTACGAGAGATGATTTGAACGGAAGAACCGCTTCTCCGTCTGTTGAGGTGCTCTCGGGGAAAAGAACAACCATAAAACCCTTTTCCAGGATTTCTGAAATGCTCTTTATCTCCCCTTTTATCCCGGAAACATCCTTTCTGTTTATAAAGAGACTCCCTCCCAGCCGGGCCAGAAGTCCGGGGAGAGCAAAATTCTTGATATCGAAGGATGTAATAAAAACGCACGGCATAAACGAGTAGATCATGATAATATCCAGATAAGAGAGGTGGTTGCACACGATCAGGCCGTTTTTGTCCTTTTCAAAGCCTTCAAATCCAATAAAATTGACTTTGACCCGTAATATCTTAAGAATAATCCTGCAGTATGGAAAAATAATCTTCGTTGTGATAAAGAGCTTTTTGTCTTTGTGCAGAGGAAGGAGATTGAGCAAACAAAGGAGCGACATTCCTGAAAAAAAGATAAAAAAGAACGCAATGAACCGGAAAATAAAAAGAATAATCATTGTAATATTTACGGTAATTCGAATCTCCTTTTAAATGACATGGAGGAGTCTTTCATTTTGAGCAGGGTGAAAAAATCGATACATTTGAAATGCCTATCATAAGCCGGCTGACCGCATACCTTTGCCCCGATATTAAGATACGAGAGAAGAAGCGGGGAAAGCATCTTTTTCACCCTCTTTTCATCCACGCTGTAACCTTTTCTTTCCAAAAACCTGATATGAGAATCGAGGTTTTTAATAAAATATCTGTTTTTTGGCACTATCCTGAAGGCCTCCTCTGGCATGTAGCGGTTCTTCAAAAAAAGATACATGACAGCCGCTTTGTGAAGATCGGTCGTTTTGACACTTGTACAGCCAAAAGCATATTTCGAACCGCTCTCTTTGATATACTCGCTCAAACCTTTCCATAAAAGAGCAAGGATAATCCCGTTTCTTGCCTCTTTATCAGTACAGCTTCTTCCGAGCTCCAGAATATTTCCGGGCAATTTTCGGATTCGCTCCATATCAAACTCGGTCTCCGAATAAAAGGATTCGGAGAACACCGAAGAGATAAGCCGGTAGGTTCCTATGCATTTCTCTTTTTCCCTGTCGATAACCATCAGATGGTCGCATATAAAATCAAATTTATCAATATCAAACCCATCGACCCCGCTCTTTTTTATATATTCCTTGTAAAAAACATTGAATCTCAGTTTAAGAACATCTCTAAACTCGCTGTCTGTTTCGGCCGTTTTGACAAGATATTTATTCCTCTCGATAAAAATCCTTATCTTGGGCTGGAATTTCTGCTTTTTCAGCAGGTAAGGCGTAAAAAACCTGTCTTTGATAAAATCCCTCCCTTTGGTTACCGGTGTCCCGATCTTTTTCCCAAGAGACCGGTTCAGGCGGGGCAGTGGTGCCGGCTTTTGTTTCAGCAGAAGATTAGGCATAGAGACCTCTCCTTAAAATAAGACGTTTTCCTTTGGAAATTACCGCTCATCAGAATAAAAATAAATATACCATGCATTTTGAAGTAAAATTGTTAAAATATTATTAACGGCATGTGAACTCTCTGTTACTTTTAACAGGTGAGAGGTCTGAATTTTAATTACAACAATCCCGTTCCAAAGTCAATGTCAAATATCTCTCTTTTTTGGGATTGTTTCGAACCGAAAGAACATGTATAATCGATAGAAATTTTTTAAGAAGGGGTTTGCTTTGTTAGGATATCTGATTTTACTTTTCACGGTGGTCCCGGCTGTCGAGCTGATGCTTTTGATAAAGGTCGGAGGGTTCATCGGAGCGGGCTATACAATAGCCATCGTTTTCTTTACCGGCATTGCCGGAGCTTACCTGGCAAGGCTTCAGGGATTTCTCGCGCTGCGGCGTATCCAGGAAGACATGAATCAGGGTATTATGCCGACAGAACCGCTTTTTGACGGCATTATCATCCTCTGCAGCGGTCTGCTTCTTTTAACACCCGGTTTTTTGACCGACATCATCGGCTTTATCGGCCTTTTTCCTTTCACACGCTACTTTTTAAAGAAATGGCTGAAAAGGAAGGCTGAAAATATGATCAAAAAAGGTCAGGCAATCACTTTTACCTCATTCCGTCATTAAAGATTTCTATCTGCAGTGCTGATAAATTTTTACAAAGGAGGGAAGCGGATGAAAAAAAGTCTTATCTTGGGCATCTTTATAAGTATTTTCCTGCTTTCCGGCTGCGGCGAGGAGGAAACCCGCTTTGTCACCATAGGGACCGGAGGCGTAACAGGGGTCTATTACCCGACCGGCGGCGCCATCAGCCGGATGATCAACAAGAAATTCGAAGAGTACAAGATCAAAGCAACTGTCGAATCGACAAGCGGTTCTGTATTCAATATCAATGCGGTTCTGAACGGCGACCTGGAGTTCGGCGTGGCCCAGTCCGACAGGCAGTACCAGGCCTATAACGGTCTGGCCGAGTGGTCAAAATCCGGAAAACAGAAAGACCTGAGATCGGTATTTTCCATTCATCCCGAATCGATCACCCTCATTGCATCCAAAGAAAGCGGCATCAAGGCAATCAGCAATCTCAAAGGAAAAAGGATTAACCTGGGAAATCCCGGTTCCGGCCAGCTCCAGAACTCAAAAGATGTATTAGAAGCAGCCGGTCTTTCTGAAAAGGATATAAACGCAGAATATGTAAAGGCCGTGGAAGCCCCCGGACTGATGCAGGACGAAAGGCTCGACGGCTTCTTCTATACGGTGGGTCATCCCAACGGCAATATCAAAGAGGCCACATCCGGAAGGATCAAGGTCTCGATTATTTCCGTTAAAGGCGAGGGGGTCGATCAAATGCTCGAGAAATACTCCTACTATGCAAGATCGATCATCCCTCAATCATTCTACCCCAATGCTCTGAATAAAGAAGATATTGAGACGATAGGCGTAAAAGCGACCTTTGTGGCATCAAGCAAGCTCGATAAAAATATCGCTTATGCGGTTACAAAAGAGGTTTTTGAGAATCTCGAGGAATTCAAAGCGCTTCATCCGGCTTATAAAGTTCTCAAAAAAGAAGATATGCTGAAAGGGCTTTCTGCTCCCATTCACAAAGGGGCTCTCAGGTATTATAAAGAAGCCGGTCTGGACCAATACATCGATAAAAAACTTATCATTGACTGAGAGTTTTTGAACGACTCTTTTTGCAGCGCGTTTTTCATGAGAAAATCGGAAGATATGATTATCAGCCGGTTTTCTCATTTCTTTTATACTGGGAAGAGAACAGGTTCCTATGCGTCAAGAAAAAGATTGGAAACCCGAAGAATCTCTGGAAATAGAAGCAGGGTATCAAAGAAACAGGAAAGCCGGAGAAAAAATCATTGTCGGTTCTCTTTCACTGACCTGGGCCCTGTTCCAGCTGGCATTGCCCCGTTTTATCATACTTGACAGTCTTACAGTAAGGGCCGTTCATCTGGCCTTTGCCATAGCCCTCATATTCCTGACAATCCCCCTTTTCAAAAAAAGACCGGAAATAAGGTTCCTTAATTCAAAAGACCATGTTCCCCTGTTCGATTATCTTCTGGCAGTCCTCGCATGTCTCTCGGTACTCTATATTGTTCTCGACTGGAAGGGCATTTCCATGCGGGCGGGCATCCCGCTTGAAAGGGACATGATGATCAGCGCCGTATTGATCATCCTTCTCCTTGAAGCATCAAGGCGTGTGATCGGCCCTGCCCTCTCCTTCATCTGCATCCTTCTTACGCTCTATGCCTTTCTGGGACCCTATCTGCCTCCGATTCTCGCCTATCGCGGCGCCTCTCTCTCAAAGTATCTCAGCCAGATTGCGCTTTCTACAGAAGGGATTTACGGAATCCCTCTCGATGTCTCTGCCAACACGGTCTTTATGTTCGTGCTTCTCGGTTCAATGCTCGACAGGGTCGGGGCAGGCCGGTTCTTCAACAACCTCGCCATCTCTCTTCTCGGACAATACAAGGGAGGTCCGGCCAAGTCCGCTGTTGTTGCGAGCGGACTCACAGGCCTTATTTCAGGTTCAAGCATAGCCAATATTGTCACCACCGGAACGTTCACCATTCCGCTTATGAAGAAGGTCGGGTACCCTCCCAAGGTTGCCGCGGCCACCGAGGTAGCCGCCAGCACTGACGGACAGCTCATGCCTCCGATGATGGGAGCCGCGGCCTTCATTATCGCGGAATACCTGAGCCTTCCTTATATTGACGTGATCAAGGCCGCCGCCATTCCAGCTTTTGTCTCTTACTTCGCCCTTTTTTATATCACTCACCTTGAAGCCTCGAAGCGGGGAATGAAGGGGCTTCCGAAATCGGAACTGCCCGCTTTTGGGGCGGTCTTAAAAAGCGGCTTTCACTACCTCATTCCTCTTTTTATCCTTATCTATGAACTTATCTTTATTCGCCATACGCCGAAGCTCGCGGCCTTTAATGCCATCCTCTCCCTAATAGCGATTATCCTCGTCCAGGAAATTATCAGGGGATATAAAGAACGAACCGGAATATTAACAATCGCCTGGAGCTTTTTAAAAACTACCGCTGAAGGAATGATCGCCGGGTCAAGAAACATGCTCTCCGTTGCGATCGCAACGGCAACAGCGGGAATCGTTGTCGGCATTGTGACCATGGGTATCGGCAGTATGATCGTTCATATTGTCGAAGTCCTCTCTTACGGCAACATCTTTCTCATCCTCATCATCACAGCCATCGCAAGCCTGATCCTCGGAATGGGACTGCCGACAACAGCGACCTATATTGTTATGGCATCAATAACCGTTCCCGTCATCGTAAACCTGAGCACCTTAAGCCATATCATCGTTATTCCCGCTATCGCGGCCCATCTCTTCTGTTTTTATTTCGGGATTCTTGCCGATGATACGCCGCCCGTGGGGCTGGCTGCCTATACGGCCGCCGCTATCGCAAAGTCCGACCCCATTGAAACAGGAATACAGGGGTTCCTTTACGATTTAAGGACCGTGGTTATTCCCTTCATGTTCGTTTTAAACTCGGAGCTCATTCTTTACGAAATCAACAGTCTCCCTCAGGCCCTGCTGATCTTCACAATGGCAGTGTTCGGGGCCTTTGCCTTTACAAACGCTGTTCAGGGATGGTTTGTTATAAAAAATCGCTGGTTCGAAATTCCTCTGCTTCTTGCGGCGTCTCTTATTCTTTTTAATCCCGGTATCCTGACAAAGCTTTTCAACCTGGATCATCAACTGAGATATTATATGTATTTTATCGGGATGGCTGTCTACTGTCTGGCCTATCTTATCCAGAAAACAAGGCAGAGGAGCCAGGAGGTTTGATTTTATTCGGAAAGGTCGCTGGGAATCTTTGTTGGGCAACCTTTTTTTGCAAAGAGAAAAGGGAAGGTGGCTGAAAAACCGAAGACCTCGGCAAAACATTGTATCATGCTTTCTTTCACTTCATCAATATCCGGCACAGTACCGAGTTCCTTGGCCATCGATGTCGACCTGACGTTTTTCAACCCGCAAAGGACAATATCATTAAAATAGGAGAGGTCGGGATTCACGTTCAGGGCCAGCCCGTGCCAGGTAATCCAGCGGCTGATTTTAACCCCGATCGAGGCGATCTTTTCTTTTCCCACCCAGACCCCTGTTTTTCCTCTGATTCTCTCTCCGAAAATCCCATAATCCTCAAGAAGAAGTAGCAAAACCTCTTCAAGATTTCGAAGGAACCTGTGAATATCCTTTTCGATTCCGTTCAGATCGAATATGGGGTAAGCAACGATCTGGCCCGGACCGTGATAGGTGATATCGCCTCCCCGCTCGACCTCGAAGAACTCTATCCCTTTTTTCTTGAGCGATTCGCTGTCTAAAAGAAGATTCGATTTTTTTCCGCCCCGGCCGAGCGTATAGACAGGGTTGTGCTCGGCGAGGATGAGCATATCGAGAGTCGTGCCTTTTCCTCTCAAACTGGCAAGCTCCCTTTGAAGCTCGAGAGTCTTTCCGTAATCATGAAATCCGAGATTTAATACATTTAAGAATTTTTTCATCTTTTTTAAAATCCTTTCAGGTTAATAGGATGCCAGTTCCTTTACTGCATCGACCGTCTTTTTGACATTGGGCAGATAAAAATCCTCCATCGGCGGACTGAAAGGAAACGGGGTGTCCGGAGCCGTAACCCTCAGCACCGGGCCGTCCAGCTCATCAAACAACTCCTCTGCGATAAGGGCTGATATCTCGCTGCCGATACCGAGTGTCCTGTGGTCTTCCTGAAGAATAAGAACCTTGCCTGTTTTTGAAACGGTCTTTCTTATCATCTCTTTATCGAGCGGTGAAAGGGTCCTCAGATCGAGGATTTCGGTCTCTATCTTTTCCTTTGCCAGAATCTCCGATGCCTCAAGGGCGATGTGCACCATAGCCCCGTAGGTGATGATGGAAATATCGCTCCCCTTCCTCTTGATATCCCCCTTCCCCAGAGGGACTGTATAATCCTTATCCGGAACCTCTCCTTTGATTCTCCGGTAAAGGTATTTATGCTCGAAAAACACCACGGGGTTATTGTCTCTTATCGATGCCTTGAGAAGCCCCTTTGCGTCATAAGGGGTGGCAGGAGCAACAACCTTCAAACCCGGCACATGAGCAAACCATGCCTCAGGGCTTTGTGAATGAAAAATCGCACCGTGTATGCCTCCGCCTGACGGCCCCCTGACAACAATGGGAACCGAAACACTGCCGCCGTGCCTGTATCTCATGGTTGCTGCCTGATTGACGATCTGATCAAAAGCACAGGAGATGAAATCGGCAAACTGCATTTCCACAACCGGTCTCATTCCCAGAAGCGAGGCCCCGATAGCGGCACCGACAATCCCCGATTCGGATATCGGGGTATCGAGCACCCTCTCGGTTCCGAACTCATCAAACAGACCCTCTGTGACCCGGAATGCTCCGCCGTAAATACCGACATCTTCACCCATCACAAAGACGTTCTCGTCCCTTTGCATCTCTTCTCTCAATGCCTCGCGAATCGCTTCCAGATAGGTGATAACGCTCACTATATCACTCCCTATTCTTGGTAGACATCTTCCAGGGCATCTTTGCCTTCTGGAAAAGGGCTCTCTTCGGCAAATGTAACGGCCTTGTCTATCTTTTCCTTGATGTCCTGTTCTGTCTTCTCTATGACTTTTTTATTGAGCACCTTTAACTGCCCGAGATAGAGTTCAAAACGGGGGATCGGATCGCGGCTCTTCCATTCAAGAAACTCATCCTCTGTCCTGTATAAGGCCTTGTCATGTTCGGAATGACCGTGCCAGCGGTAGGTCTTGCACTCGACCAGCGTCGGCCCGTCACCTTTTCTTGCCCTGTCAACGGCCTTCATCACCGTCTTATAGACAGCCATCAGGTCATTCCCGCTGCAAACAGACCCGGAAAAACCATAGCTCTCTGCCCGGTCGGCCACGTCCTCGATCGCCATCTGTTTCTCTACCGGCGTGGAATAGGCAAAGAAATTGTTCTCGCAGACAAAGACCACCGGGAGCTTCCAGAGCCCGGCCATATTCAGCCCCTCGTGAAAATCGCCCCGGTTTGTCGACCCCTCTCCGAAAAAAGCGATGGCCACATTATTTCTTTTTTTCATTTTGAAGCTAAGCCCGACCCCTGCGGCAACAGGAAGAGACGAGGCAAGCATGCTTGTCGAACCGACAACCCCGAGCCCGATATCACCGGAATGGAGATAGGAATCCTTTCCTTTTGAAAGCCCTGTTTTCTTTCCGAGAAGCTGGGCAAGAAGAACACCCGGATCAATCCCCTTGACCAGGGCCGCCCCGATATCCCGGTGGAGCGGAAAGATAAAGTCGTCCTTTTCAAGCCCGATACACGCCCCGACAACAACAGCCTCCTGGCCGATCCCTGAATAGACCCCCCCCAGAATCTTCCCCTGCTTGTAGAGAACCGATATCCTCTCTTCAAAGGCCCGCGTAAACTTGAGCCAGTAATACATGTCTAACAATTTTTCTTTTTCCAAAACAGTCCTTTCACAAAACTAATCAAAGGGAAAACCGAATGTTATGCTGTCCTTCTCTTCTGTATAGTCACAGAATTTCTTATGCTTTTTCGACTTGATATCATCAAGCTTTCCGAAGCAGTAAGGGCACTTTTTATGGTCCTTAACAGCGACCTTTTTTTTCAGTCTGACACAGCGGATCTCTTCCTCATCTTTTTTTTGTTCCTTTTTCATGACATTAAACCTCAAGTGTTAACCCCTGCTCCAGCTCTTTTTTCAGATCCTGTAAAAACCGCCCGGCGTCGATGCCATCGATAATGCGGTGATCGTAAGAAAGGCAGAGATTCATCATCGAACGGACAGCAATAGCATCATTAACCACAACCGGCAGCTTCCTGATGGTCTCAATGCCGAGTATAGCGGCCTGGGGCTGATGGATAATCGGGGTTGAAAATATAGCCCCGTAGGTACCGGGATTGGTTATCGTGAATGTCCCTCCCTGAAGGGCATCGAGGGGAAGCCTCTTCTCCCTTGCGCTCTTTGCCAGGCTTACCAGCTCTTTTGCGATACCGGCAATATCAAGTTTCTCGGCCCCTTTTATCACCGGCACGATAAGGCCGTCATCTGTTGCCGTGGCCACACCGATGTTATAGTATTTTTTAATAATGATTTTGTCCTCTTTCATGCTGGCATTAAGGATTGGAAACCTCTGTAACGAATTGACAACGGCTTTCACAATGATTGACGTATAGGTAAGAGGAGCTTCTCTTTTTGATTCGAATGTTTCCTTGTTTTTTTCACGGAATGCTACAACCCTCGTCATATCGACCTCAACAACCGTGGTCACATGAGGAGAGATCTGTTTGCTTTTCACCATATGCTCGGCAATGCTTTTTCGTATCTTCGAGATTTCGACAATCTCTTCTTCTTCCCCTGATTCTATTGGTTCTTTCTTTTCTTCCCTGGCTCTGGCAGGTTCTTCTTTGAAGGGCTCTTTCTTTTTAATGCCTTCTCTATCGAGAAAACCCAGGATGTCTTTCTTGGTAACCCTGCCCTCTATTCCGGTGCCCTGAATTGCTGTGATATCGATCTGGTATTCGGAGATGAGCCTTGCTACAACTGGGGTGATCCTTTTACCTCCCTCTTTGAAAGAAATCTCTTTTTGCGAAGCCGGCTTTTCACTTTTTTTCTCTTTAAGCGCTGGTTCTTTGCTTTTCTCTTCTTTCAGAGCCGGCTCGTCTTTTTCTGTTACGACCGCTTCTTTCTCCTTCTCCTGAACTGCTCCCTTTCCGTCGGCAATCAGAGCGATATCGTCCCCTACCTGAACCGTGGCTCCTTCTTTTACGAGGATTTTTGCAAGCACTCCCCCTGCCGGGGATGGAATCTCGGTATCGACCTTATCCGTGGATATCTCCACAAGAGGCTCGTCCTTTTCGACGCTCTCCCCTTCCTTTTTGAGCCATTTGATGATTGTCCCCTCGACAACCGTTTCGCCAAGCTGAGGCAGTGTTACCCTGGTCTCCATCTTATCTTTTCTCAACTTTATGCTTAAATATGAATAGCCCTTCCCATGGCAGCAAGAGAAGCCTCTCCGATAACCTCTGATAATGTGGGATGAGCATGAACTGTTGTGGCCAGCTCTTCAATGGTCGACTCCAGCCTCTTTGCCACGCCGATCTCGGCTATCATCTCTGTTGCTTCAGAGCCGAGAATATGCGCTCCGAGTATCTCTTTATACTTTTTATCGACAATGATCTTCACCATCCCGTCCATTTCTTCAAGGGCCTGAGCTTTACCATTGGCCCTGAAGGGGAATATCCCGATATCAATATCATAACCCTTTTCCCTCGCTTTTTCCTCTGTCAGGCCGATGCTGGCCACCTGTGGCTGACAATAGGTGCAGCTGGGAATATTGTTCAGGTTAATCTCAGGCTTCTTGCCTTCGACAATATACTCGATACAGGCGATGCCTTCTTCCGAAGCCGCGTGGGCGAGAAGCGGGGCACCGATAATATCACCGATCGCAAAAATGCCCTTGACGTTGGTTTCAAAATTCTCATTCACCTTGATAAAACCCCTGTCCGTCTCGATCTTCAGCTCTTCGAGCCCCAGATTTTCGCTGTTCGGGTCTCTGCCGATGGCAACCAGTATCTTGTCGCCGATAATATCCTTTGTCTCTTTCTCAGAGGAGACCGTCACCTTCATCTTATCACCCTCTTTTTTTGCCTGTTCAACCTTTGTGCCGGTATATATATTGATCTTTCTCTTTTTTAAAGATGCCCTGAGAAGCTCGGTTATCTCCTTGTCCTCGATAGGAAGGATATTATCGAGCATCTCAATAACCGTAACCTCTGTTCCGTAGGCATTGAAGACATAGGCAAACTCGATCCCGATCGCACCGGCTCCGACAATAATCAGAGACTCGGGAAGTTCCTCCAGAATCATGGCTTCCGAGCTGGTAATAATCTTCTTCCCGTCGGCCTCTAAGCCGGGAACCGCCTTTGACCTTGAGCCGGTGGCCAGGACAATATTCTTTGCCTCCAGTTCACTAACAACCTTCCCGTCCTTTTCAACGGCTATCGTATTGGAACCTGTCAGCTTTCCCCGGCCCGACACGACTGTTATCTCATTCTTCTTACAGAGAAACCCTATTCCCTTTGAAAGCTTCTGGGAAACCTTTCGGCTCCTCTTAACGGCAGCCCCAAAATCGAAATTCAGATTGTCAAAACTCACTCCGAATTCCTTTGCCCTTTTAAAAAGATTCAGGACCTCCGCGTTCTTTATCAGGGCCTTTGTCGGAATACAGCCCCAGTTCAGACAGACACCGCCAACCTTATCCTCTTCAACAACCGCTACTTTCAGTCCGAGCTGGGAAGCCCGGATAGCTGCCACATATCCCCCCGGCCCAGAACCGACTACGACCAGATCATATTTCTCCATGAACAGACACTCCTCTTTTAACTGTTAACATTTCCTTTATAAAACAATACCCACCGGCTTTTCCAGATCCATTTTGAGCTCCTGCAAAAACTCGGCAGCAGTCACACCATCGATAACACGATGGTCACACGATACGGTCACCTTCATCCGGCTCCTTATCTCAATCTTATCATCAACGACCACCGGCTTCTCGACAATCGAACCAACAGCAAGGATAGCGCCCTCCGGCGGATTGATGATCGCGGAAAAATTCTCAACATCATACATCCCCATATTCGATATGGTAAAGGTCGCGCCGGTGTACTCCTCCGGCTTCAACTTTTTTTCCTTGGCCCGCTCGACAAGCTCCCTGCTCTCTTCTGCAATAGTAAAGAGGCTTTTCGTGTCGGCATTCCTTAGCACAGGTGTTATCAGGCCGTCCTCAAGCGCAACGGCAAATCCCATATGAACAACATTATAATACCGTATTTTGTCTCCCTGGAATGAGGCATTGAGAGCGGGAAATTCCTTTAAGGCCATGGCCGTGGCCTTTATCATAACATCATTGAATGAGACCGGAATTTCCTTTTTATGTGTCCTCAGAGATTTCTTCAAGTAAATCGCTCTTTCCATGTCGATCTCTGACGTAACATAAAAATGAGGGATCGGGGCCTTGCTCTCGACAAGCCTCTTGGCAATAATATTTCGGATACCTGAAAGAGGCTCCTCGCGGTATTCCTCTTTGGGAACCGCTGTTGCCGGCTGTAGCTCCTTGTCTCCGGAAAGATAACCTTCGATATCCCTTTTGATAATCCGCCCCAGTGGACCGGTCCCCGACATTTTCGAGATATCGAGATTCTTTTCCTCTGCCATCTTTCTGGCCAGGGGGGAGGTCAAAATCCTTTCGCCCTCTTTTTTCGGCGGCATCTCTTCCCTCTTCTCTTCCTTGACAGGCTCCTCTTCGGGCTTTTCTTCTTTTATTTCGGCAACCGGCTTTTCCTCTGTCTCTTCTTTTGGTTTTTCTTTCTTTTCTTCTTTTGCTTCAGGTGCCGGGGCTTCTTCTTTTTTCTCTTCTTTTGGCTTTTCTTCCTTCTTTACCTCCTCAGAAGGCCCGGCCTCTTTCTTTTCCTCTTTCTCCGCTGTCTTGACATCGGCTTCTTTGAGAATACCCGCAATATCCTCATCCTTTTCCCCGACAACCGCAATCATTGCCCCTACAGGTGCGGATTCTCCCTCCTTGATAACAATCTTTCTTAAGATGCCGGCGGAAAAGGACTCCATCTCAAGATTGGCTTTGTCTGTTTCCACCTCAGCAAGCATCTCTCCCTTGCTGACCTTATCCCCCTCTTTCTTCAGCCACTTGATGATCTTACCGTCTTCCATTGTATCGCTTAATCTCGGCATGCTTACCTTAAAGGCCATGGCATCCTCCCAGACTACTTGATATACATAACATCCTTAACTGCCTTCACAACTTTTTCCTTACTGGGCATGATTGCTTTTTCCAGGTTGTCTGCAAAAGGCATGGGAACATCCTCGCTTGTCACCCTTGCTACAGGGGCATCAAGATAATCGAGCGCCTCTTCGTAAATCATGCTGGCTATCTCTGCCGCTGTACCGCAGAACCTCCATCCCTCCTGGACAATCACACACCGGTTTGTCTTCCTGACTGATTCAAGAATCATCTCTTTGTCCAGAGGCCTGATGGTCCTCGGGTCTATAATCTCTGCCTTTATTCCGTCCTTATCCAGCTCCTCTGCTGCCTGAAGGGCCACATGGAGCATCTTGGAATAGGCAATGATCGTGACATCCTTTCCCTCTTTTTTGATGTCCCCTTTTCCGAGCGGAATCAGATATTCCTCTTCGGGAACCTCCCCCTTCATGCCGTACATGAGTTCGGATTCCATAAAGATGACAATATTATCATCTCGAATCGCAGACTTCAAGAGTCCTTTGGCATCATACGGCGTGGAGGGGATAACCACGTATAAACCCGGCACATGGGCAAACCACGCTTCAAGCGCCTGAGAATGCTGGGCACCCAGCTGATGTGCGGCTCCGCTCGGGCCCCTGATGACCATCGGCACCTTGAACTGCCCGCCGGACATATATCTCATCTTGGCGGCATGATTAACGATCTGGTCCAGGGCAAGAATCGAGAAGTTAAAGGTCATCATCTCAATAATGGGTCTCAAGCCCACCATGGCCGCTCCTATGCCGACACCGGTGAAACCGGCTTCAGTGATCGGGGTATCAACAACCCTCTTTTCTCCGAACTCTTCCAGAAGACCCTGGCTGACCTTGTAGGCACCGTGATAAAAACCGACCTCTTCGCCCATCAGAAAGATCTTCTCATCCCTCTTCATCTCCTCTTTCATTGCCTGATTCAGAGCTTCTCTAAAGGTTATCATAGCCATAGCTTCACCTCATTAAACGTATAAATCTTCATAAAGAGCCTCAAGCTCCGGCTCTTCGCTCTTGTCTGCGAATTCTACTGCCTTATTGACCTTCTCTTCGATCTCTTTTTCAAAATTCTCGATATCCTTTTTCGATATAACATTATCCTTGAGAAGCGTCTTTTGAAAGACTAATATGGGATCCCTTTTCTGCTGCTTTTCCAGCTCTTCCTTAGTCCGGTAATGGGCCGGGTCTGCCATGGAATGGCCTTTGAAGCGGTAGGTCAGCGCTTCGATCAGACAGGGGGTCTTTTCTTCTCTCGCCCTCTGCACCGCCTCATCGAATATCTTCCTGACCTTCAGGACATTCATTCCGTCGATATGGGCCCTCGGCATATTGTAAGAGCGGGCCTTTTCAAAAAGCTCATACATGGATGAAGCGCGCTCCAGCGAGGTTCCCATGCCGTAGCGGTTGTTCTCTATGCAGAAAACAACAGGGAGTTTCCAGAGTGAAGCGAGGTTCAGCGATTCATGGAATGTCCCCTGATGAACCGAACCCTCTCCGAAGAAGCAGACAACGACCTGATCCTTTCCTTCATACTTAAGCGCAAAGCCGACCCCTGTGGCTATGGGGATATGGCCTCCGACAATCGCATGGCCTCCGAGAAAGTTCCTCTCACTGTCAAAGAGATGCATGGAGCCGCCTTTGCCTTTGGACACACCCGTTTTTTTCCCGAAAAGCTCGGCCATGACCGCGCCGGGATCGCTCCCCTTCACAAGGCAGTGGGCATGTTCCCTGTAAGAGGCAAGAACATAATCGTCCTCGCGAAGGGCTGACATGGCTCCGACAGCCACAGCCTCTTCGCCGATGTAGAGATGGCAGAACCCCTTGAACTTTCCTGTCGTGTACATCTCCCCTGCCTTCTCTTCGAACCTCCTGCAGAGAATCATCTGATAGAGCATGTTCTTCAATTCATCTTTTTTCATAATCAGGACCTCTTTTTGTTAGTCTTTTTTTTCAGAATGATTTTTTGTCTTCCCGGGAATGCCCGGCTCTGTCATTTTGCGAATGTCCAGTATCCTGTCAACCTGCTCCTTTGTAAATATCTTCTTTTCGATCAAAAGCTCTCTGATCGTCTTTCCGGTTCTATTGGCCTCTTTGGCAATCTCCGCAGCCTTTTCATAGCCGATGTGGGGATTGAGGGCCGCGGCCAGACCCATACTTTTTTCAACATAATCACGGCATCGTTCACTGTTCGCCGTTATCCCGGCAAGGCATTTTTCAGTAAAAACCTTCAGGATGTTCTCAAGAATATCGATAGAATAAAGGATATTATAGATAATGACAGGCATCATGACATTGAGCTCAAGCTGCCCGGCCTGTGCGGCCATTGATACGGTAAGGTCATTCCCGATGACCTGAAAGCAGACCATGTTCAGGGCCTCGGCCATGACCGGGTTCACTTTCCCCGGCATAATGGAAGAACCGGGCTGAACCGGAGGGAGATTAATCTCTGACAGACCTGTTTTCGGCCCCGAGCTCATCAGCCTCAAATCGTTCGCAATCTTCGTAAGCTCAATAGCAAGGAGTTTCAATGCACCGGAGAACTTCACAAAAGGTGCCATGCTCTCCATCTCCTCCCTCATATCCTGGGGGACCTGAAAATCGAACGCGGTAAGCTCGCTTAGTCTTTCCACAACCTTTTCCCGGTATGCAGGATCGGTATTGAGACCTGTCCCGACCGCAGAACCGCCGATACTCAGCTCCTTCAGCGATTCCAGGGCTTCCTCGATATTGGAGACCGCCCTGTTGATGATACGGGAATAGGCCTTGAACTCCTGCCCCAGCCTTATGGGAGACGCATCCTGGAGATGGGTCCGTCCGGACTTGACAATTGAATCGAACTCCTTCCCCTTTTTTTGAAAGCCCTTTTCCAGTTTTTTGAGTACAGGGATCAAATTCTCGCAGGAGACCCATACGGCAATTCTCATGGCTGTCGGGAAAACATCATTGGTCGACTGCCCCATGTTGACATGGTCATTGGGATGAACGATGCTGTAATCCCCCTTATTCCCTCCCAGAAGCTCGATAGCCCGGTTGGCCAGAACCTCGTTGACATTCATATGGTGTGATGTCCCCGCGCCCGCCTGAAAGACATCGACAACGAACTGGTCGAGAAGCTTTCCTTCGACAACCTCATGTCCTGCCCTGATAATCGCATCGGCGATCTTTTTTTCGAGCAGCCCGAGTTCCCTGTTCGCATGAGCCGCGGCGATCTTCAGAAAGGCACAGGCTCTTACGAAATCGGGGTGAGGCCCGATCCCGCTTACGGGAAAGTTCTCCAAAGCCCTCTGGGTCTGAATGCCGAAGTAGACCTCTTCCGGAATGTCTTTCTCTCCGAGGCTGTCATGCTCTCTTCTGAAACCCATAAGACTCTCTATCCTTCTTTACAGAACTTGTTATGCTCCATGAGCATTTCTTTGTTATATACCATATCTTTTCTCGTATAAGAAGAAATCTCTAAGACCCCTGTATCCATCCTTATCGCATCTTCGGGACAGGCTTCCACACAAAACCCGCAGTAGACGCAGATGCCGACGTCAATATCGAACCGGACCGGACGCTTTTCGACATTCGGGTCAGGATGCTCTTCCGCAATAATATAGATGCACTTTGCCGGACAGATCGTCTCACACATCATGCACGCCACGCATCTCGGCGAACCGTCTTCACGCACTGTCAACCTGTGAAGTGTCCTATGCCGTGTCGCAAGAGGCCTCTTCTCTTCCGGATACTGGATCGTCACCGCACCCTTTTTACCGGTCTTGACCCCGAAGAGATTCAGAATATGAATCCTCAGGTTCTTGAAGAAATGCGCAGAGGTCAGGATCAACCCCTTCACGATCTCCGGTATATAGAGCCTTTCCCAAAAATTAAGAAAATTATCTTTCATTACTCTTCCCTATATAAAGAATATCATGACAATCCCTGTAATCAAGATATTTATAAGCGATAACGGCAGCATCATCTTCCAGCCGAGTTTCATGACCTGATCATAGCGAAACCTTGGAAGCGTCCAGCGGATAAGCATCAAAAACCAGCATAAGAAGAGAACCTTGAACAGAAACGCCAGAAACTGTAAGAGAACGACCAGAAGATGCGGCAGAAGAAGGGTCACTCCGAGCGGAAAATGAAATCCATCTTTCAAAAGAAAAGGGATCTGCCATCCCCCGAAAAAGAGAGTGGTCATGACCCCGGCAGCCATGATGGTCTCGACAAAATCGGTCATCATGAACATCCCGAATTTCATGCCGCTGTATTCGATATGATACCCGATAATCTCCGATTCTCCTTCGGGTAGGTCAAAGGGAACGCGCTTTGTCTCGGCAATAACCGCAACCAGAAAAAGGATAAACCCGAGAGGCTGGAGGATGATACCCCATTTTGGGATAATCCCGAAGAAAAGCCCTCCCTGTTTCTCAACAATCTCCATAAGGTTTAACGAGCCGTAAGCCATGAAAATCCCAATCAAAGACGATCCGAGGATCACCTCATAGGAAATCATCTGAGATGCGGCCCGAACCCCGCCCAGAAAGGCAAAATTATTATTTGAGGCCATCCCGGCCATCAAAACACCGTAGACAACCAGAGACATCATAGCAAAAACAAAGAGAATACCGCTGTCCAGATCGACGACGGTCAGGGCGATCTCGCGGCCGGCTATCTCCAGGCTGCTTCCGAACGGCAGAACCGCGAAAGCCGCCAGAGAGAAAAAGAGAGCCATGAAAGGCGCCAGAGTGTGAAGCTTTTTATCGGCAAAGGGAGGGACAAAGTCCTCTTTGGTAATCAGCTTAATCGCATCGGCAATCGGGTGAAAGAGGCCGATGGCCCTGAAGCCGAATATATCCGCCCGGTTCGCGCCGATCCTGTCCTGCATCACCGCACTCTGCTTCCTCTCCACCCAGCCGAGAAGCCCGGCAATACCGAGCACGATCGACAGGATAAAGAGTATTTTCAAAACGGCAAACAGAAGTTCAACAACCATGGCTCTTCCCTAAATAAGATTAACCCCTTCATCACCGACAAAGGAATAGCTTAAACCCTCAAACAGCTCGAACTCTTTTGCGATATCGGCAAATATCTCTTCTTCATTTCGGTATTCTAAAGCAATGCCCATCTCCTCTGCCAGCTTCAGGAAGATCTTCCAGTCGGGCAGGGATTCACCGAGAGGCTCAAAGGCCCTGTTTATCTTCTGAACCCTTTTGCTTTCATTGATAAATGTTCCGTTCTTTTCTGCATAGGTTGCGGCAGGCAGCAGCAGATCGGCAAACTCTGTGGTCTCGTTAACATTGCTCCCCTGAACAATCAAAAAATCGAGAGAGTCGAGCGCCCTGTTCACCGCTTCTTTTCCCATATGCTTGACCAGGTCATGATTGATAAGATAGAGAACCCGGATCTTTTTCTCCTCCACCTCTTTCAGCATGTTTTCCACGTTAAGCCCTGCAATTGACGGTAAAAGACCCAGCTCTTTGCAGCCCGTGCTGTTCGGGTTCTTGTCCGCCCTGATGAGAAAGTCATCTCCTGACTGAGCGAGCTTCGAGGGAACACGGTAATCGATCTTGGAAATTCCGAGGTATTCCGAAAAAAGTCTCTTTAAAACAAAATTGTCCTCGTTCGTGCACTGGGGAGAAGCGATCACGCCTATGCTTTCGGGAGAATACGATTTCAGTATCTTTGCTGCCTCCATCATAATATCGTCCCAGGAAATTGGTTCGCGTGCTCCCTGTTTTTGTATATAAGGCCTCTCTATACGGTTTTCATCGATAAATTTATACCCGTATCTCCCCTCGTCGCAGAGCCACCATTTGTTGACCTCCTCGTTGAATCTCGGTTTCAGGCGCATGACCCTCTTCCCCGAAGCTTTATATGCGCGGTCAAGGTTATAATGAATGGATATATTACAGCCCATACTGCATCCCGGGCATATGGAAGGGGTCTCCTTAAGATACCAGACCCTGCATTTGAACCGGAAATCCCTGTCCGTAAGCGCACCGACAGGACAGATGTCCGCAACATTCCCTGAATACCGGTTGTTCAGTTCCTGTCCCGGAGAGAGAAAGATCTCTGAGCGGTCTCCCCTGTTAAAGATCCCCAGTTCCGAGGTTTTGGAAATCTCATCGCAAAACCGGACACACCGGCCGCAGAGAATGCATCTCTCGGAATCGAGCATGATTGTCGGGCCGATCGGAATCGCTTTATGCTTCTTAACCTTGTCTTCGAGAAAAGCGCTGTTGTACTGACCGTATTTCATGTAGTAGATCTGCAGATAGCATTCGCCGGCCTGGTCACAGACAGGGCAGTCGAGCGGGTGGTTGATCAAAAGAAACTCGAGCACAGCCTGCCTCGCTTTTCTTACTCTTTCGCTCTGCGTGTGAACCTTGATACCGTCCGAAACCAGAGTGTAGCACGATATCTGGAGCTTCGGAACCCCTTCGATCTCCACCAGGCAGATCCTGCAGTTTCCCGCAATGCTCAGGCCCGGGTGATAGCAGTAATGAGGGATCTCGATCCCCGCCTGTTTCGCAGCCTCCAGGATAGTGGTATTTTCTTTTACCCTTATCTCTTTACCATCAATGGTCAGTGTATGCATGTTCGCGCTCTCTTGTTTAAAGCAGGATCAGAGGATGCCTGTTCTCGATCTTGCATCTCTTTTCCCTGATATAATATTCAAACTCATGCCTGAATTTGGTGACGAAGCTCTTCACGGGAAGGGCCGCCGCGTCTCCCAGCGGACAGATCGTATTGCCCATTATGTTGTCCGCGATCCGAAGAAGATTGTCGGCATCCTGCTCTCTCCCTTCACCCTTAACAATACGGGTCAGGATCTTTTCCAGCCATCCGCACCCTTCACGGCACGGGCTGCACTGACCGCATGACTCGTGGGCATAAAAGCGGATGAGGATCAAAAGCGCCTCGACCATACAGGTGTATTCATCCATCACAATAACAGCCCCTGAACCAAGCATGGAACCGATCCTCGCGATCGAATCGAAATCCATATTGACATCGACTTCATCTGCGGAAAGCACCGGCGAGGATGAACCGCCGGGGATAATTGCCTTGAGTTGATAGTCGTTCTTGATCCCGCCGCCGTATTCGTAAATAATCGTTCTTAAGGGAATCCCGAGAGGAAGTTCGTAGAGCCCCGGCCTTTTGACATGCCCGCTGAGACTGAAGAGCCGCGTTCCCCCGCTGGTTCCTTTGCCCATATTTGCGAATTGCTCGCCTCCCATATTGATAATCGTCGGGATAAAGCAGAGCGTTTCGACATTATTGACCAGGGTGGGACAGTCAAAAAGACCCTTTAGTGCCGGGAAGGGGGGTTTGAGCCGCGGCCAGCCCTTTTTTCCTTCCAGCGATTCGAGCATGGCGGTCTCTTCTCCGCATATATAGGCTCCGGCACCTTTATAAAGAATCATATCGAGATCGAATCCCTTTCCGTATATGTTTTTGCCGAGAATTCCCTCTTTGTATGCTTCCTCAATGGCCTTCTCAAGGAATTGTGTCGGCTTGACATACTCGCCCCTGACGTAGATATAGGCCGTATGAATATCAAGGGCAAAACAGGTGATGATAATCCCTTCGAGAAAAAGATGAGGACTGTTCAAAAGGAGATACCTGTCTTTAAAGGTCCCCGGCTCCCCTTCATCGACATTGACCGCCAGATACTTCGCCTTGTCGGTCTCTTTCGGAAGAAAGGTCCATTTCACCCCTGTGGGAAAACCGGCGCCTCCCAGTCCCCTGAGATTTGACTTTTTCACCTCTTCAATGATCCCGTCCGGGGTCATCTCCCTTAAAGCCTTTCTCAGGGCCCTGTAACCGCCGCTGTAAAAATAGACGTCGATCCCCGCATACCCTTCGATATTGATATCTTTTGTTAATACCTTGAATTCCTCTTGCTCCATCAAATCACTCCAGCTCATCGAGGATCTCATCGACCCCCTCTTTTGTTAATTTCCGGTGATAGACATCATTAATCCTGATATTGGGCCCCGTATCACAGGCCCCCAGGCATTCGACGGTCGTCAATGTGAATTTTTTATCCGGGGTCGTTTCACCGACCTTTATGCCGAGTCTCTTACAGAGGTGCATGATAATCTCTGTGCAGCCGCAAAGGGCGCAGGGAAGATTTCTGCAGACCTGAAGATGATACTTCCCCACCTCTTTTTTATGATACATGGTATAAAAGGTAACGGCATTGTGAATCTTGACCACCGGAAGCTCCAGAAGCCGGGCAACATATTCCTCGACCTCTTGAGAAATAAACCCGAATTCCTCCTGTGCCAGATTGAGAACCGGAAGAACGGTCTGCTCCCTTCTGACCCTCCCGTAAAGCGCAAGGAGCCCCTCCAGTTTCTTTTTGGCCTCTTCTGAAAACTCCACCTTTTCACTCATCTGTCCAGCTCTCCTCCGACCATGTTCACCGACCCGAAGGTCGCGACAATATCCGGAACCATCTCCCCTTCGATAATCTTATGGAAAGCGGCCATAATGGGGAAACAGGGCGGCCTGACCCGGACGCGGTGCGGCCTGTCTGTCCCGTTGCTGACAATATAAAAACCGAGCTCCCCGTTGCCGCCCTCAACAGGAAAGTAGACCTCTCCCTCCGGCGGTTTGATCCCGTCCTGATTCATGATCAGCATAAAATGATTCATGAGACCTTCGATATTGCTGTATGTGTCCTGCTTCGGAGGAATAGCGATCCTCTTGTCATCGACCTTGATGCCGAGATGCCGTTTCTTTTCCGAACCCTTAAGGGTCGAGGTCACGTTCACACCCGTTACAATCAGGTCCTTTGTCTTTCCCATCTTGGCTGAATCGACCATCTCCGGCGGCTCGATAGTCTGATCCAGAAGATCGACAGAAACAGGCCCCTCGGGAATATCTCTTAAGGCCTGTTCGATAATCCTGGCGCTCTGCTCCATCTCCTCCATCCGGACAAGATACCTGTCCAGATTATCCCCATTTGTGCCTGTCGGCACCATGAAATCGACCCTGTCATAGATAAGATAGGGATTCCTTTTACGAACGTCATAGTCGACACCTGTGGACCGGAGGAACGGGCCGGTTATCCCGTAGGCCAGGGCATCTTCCTTTGATATTTTTCCTGTTCCTTTCAGCCTATCGACAAAGATCCTGTTCTTTGTCAGGAGCCTGTGGACCTCTTCAATAACCCCTCTCAATTCCTTGAGGGCGTCTTTGCATTTTCCTTCAAAGTCTTCTGTCAGGTCGGCCTTGACCCCGCCGATGCGGGTATACGAGTTGGTAATCCTGGCTCCGGTCACATCCTCGAGAAGGTCAAAGAGATATTCCCTCGCCTTCATCATATAGAGGAATACGGTGAAAGCACCCAGCTCCATGGCCGACGCCCCGACACTGGTCAGGTGGTCTGTGATCCGTGATATCTCGCTCAGAATAACCCGGATATACTGGCATCTTTCAGGAACCTCAACACCAAAGAGCTTCTCAACGGCCATGACGTATCCGACATTATTGATAAGGGGGGAAACATAGTTCAAGCGGTCTGTGTAGGGGATGGCCTGCATATAGTTCCCCTCTTCGCAGTGCTTCTCGAAGCACCTGTGGAGATATCCTATCTCCACGTCCGCCTTGATCACGGTTTCGCCTTCAAGCTCCAGCTTGATCTGTATGATTCCGTGCATGGCAGGATGGGCCGGACCCATATTGAGATACATATGCCGGCTTTTCAAATCTTTTACTGTTGTCTCCGCCATCTTCCCTATCCTCTTTTTTCTTGATCTTCTTTGCTTCCGGGACCGATAAGAGGCTGCCGCTTATCGATCGGATAGTCCTTTCTCAGGGGATGCCCCTCAAATTCCTCATAGAGAAGTATTCTTTTCAGGCCCGGATGCCCGCTAAATCTGATCCCGAACATATCAAAGACCTCTCTTTCATACCAGTCGGCGCAGGGCCAGAGCGGCACAAGCGACTCGACAATTGCATCCCTTTCCAAGAGAGGGACCTTCAATCTGAGCCTCAAATTCTTGTCCATGGAATAGAGATGATAAACGACCTGGAACCGGTAACCGCTGCCCAGATAATCGACGGCCGTCAGGTCCATCAGGATATTGAATTGCAGATCACTGTCATTCCTTAAAAAAATCATTGTCTGGTAGAGATATTCCTTATGAATGATAACCGTATGATCACCGCGGAAGGAGTGGTGACTGATAACGCTTTCGCTAAACCTCTCCCGTATCTTTTGAAAAATAGGGCTCTCTTCTTTCAATCTCAGATCTCCTGCTTTTGATCCTGGATCTTCTCCTGAAGCTTGATAAGACCGTCCAGAACGGTCTCCGGCCTCGGAGGACAGCCCGGGATATAGACATCGACAGGAATGATCGTGTCAATCCCCTGAACTGTCGCATAGTTGTTATAGAACCCTCCCGTGCAGGTACAGACACCAAAAGCGATCACCCATTTCGGATCGCACATCTGTTCATATACAGTTCGCAATATAGGGGCTATCTTGTGGCTGATAGTGCCGACGACCATCAGGAGGTCGGCCTGTCTCGGAGAAAACCTCGGGAAACCGGCACCGAACCGGTCGATATCATAATGCGAGCAGGCCACGGACATATACTCCATACCGCAGCATGCGGTTACAAAGGGATATTGAAAGATGGAGTATTTTCTTGCCCAGCCTATGGCTCTATCGAGCTTCGTGAACAGAAGATTTTTTCCGAAACCATTCCCTACTCCCATTCCAGAGCCCCCCGTTTCCAGAGATAAATAAAACCCGCGACCAGAATCAGAAGAAAGATCAGCATCTCGATAAAACCCAAAAATCCCAGCTCTTTGAAAACAACAGCCCAGGGATAGAGGTAGAATATCTCGATATCGAAGATAACAAAGAGGAGGGCCACAACAAAGAACCGGACAGCAATCCTGCCCTCCGGCCTGATAATCGACAGATGACCGCATTCAAACGGTTTTGCCTTGGCAGGGTTCATTTTCTTCGGACCGAGAACAGACGCAAGGAAAAGGATTGTCCCCACGATAATGCCGACGATCAAAAACATCAGTAGTACGATGAGAAACTTCAGTAACATAAAAATCCTGTTGTTGATACCAATAAAAAACGATAACCGCGATCTTTACCGTCTAAAAATCATATCCCTTGAAAACAGGTTTTCTATTCGCTTTTCGCAATCGAACAGGGTGAAAGGCTAATTGTCCTTATCAGGGATTCCCTGTCTTCTCACCTCTTTTTTCGACTCCTTCTTCTCCTTCAGCCTCATCCCTCTTGCTTCCTTATTGATCTTATCCGCACATCGTTCACACATAATCCCCTTCAGCTCCTCTTCCCTCCCGCAAACCGTGCAGATTCCCTTCTTTTTTTCCATGAAGCGTTCCTTTTTTTAATGCAAACAAAAAGAGGCACGTATTAAAGCCGTGCCTTTTTAAACTAATCTTTTTCCTCTTCAAGATATTTCTCGGCATCCAGAGCGGCCATGCATCCCGACCCTGCAGCGGTTACAGCCTGTTTGTAGACAACATCCTGAACATCCCCGGCCGCAAAGACCCCCGGCACACTGGTCTTTGTTCCGTTCTTTGTCAGAACATACCCGTTGTCATCCATATCGAGCTGGCCCTTGAATATAGCGGTATTGGGAATATGGCCGATAGCGATAAAAATACCATCGCAATCCTTTTCAGCAATCTCTCCTGTATCAACCCTCTTCAGTTTTACCCCTCTTACTGTCCCTTTATCCGATTCAAGAATATCCTCCACCACGGAATTCCATATAAAATCGATCTTTTTATTCTCAAAGGCCCTTTCCTGCATGATCTTCGAGGCCCTGAGCTCGTCTCTCCTGTGGATCACACTGACCTTTGTGGCAAATTTTGTGAGGAATGTCGCTTCTTCTACAGCGGAATCTCCCCCGCCGACCACAACAATCTCCTTCTCTCTAAAGAAGAACCCGTCGCAGGTCGCGCATGTCGAAACTCCCTTTCCCATCAATCTCTTTTCAGCTTCAAGACCGATAAGCCTTGCTGAAGCCCCTGAGGCGATAATCAGTGCCCTGGCTTCATAAGCTCCGCTTTCAGTCGACACCTTAAAAGGCTTTGAAGAGAGATCAACCGCTGTCACTTCCCCGTCTACAAGTTCTGTTCCGAAACGCTCTGCCTGTTTCCTCATGTCTGCCATGAGGTCAGGTCCCATAATTCCTTCGGGAAAACCGGGATAATTGTCGACCTCTGTCGTTATGGTAAGCTGTCCGCCCGGCTCAAGGCCGGTGACAACGAGCGGTTCAAGCATGGCCCTGGATGTGTAAAGGGCTGCTGTAAGACCTGCGGGACCGGAACCGATAATAATGACGTTTTTCATAATCTCCTCTCTTTGCGAATGCCGGACGAAATGATTTTAACAATTTGAAATATAAGGATTTCTTTCAATCTGTCTTTAATAATAAATAAATATCCAAAGATGTCAAGATGAAAAACCTTATGTAAGCAGCGCTTCCAATAAAAGCTCGGTAATAAAAAAGAACAGAATGCCGAGAAAAATCACCGATGCTGTCTTCAAATCCCTGTGCTGATTAATTTCCGGGATCAAATCGGATGCCACCACATGAATGGTAACCCCTGCCGATAAGGCAAGGCCGTAAGCGACGAAGGAAGAGACCAGTGAGATGCCGAAGACCCCGACAATAGTGGCAATGCCGAGTGAAAGAGCGGCCAGCAATGCCGTCTGTTTGCTCTTCCCCGATGCCATGAGTATAGAGGCAACGGTAAAACCGGCGGGTATCTTATGAACAGCCATCGCAATAAAGATAATCACGCCTAAGGAGGTGCTGATCATAAAGCTCGAACCGATGGCCACGCCGTCAAAAAAGCTGTGCAGCAAAAGCCCCACAAAGGCAAATGTCCCGACTGAAGAATGAAACATGATACCGGAGTGCTCGCTTTCATCCACATCCACATGCTGCGAATGGGCGTGTTCCATGAAGTTGACCGCCATATAGCCGATCAGGATAAAAAAAGGAGCAAACTCTGTCAGTTTAATACTTTCAGGGATCATTTCCAGAACCGCAGCGGCAAGCATAAACCCTGCCCCCAGAGCCACAAAGGATCTGAGGAAGCGGCTGCTCCATTCCTTTTTCACGACGATCAAACCACCAACAAGATTAGCCAGTGCAGCCACAACACCAAAAAGAAGGGCAAGACTGAAGCTCGACATAGAAGGAACCTCCTTTTTAAAATAAAGCTATCTTATCACAGATACCTGTCCTGATAAATATTTTATGGTGATTATACGAAAAAAGGAGGGAAAAAAGAATCAATTCTTTTTTTATAGATTTTATAGAATGGTTCTGACACCGATTTTCTGATCAGAGGGCTGTATGACTACATCCCTTCTACGGTAAATTCCTGGAAATCGTACCAGAATCCAGAGTCTGACAGCGCACTCAGCTCTCCCTTCAAGAGATTCAAATGCCCTTCCTCGATCTCGACCAGTTCTTTCAGGAGTGCTTTGGCATCCTTTTCATCAACTTTGTCTATTGATTGACTGAAAAAGTCGATGGCATTCTTTTCTTTCCCAATAGCAATTTCAACAGCCTTGATATCACCCACATCCGCCTTTGTCTCGCCAGCCTCTTTTTTATCGAATATCGAGGTCGACTGGACCTTTCTTTTGGTCAGCTGGCCGGCAGGCAAAGAACCCCATGTCCCCTTTTCTTTCAGGGAGCGATAAATCGTCGTGAAGAGGGCCATATGTTCCTCTTCATCTTTCGCAAGCATAAGGAAAAAGTCCTTTCCTTTGGGGTCTTTTGTCTTCTCGGCAGCGGTTTGATAATACTCTCTGCCATCTTTTTCCAGATTCATGGCTGTTTGTATAATTTCCAGAGATTGTTCCATAAAAGGCTCTCCTATGAAGATATGTTTTATTCAGCCAGCCTTTTCCACAGGCTCTTTTATGATACCGGTCACGGCTTTCTCAACGTCTTCCGGTTCGCTTATCGGTTCAAAGCAGGCATGATTCACACAGGGGTAGAGCAGAGGTGTCTGATTCAGATCATATCCCTTTTTCTTGATAAAATCAATATCTTCCTCCGGGTCGAGGAGATAGACAAGCTTTTTCGGATAGTAAAACCTGTTTCCTGCCTGCAAAAGCTTACATGTCTTTTCATCTCTTTTCGAGCCGACAACAACCATTTCAAGAGGAGGCCTTATCTGTTTTTCAACGGCAAGGAGATAGGAAGATGCCATGATATCAAACTGGGTATAGATGGAAACAAACGATTTCAGTGTCTTTTCCGCATGCGCTCTGTATCTCTCGTTCCCGGTGATATGATAGAGGTCGATAAAGGCTGAAGCGGCATCAGCATTGATCCCGAACGGCCTTGTTTTATCCTTAAGATGGCCGATCTCTTCCACGTCCTTCCTGTCATAAAAACCCCATCCTTCGGTTTCCAGAAGATTCTCTTCGATAAAACCGGCGATATCTTCCGCCCATACCAGATAAAACCGGTTCCCGGTAACCTGATAGGCATCGACGAGCGCCTTTAAGAGATAGACCTGATCTCCCAGAAGACCATGAACCTTTGCCTCGCCGTCAAAATAATGGAAGACTCCCTTTCCCGGCTCATAAAGATTTCTGTTGATAAAATCGAGGGTTTTTAAGGCAAAATCGAGATACTTCTCCTCCCCGAGAACCTGATAGGCAAAGAGATAGTTCGATACCATCATACTGTTCCAGTTCGTATAGATGGTTGTGTCAATAAAGGGGGCCTTCAGCTTCTTCCTCTCTTCGAGTTTGAGCTGATAATACTCCTCATCAGCATCCTGGCTCCCGTAAAATCCGCCGTTCTCCCTGTCCGAGAGTGTCGAATCAATGTATCGGAGGACATCGAGGGCTTTCTCCCTGTATTTTGCCTCGCCGAGAACCTTGTAGGCTTCGAGATACAATCTGATAAATCCTGCATTATCCTCGGACATCTTCTCAAAGTGGGGGATAGTCCAGTCCTTTGTTGTCGAATACCGGAAAAACCCGCCCGCTTCATGGTCATACATTCCTCCCCCTCCCATGGAATCGAGGGTCTTCACAACAATCTCTTTCAGCTTTTCCTCATGCAGATAATAGAAGAGGTGGAGGGTGAGGGTTAATGCGGCAATCTGGGGGAATTTCGGTTCCGGGCTGAACCCGCCGTGAACCGGGTCGTATCTTTTGGCTATAAAATTAACCCCCTGTTGAAGAAGGGAATCATCCAGTGCTTCATCCTCTTTTTTTGAGATACTCTCTTCCCCGGCTCCCTTTTTTGTCTTCTGCGCAATCTGGGAGTGGATATCAGCCCTGTTATGTTCATAAAAAACAGTGACCTGATCAAGATACTCGATAAACTGGTCCGGAGGGATATATGTCCCGCCGGCAATGAAATCCCCTGAAGGGGTTAAAAAGGCTGTTGTCGGCCATCCGCCGAGATTATACCTTTCGTTGATATCCGGCCTTTTATCGTTATCAACCCTGACCGGAATAAAATCGTTGTTGATAATATCGATAATTTTCGGGTCGCTGTAACATTCTTTATCCATCACATGACACCAGTGGCACCATACCGCACCGATAGAAAGGAGGACAGGTTTATCTTCATCTTTTGCTTTTTTGAAGGTCTCCTCGTTCCATTCCATCCATTTTACTTTTTTCATACTCCGCTCCTAAAATCAGATGAAAACCTATTAATCTTTTCAATTAATAATAGAAGCATGAAAATGAAAAGCAAACAGAAGAGATCTTATATGACAAGAACTTTGGGAGAGATTGTCAGATTCTCACAGCCGTTTTTTCTTACAACAACCAGGTCCTCGAGACGCACACCGCCCAGCCCGTAATAATAGAGGCCCGGCTCCACGGTCACCACGTTCCCCTCTTTCAACGTATCCCTTAGCCGTCCGATTCTCGGCAGCTCGTGGATATCGAGACCGACGCCGTGGCCTGTTCCATGGATAAAACCCTGTGTCTTTCCGTCAATAAGACCTGTTTTAAACCCTGCCTGATGAAAGACCTCCTGAACAGCCGAGTGAACCTCATCCGTGAACACTCCTTCTCTAATCAGTTCCAGAGCCTTTCCCTGTGCTTTTTCGACTGCGTGATACATTTTTTCCAGCTTTTTTGATGCCTTTCCTTTTACAACTGTCCTTGAAAAATCGGCAAAATAACCGGTCTCAATTGAGCGGGGAAAAATATCGATCACGATCGATTCATCGGCCTTTAAAACACCCTCGCCCTCGCTATGGGGATTGCAGGCATCATCCCCGCAGGCCACAATGGTATGCTGGGCAATGCACTGATGCCTGATCAGCTCACTGCTTATCAGTTCCTTGATATCTTCGGATAGAAGGGGTTTGTCGTTCTTATAGAGAAGACTATCCTTTATTCTTGCCTTTTTTATCTCCTCTACGACCATGGCAAAGACCTCTTCCGTATGCCTTAAGGCCTTTGATATCAGAGCGATTTCCTCTTCGGTTTTGACGAGCCTCTCTTCGAAAAACGGCTCCTGTTTCGACTCGATCTGATACCCCTTTGCTCTCAAAGAGTCGGCGTAAAAGACCGGGAAATTGGCAGGAACAAGAAGGCTTTTAACGGCGAGCTCTGAAAGGAGCTCATGAACCTCGTCAACAAGGCCCGGCTGTTCAATCCCTTTCTTTTTAGCGGCCTTATTGTAAGAGGCTGAGGGCAGAACCTCATCGACTGTTGACTGGAGTTTTGCCCTTTCTATCTCCAGATCGCTCATCATAAGAATCTTTTTCTTTTTGACCTCAAGATAGACAAAGGGATCAGGGGCCAAAAACCGGGATGCATAGAACATGTTGGCATCAATTTCACTCGATGAGATGATGAGAACGGCATCATATCCGGCCATAGCCTTGTTTTCCTTCTTGTATCATGGCGAACAGACAATTTAAAGCTGTCTTTTAACGTAAAATGTTTGCATTACTTGTATTATTAAGAAGGTAAGAGTTTAAATATCAAGGAGTTTTTCGAATCTTTTTTCATCGTTATTAGGGCTTATCAAAGAAAGCTTTAATTTCTCTTTTTTAAAGATATCTTCTGAAACCCTCCTGATATCGTCGGTTGTCACCTTATCTATCTTCTCCATAATCTCATCCGGGGTCTCGATCCTGTTCAGCAAGAGCTCGCAAAGCCCGATGATCTGCGCCAGATTCTTGGAGTCCTCGATCCGGAGTATAAGCTTCCCCTTGTAATATTCCTTGGCCTTTGTCAGCTCCTTTTCTTCGACCCCTTCCTTTCTTATTCTCTCATATTCATCTATGATCGTCTTTATGGACAGGTCTATCCTTGTCACATCGACCCCGGCGCTGGTCGACATCTCCCCGATATCAACATACTCTGTATTGCCTGTGCGCACATAATAGGCAAGTCCCTTATCCTCCCTGAGAGAGAGGAAAAGCCTCGAGCTCATATTCCCGCCCAGAATCGTTGCAATCGCCTGCAGGGTATAATAATCGGGATGATCCGTAGGATAGCTCTCGACACCGAGAATGAGGTGGGCCTGCTCTGTCTCCTTCTTTCTCAAAAAAACCCTCTCCCCGGTCTCTTCCTTGTTGAACCCCAAAAAATCATGGCTCTTTTTTTCCTGTTTCAGCGGAAAATATCTCTCTACTTTTTTCATCACTTCGTTATGATCAAAACCGCCGGCTATGGTCAGGACAATATTATCCGGCGTATAGAGGTCGTTCTTGTACTTCACAAAGTCATCCCTGTTCAAATTGTTCAGGGAATCGATTGTTCCAATGATATCCCATCCGAGAGGCTGGTCTCCGAAAACCAGTCTTTCATAATCGTTACCAACCTGGTATATCGGCATATCGAGATACATGTTGAGCTCCTCGATAATGACCCCTCTCTCCTTCTCCACTTCCTTCTGTTCGAATTTCGCCTCCATAAGCATATCGGAAAGAACATCCATGGCCAGGTCAATATGGCGCGAGGCCACCTTCACGTAGTACCCGGCAAACTCCTTGCTTGTAAAGGCATTAAAATCCCCGCCGACCGAATCGATCGCTTCGGAAACAGCCCTGGTGTCAGGGTATTTCTTGCCTCCTTTGAAAAACATGTGCTCCAGAAAGTGGGCAATGCCGTTGGTTTTTCTCTCTTCATGCCTCGATCCGGCTCCTGCAAGGATGAGAACCGTGACCGCACTTGTATTCTCCATGGGAAGCGTCACCAGCCGAAGTCCGTTATCAAGCGTATCTTTTTTATACATATCTTAACTCCTCGTAGTTATAGATTCCATCCGCCGCTCACTGTAATATTTGTCCCGGTTATCTTCGAGGCTTTGTCAGAAAGGAGAAAGAGAACGGCCTCGGCAATCTCGGCCGGCTTCACCAGGCTTCCCTCAGAAATATCCTTTGGAACGTTTTCCAGTTTATCCCCCTTTTTTTCTCTTTTGTCAATCGTTCCCGGAGAAATAACGTTCACGGTTATCCCTTTATCAAAAACCTCTTTAGCCAGCGATTTTGTAAAGAGAACGACCCCTGACTTTGCAATCGAATAAGGGGTTGTCATCGGCTTGGCATAGATCAGCTCTCCTCTTGCCACGGAAATATTAATCACTCTTCCGAACCCTTCCTTTTCCATGACCGGCAGGGCGCATTTCGTGCAGTAAAAAACGCTGCTCAGATTGCTTTCGATAATCGTCTGCCACTCACTGACACTTAAAACGGCAATCTTTTTATAAAGGAATCGTCCGACATTGTTGATAAGAATATCGAGCCTTCCGTATTTCTCTTTGATTGTCTCGATGAGCTTTTCTACTTCTTCAGGCTTTGTGACATCGGCCTTTACGGACAGGGCTTCTTTCCCTTCCTTTGTTATCTCCCCGACCGTTCTTGCTGCCGCTTCATCGTCGTGGCAGTAATTCACAACCACCTTTATCCCTTCCTTTGAAAGGGCAAGGGCGATTCCCCTTCCCAGTCCTCTGGAGCCGCCGGTCACAAGTGCTACTTTACCCTTCAAATCCATGTTCATTTATCCTCTTCTGCAAGGGGGGTGCTGAGATATCTCTCGCCCGTATCGGGTATGATTACAACGATCAATTTCCCTTTATTCTCTTCTCTTTTTGCAATCTCTATCGCTGCCCAGACATTGGCCCCGGCAGATATCCCTGCGAGAATTCCCTCTTTCTTTGCCAGATCCTTTGCTGTTTTAAAGGCATTGTCATTGCTCACTGTGACAATCTCGTCGATAATGTCCCTGTTCAGCACATCCGGAACAAAACCGGCACCGATACCCTGAATCTTATGGGGAGAATGGGTTCCCCCGGAAAGAACCTGAGAGTCTTCCGGCTCAACGGCTATGGCCTGAAACGAGGATTTTCTCTTTTTTATCACCTCGGAAACGCCTGTGATAGTCCCGCCGGTTCCCACACCGGCAACGAAAATATCCGCCTTTCCGTCCGTATCGTTCCATATCTCTTCTGCCGTGGTCTTTCTATGTATCTCCGGGTTGGCCGGATTTTTGAACTGCTGGGGAATGAATGAGTTGGGATGCTCTTTCATGATTTCCTCTGCCTTTTTAATGGCTCCTGCCATCCCTTCGGACCCGGGGGTCAGAACAAGCTCTGCCCCAAGCATCTTTAAGAGGGTTCTCCGCTCAACGCTCATGGTATCGGGCATGGTCAGTATCAGCCTGTATCCCCTGGCCGCGGCCACAAAGGCAAGCGCGATTCCGGTATTGCCGCTGGTCGGCTCGATAAGGATCGTATCTTTTGTCAGACAGCCGTCCTGTTCTGCTTTCTCTATCATGCTGATGCCAATCCTGTCTTTTACGCTGTGGAGCGGGTTAAAAGACTCGAGCTTTGCCACAACCTCTGCCTTTGAGCCTTCGGCTATCCTGTTCAGCCTGACCAGAGGTGTTCCTCCGATGGTCTTCGTAATATCATCCAGTATTCTTGCCATTGTTCTTCCTTTCCTTTTATAATTAATAACTTCTCAAATATTCAAAAAAAATGCAACAGTTTTTCTCGTTAATATAATAAAGATATCCCCCGTATTTATAAGTGTCAAAAGGAATCTTGCCCCTTTCTTCCGTGCCCGGGAAAGAAAACAAAAAAAGGGATGAAACGCATTGATAATGCCCCCTCTTTACTGCAATGATTCATTGAAAAAATTTCTGTTTTCTGGTAAAATAAATATATATTAATTAGCTATCTAAGGAATTGACCATGGGCTTTGACGATTTTGACGACTCCACTTACAAGGTTGACCATATCAACCCGGCATCAAAAATCCTTTTCAAAAAAAACCGGTTCTAAAAAATGGCTCAGGAACAAGAGTCAAAAAAAACCTTCCGCAGAAAGCTCGAAAGAGCATTTCAAAGAATTGAGTGACGCAGTGGAAAAGGCACATGAACATCTTATTAAAACGAAAAGCCCGTACCGATTTTGTGTCTATCAGGAAGAAGACGAACTGTTTATCGACCTGGTCATTCTCAATGAAAAGGGAAAAATCGGCTCCATCAAGAAAAAGAACATCACCAATGACGAATTCACTCTATGGTTGAAAATGGTTCAGACCGGAGAGGGATTGCTGTTCGACGAAGAAGCATAATCATTACTTTCTTGCCACCCAAGAAACCAAGCAAAAAAGATTTGCTTTAAGGAATGAATTCTTTACTTTCCAGACAGCAATATTTATCGGTAAATCCTCTTACCTTTTTTACTTGTCTAAAAAAGGTAGCGAAAAAAGGACACCCCGACGAGCTTTCCGGGCGGTCTCAGCCTCGCTCGCTTCGGCGAAGCAGAACTCGGCCTTTAGCCTCAAACAGGCTGCTTCTTTTTCCATTGCTCGCTTCGCCTTCGACCTGAAACCTCGTAAGGGGATACCAAAAAACCTAATCTTTTTAAGGTATTGACAAAATTTTGAAAGAGTGCAAGAATTACTTGAAATTTGTCTTGTTCTACATCTTGAAAACAAAAAGGAGAATAATAAAAGATGGAAGTTCTAATAATTGTATATTTGATTATCGGAGTCTTTGTTGTTGCTTTTGATTTTTTTCAACCGGTTTACAATCAACCAGAATATATTCGAAGCAAAAATTGGTTTCTAATTACTCTAATGTTATTCATATGGCCTTTGAAGTTTATCAGCAGGTTTATAAATATCTAATGGACAAAAAAGGAGAAAATTGTATGGGGGTTTTAGATTTTCTGTTTGCTGGAAAGAGGATGGAAGAAATAAAGATGGTTTTAATAGGAAAGCATGTTTTTGAAAATTTGGATAAATCGATACAAAATGAAGCCGTGGAAGTAGCCAACTTTCGGCTTTCTGAAGGAACACCTGCGACCAAAAGAACAATGGCCGACCTTGATGATAGAGTAAAATATGTATTTCTTGCCCTTGCAATGGCTGAGTTGAACATAGAACACGGAATTGAAGGATTCCAATGGTTATATGTCAGAAATCCTTTTTTAGTCCAAACTTACGATGACAAGTTATGGAGAGCAACAAGCGACATGCTAACAAAAAGATATGGAATTAAAGTCAGGCTTTGAATAAATTTTAAAATAGAAAATAGGGACAGACACCTATTTCCCCAGCTTTAATTGTGTTAATCACCAAAAACATTGACAAACGGCCTTCCGGTTTGAGAAAGTAGTACTATCAAAAATCTTCACACTTAAAAAACCCCATGCTCAACTCTCTCCTTCTTATAAAAATCATTGTTTTGGTCTTTGCTGTAAACACATCTTTCCTCATTGTGAAGAATCTAACACCGCCATAGAAATTTTAATCATTACACACAAACAGTCCTTGACCATTAATCAAAAACAAAATTCTTGACACTGATTTATAAGACGTCTATATTAAAGACGTCTTATAAACATATCTAACAAGAGGTAGAAAATGGAGACAAGAAGCCTAACCGTTAGTGTTAACTTTCCGGATCTGGATGAGTTTGAGGATAGTTATCCTCAATACGGGCCTTTTGCAAGAAGAAATGGTCGTTTTCTCTTTGAGCTTATCATGTCAGTTGATTCATTCATCAAAGCACGGGGCTTTACCGAGCTGCATTACCCTGCTGTGACCGGCGTTGCAGAACTCTGTTTTCAAGCAGTCGATCAAAACAGAAGAGTTGAGTTCAACAATTTTTTAAGGCAGTTTATCGGTGCTGTGGTCTGTTCGATGATGGAGGTGAACCACTATCAAAAAACAAATAGGAAAAGATATGTTCCTCACCATGCCTTCACAAAAGGCGAGGTCTATGCACCGACAAGATAAAATAAAGTATGTTTGATATTGTCCTGCTTATAAAAATCATTGTTTCGGTCTTTGCGGTGATTACGCTTTCTCTGATAGCGGAGAAGGTCAGCCCCAGGGTGGCGGGCATACTCTCCGGCTATCCGCTCGGAGCGGCCATCACGCTTTTTTTTTACGGTCTGGAAATAAGCCCTGAATTCGCCTCCAAAAGCGTTGTCTATACGCTGATAGGGCTCATCGCCACGCAATCGTTTGTCTATTTTTATTTCAAATGCTCGCTCTATTTTAAACGATACGTCATTTTCTTTTCATCGATCGTTTCATTTGCCGGGTATTTTTTTGTGTCCTGGCTTCTCCATCTTATCAACTCAAACATGATCCTTTCGCTTATCATAACCATTGCTTCGATATTTTTCTTTATCTATCTCTTCAAAGAGATACGGAACGTAAAAATAGAGAATAAAATCAAACTAACGCCTAAGGTCCTTTTTATCAGGGCCGTCTTATCGGCCTCGATTATCCTGATTATCACCGGAATGGCCGGACTCATCGGCCTAAAATGGGCCGGCCTTCTCTCTGCTTTTCCAATAACCCTTTTCCCGCTTATCCTGATTGTCCATTTCACCTACGATGCAAAGCATGTCCACACCATTATCAAGAACTTTCCCATCGGGCTTGGCTCGATCATAACATACTCCGTAACCCTCTCCACGGCCTACCCGGCTATCGGGATTTATCTGGGAACCGTTCTCTCTTTTATCACGGCAACCATTTACCTATTGATTTACGGCCTCGCTTCGAATAAAAAAATGGTTTAAAGACTTTATTGACCAAAATCTTCTTTTCTGTTAGGAAATATGAGATATTATTTACCCTGTATTGATTACCCATCAGTTAATCGAGTAAAAAGGAAAAAACATGAAAAAGAGTAATGCACAAAATGAAAAAAACCCTCTGCTCATAACAGAAGGCCTGCCGCCTTTTGACAGGATCAAGCCCGAACATATTGAGCCGGCACTGAAACATGTGGTTAAAGAAACAAAAAAGGCTGTTAAAAATCTGGAACAAAACCTCAGGCCCGGCTGGGACAAGCTTTTAAAGCCGCTGGAGGAGATGGAACTCCCCTTTGAATATGCATGGGGCCCTGTCGTCCACCTGATGGGTGTAAAGAACTCGGACAAACTCCGCAAAGCCCACGATAAAATGCTCGGCGAAATCGTCACCATCGACCTTCGTATCAGACAGAGCCAAAAAATCTTTGAAGGGCTTTCAAAGATCAGGCAGAGCAAAAAATGGAGCGGTCTTAGCGAGGCCCAGAAGCGCGTTATCGAACTCAAGCTCCGTGCCGCCCGGCATGCGGGTGTCGGCCTGAAGGGAAAGGCAAAAAAACGGTTTAATGAGATTGAAAAAGAACTCTCGCAGATATGCACCGACTTTACCAACCATGTGCTCGACTCGACAAAGACCTCTGAGCTGATTATCACGGATAAAAAAGATATAAAAGGCTGGCCCGAAAACCTCAAAGCCCTGGCCGCTCAGTCTTACAACGAAAAAAAGAAGAAAAAAGAGGCAACGCCCGCGAAAGGACCGTGGCGGATCACCCTCGATGCGCCGAGCTTTGTCCCCTTTATGCAGCACAGCCAGAACCGCAAACAGCGTGAAAAGCTCTACAAGATCTATATCACGAGGGCATCGAGAGGGAAACTCAACAATAACGAACTGATCAAACAGATTCTCCGGCTGAGAAAAGAAAAGGCGGAGCTTCTCGGTTTCGATTCCTATGCCGGACTCTCTCTCGACGCAAAGATGGCGCCGGATGTCAAAGCCGTGGAAAAGATGTCGAAGGAGCTTCTTCTTGCATCCAGACCTTACATGTTCAGCGATTTCGAAGACCTCAAAAAAACCGCTTCGGGCATGGGACAGAAAGAATTGCCGGCACACTGGGACATCGCTTTTTTTGCCGAGAGGCTCCGCGAGCAGAGATTTGACTATACGGACGAAGAGCTTCGTCCCTATTTCCCCCTCCCCCGTGTTCTGGAGGGTCTTTTTTCCCTCTCTCAAAAGCTCTTCGGCATCATCATCAAGCAGGCGGATAATGAGGCGCCGGTCTGGCATGAAGATGTCCGCTACTTTAAGGTCTTTAGTGAAAAAGGAGAGCAGATCGCCTCATTCTATCTCGACCCCTATTCCCGCCCGCATGAAAAGCGCGGCGGCGCGTGGGCCGATGAATGCCTGAGCCGGAGATGGGTCGATAAAAAACTCCGTCTGCCCGTTGTCTATCTTTGCTGCAACGGTACACCGCCGGTCGGGGGAAAACCTTCGCTTATGAGCTTCGACGAGGTGAGGACGCTCTTTCACGAATTCGGCCACGGCCTTCAGGGAATGCTCACGACCGTCGATCTTGCCGATGTGGCAGGCCTCAGCGGGATCGAATGGGATGCTGTGGAGCTGGCCAGCCAGTTCATGGAGAACTGGTGCTATCACAAGCCGACCCTTACGGGCATGACCGAACATATCAAAACAAAAAAACCGCTTCCTGACAGGCTGTTCAAAAAAATATCCAAGGCGAGAACATTCCGCTCCGGCTCTATGATAACAAGACAGCTCGATTTCGGAATGACCGACATGGAACTGCATCATCTCTTTGACCCTGACGGGAAAGAGTCTCCCCATGATGTTCGCCAAAGGATCGCAAAAGAGACAAGTGCGCTTCCGCCTCTTCCCGGGGACCGCTTTCTGTGCGGCTTTACCCATATCTTCGGAGGGGGTTATGCAGCGGGCTATTACAGCTACAAGTGGGCAGAGGTTCTGAGCGCCGATGCCTTCTCTGCTTTTGAAGAAGCCGGCCTTGATAATGAAAAGAAGATTGCGAAGCTCGGCAGGCATTACCGGAAGACGATTCTGGCGCTTGGAGGCTCCCGCGAGCCGATGAAGGTCTTTGTCGATTTCCGCGGCCGGGAACCAAAGACAGAAGCGCTTCTCAGGCACAGCGGGCTTCTCAACAAAGATTGATAATCTGCTTGCATTTTTTTACGTTTCGTATATAAATGTTCATCTGCAGGTTAATCCAATTAATAATTTTTTATCAACGAGGTTATCATGAATAGTCAAAATCTAAATCCAGACCTTCCGCTCATTCAGGATGCTGACCTTGGCGGGAAAACAGTTCTGATAAGGGTTGACCATAATGTTGTCAAAAAGGGGAAGATACAGGACCCCTATCGAATCGACTGCAGCATCCCGACCCTCAAAAGTATCTTAGAAAAGGGCGGAAAGCCGATCATCATGACACATGTGGGCAGGCCCAAAGACAAAAAAACGGGGAATATAAGCTGCACGCCTGAAGAATCTGTGGAGTCTATTGTCCAGTACCTTGAAAACGAGCTTAAGGTAAAGCTCCTTGTCCCCGAATTCCCGATCGATCCCGAAAAGGGGATCATCGGAATCGACGATTCCATCAAGCCCGCTCTCCAGGAGCTTAAAGAGGGGAAGGTCAACGGGATATATCTTCCCAATACACGATGGTTTCAGGGCGAGGAGGATAAGGGAGAGCTGAAGGAAACCTTCGCAAAAGAGCTTGCCGGCCTGGCTGATGTCTATGTGAACGACGCCTTCGGTTCCTGGCAGCCGCACGCCTCGACCTACGATGTTTCAAAGCACCTCCCCTCCTATGCAGGCCTTTTGATGCAGCAGGAGCTTATCAACCTTGAAAGGGTTCTTAATCCTGAAAAACCCTTTGTCGCCTCGGTTGCCGGTGCCAAGTATGATACAAAAATAAAACCGCTCTATGCCATCTATGAGAAGGTGGACAAGCTTGTTCTCGGAGGGGTTGTTTACAACACATACCTCTGCGCAAAGTATGATGTAAAGATTACCGGTGTTTCGGAAAGCGATATTGAGCTGGCAAAAGAGCTTGTTGAAAAGGACAGGGACAAGAAGAAAATCGTCGAGCTTCGCCATCTTGTCGAGTCAGACACCCTTGAAGGCCGTGTTGAAGGAAAATACCGGACAATCTCCACAGACGATTTCAAACCGGGAAGTTCATATGGCTATGTTCTCGACGCAGACCCGAAGTCTTTTGACGACGAGGATGTTGCCGGGGCCATCGGAACGGCAAAAACCATCTTTGTGAACGCTGTGATGGGCTTCACCCCTCATTTCGGAAAGGGTTCGCAGAAGTTCTACAATCAGATGGATTTGAATAAAGAGGCGATGAAGATGTACGGCGGCGGCGATACGCTTCAGGAGCTGAAAAATCTCTGTCCCGATGTCTATACCTCTGCCCTGGACGATGACCAGTATTACTTCTTCACCGGCGGCGGCACCATTCTCACAGCCATAGAGCAGGGAACACCTTACGGCCTCAAGCCGGTAGAGGCATTGCTCGAATCGAAGAAAAAATAATAAGACTTAAGCACTATCACGCAGCATAAAAAAAGGCCCGTTTGAAACGGGCCTTTTTTTATATCTTTTTACTTCTTTTTTTATGCTCTATTTCTTAGTTCGACTGCCTTCCTCCGATCCCCTTTGTGGCCTTGGAGATCTTCTTTGCCGGCTCTTTGGGACGGAGGCCACGGGTGGCCTTTCCAGCCATCCACATCTCGGAATTTCCGATGGCATCAAGCTCTTTGCCAAGCTGCTTCTGATAGTCGGCTTTTCCGCATGAGGTAAGCACTCTTTTTGTTTCCGCTCCGGAAGCGACTCTCTTGTAGAGTTCATTGAAAACGGGGAGTACTGCTTTCTTGAATTTAGGTTTCCAGTCAAGCGCCCCTCTCTGGGCTGTAGCCGAGCAGTTGGCATACATCCAGTCCATTCCGTTCTCGCTGACGAGTCTTATCAGGCTCTCTGTCAGCTCCTCAACTGTTTCGTTGAACGCCTCGCTCGGGCTGTGTCCCTTTTTCCGAAGAACGTCATACTGCGCCTCCATAACACCGGCCAGGGCACCCATTAAGATTCCGCGCTCGCCGGTCAAATCGCTGTAGACCTCATGCTTGAAAGTCGTCGGGAAAAGGTAACCGGAGCCGATGGCAATGCCGAGTGAAAGGCAGCGGTCGGTTGCCCGGCCTGTAGCATCCTGGGCGACGGCAAAGCTGGAGTTGATTCCCGCACCGGAAAGGAAGTTGCGTCGAAGCGATGTGCCCGACCCTTTGGGAGCGACCATAATCACATCGACATCCTTGGGAGGGATAATCTTTGTCTGGTCCTTATACACGATTGAGAACCCGTGCGAAAAATACAAGGCGTCACCCTTATTGAGGTTTTTCTTGACGACAGGCCAGATCGCCTTCTGTGCGGCATCGGATACCAGCATTTCAATGATGGTTCCGCGTTTCACGGCCTCGGGGATATCAAAAAGGGTTTTGCCGGGTTTCCAACCGTCTTTTACGGCCCGGTCCCAGTCCCTCTTGAATTTCTTTGCCTGGCCGATGATGACGTTAAAACCGTTTTCCTTCATGTTCAGTGCCTGGGCAGGCCCCTGCACCCCGTATCCGATCACTGCGATGGTCTCATTTTTAAGAATTCTCCGTGCCTTTGACGCGGGAAACTCTTTCCGTGTAACCACGTTTTCCTTCACTCCTCCAAAATCGATAATCGCCATAACACATATCCTCCTTTTAGTTCTTGGTGTTTTTGGGAAGTTTAAAAAGGTAATTATACAAAACTGAATCAATAAATCAACTAATTTATTGATTTTTCTTTAAAATTTCAACCATAAAATTTTAAAAGGCTATTCGAACTTTTTGATGTCCCCGGGTTTCATTACGATAACCTCGGTCGGAAAAACACCGAGTTCTTTAATAAGCTGTTCAGGTGTTCCTTTAAGCGGCGGGAAGGTCCCGTAGTGAATGGGGATCACTTTCTTTGTTTTTAGAAAGTTTTTAACGGCATAAGCAGCGTGCGCCGGGTCCATCGTAAAGTGCCCCCCGATCGGCAGAAGAGCAATATCCGGCTTGTAATATTCGCCGATAAACTTCATATCCGCAAAAACACCGGTGTCTCCGGCATGATAAATCTTTAGCCCGTTTTCCAGTTCAATGATATAACCCGCAGGCTCTCCGCCCGGATGGACCTCTTTCTTTTTTGTCTCGGGATTTGAGTATACGACTTCAGAGCTGTGCTCTGCATGAACCATTGTAATGGTAATGCCCTCACCTATCGGTCTGATAGGCCCACTTTTATTAAAACGGATCAGCTGCTTGTAGGAAAGCCATTCAAGCGATGCAAAGGTGTGCCCCATGTCCGCATTAAGAGCGACTTTGGCTTTTGTCATCTTGGCAATCTTTACGGTATCACCGATATGGTCCCCGTGACCGTGGGTGAGAAGGATAAGATCAACTTTCCCAAGCTTGCTCAGATCCTTGAGCTCTTTGGGTGTCTTTGGATTCTTAGTAATAAACGGATCGATCAAAATGACTTTGCCGGTTACTGTCTTAATCTTAACAGCGGCCTGTCCGAACCACTGTAATTCAACTGCCTCAGCTTTTGCAGATAAGACTAAAAACAGCAGAGCGACACAAAAACCTGACAGAACCTGAAAAACTTTTCTTCTCATCATAAGACTGCCTCCTACAATATTTATTAAACAATTGATAAATGAATCTACTGTCATTCATTTGAAACAGATTCGTCTAAAACTTCTCCCTACTTCAGCGCCAAATCATCAAAAAGCGTCTTTGCATCCGCTTTTGTCCAGAGCCCTATCTTGCCCGGGTCTTTAAATGTGAAATCCTGCACATCCAGATAGAGCTTATCATCGTAATAGCATTTGATGCGGTCACCCTGCATGGTCACCCGCAGCTTGTGCCACCCTTCGGTTCCTTTGATACTGGCACTCTGGAGCCGGCTGCGCCGCCCATTGACCACCTTATACACACGATAATTATCTTCCAGGGGATTGTAGCGGGCGATGTAGTAATTTTTCGCGTCCCTTGCCCGCCAAACCAGTCCTCCTCCCTGGTCGAGGCGGCCGTCAAGGGATTTTATCATCACCGAAATATCGACGTCCCGGTAATTTGTTTTATTAATCAGTGCAATGTTGAACGTGGGGTTCGAGTTCTTGGCTATTTGGGCGAAAACATGTTTATTGCCAGGAGCGGTTGAATCAGCACTCACCTGCCATTTACCCACATACGCTGTAAAATCCTCGGCTATTTCACCGGCTCGGTCCTTTTCAAAGGTCCATGTCTCTGTTTTAGGTTGATCCTTTAAGACCAAAGAGGGACTCTGGCTGTATGATGCGCCGGACAGGCACAGAGCCAAAAACAGCATAACCACCATCCATGTTCTCTGCATTTTTCCCTCCCTTATATCGCGATCCTATAAAAGATATAAATTATTAATAAATATATTAAATTAATCAATTAATTCAAATAAATTTTAAATTTAGGAGAAAAGAAAATCGAATATTTAAACCCCATTCTGATTTTTAGGTCTTGACCAAGCGAAGCAAGAATAGCGAAGAAAGCTGTTTGAGGACACAGTCCGAGTTTGCTTTCGAAGCCGAGCGAGTAAAGGTTAAGACTGTTAAAAAAATCAGCGGGGTGCCCTTCTTTGGTGACTTTCTTGGGCAAGCAAGAAAGTTACACTGTTTTTCTTTCCCTTTTCCCCTTGACAGTCACCTGACTTTATTATTAATATTTACAGACATATAAGCGTTCTCAACTTTTCTTTAAACTGGATATATAGATGGTTTCTTTTTTATTGTCTATATGCCCCAATGACGATATGGAGGGCTTAACATCATGAAAATACGCGTTCTGGAAGAAAAAATCGAAAAAATCGTTTCAGAAATTATGGCACTCGGATTTTTCGAAGATGAAAAGAGGCTCGAACCGAGACTAAAGAAGATCGACGCCAGGCTGAATGGGATGATTGCCGCAGCAAAAAAGGAGGGTGACTTTAAGGGAAAGTTCAGAGAGACCGTAATCCTTCCGACACAAAAGCTTATCCCTCCCAAACGCCTCATGCTTATCGGTCTCGGGAAAAAGAAGGAATTTACACTAGAAAAGCTAAGACAAATCTTCGGAACAATAGCAAAAACAGTCAAGAAGAAGGAACTCGCAAGCTTTTCCAGTATGATTCTCGGGAAAGAGGCGCTCAAGGCCCCCCATGACACAATGGGTCAGGCCGTTACAGAAGGAATTCTCTTTTCTCTCTATGAACTGACAAAATTCAAAACCGGCAGTGAAAAGAAAAAAGAAGTGAAGGAATGTATCCTTGCAGTAGAAACAAAGGATGCATTGAAGACCAAACAGGGGATAACAAGGGGCCGGATCATTTCCGAAGCTGCAAATTTCACAAAAGATCTTGTCGCCTATCCGGGCAACGAGGCCACCCCTTCCTATCTTGCGAAAAAGGCGAGAGAGACCGCAAGAAAACTGAACCTTAAGTGTAAAATCATGCAAAAACCGGAAATCGAAAAGCTCGGCATGAACGCTTTTATCGGTGTGGCAAAGGGGAGTGAGGAACCGCCAAAATTCATTATCCTCGAATATCGCCCGGCAAAGAAAAATGTCGATACCATCGTCATTATCGGCAAAGGCATCACGTTCGACAGCGGCGGCATATCATTAAAACCGGGACAGGGAATGGAAGAGATGAAAAATGATATGGGAGGAGGAGCCGCTGTTCTCGGAGCGATAAGGGCCGCAGCCGGACTGAAGATACCGCTGAACATCATCGCCCTTGTCCCAGCTACGGAAAACCTCCCCAGCGGAACAGCAGTAAAACCGGGGGATATCCTCAAATCGTATTCAGGGAAGACCATTGAGGTCATCAATACCGATGCCGAGGGCCGTCTTGTCCTCTCCGATGCCCTTGCCTATGCCAAAAGATATCAACCGAAAGCCGTTATCGATCTGGCAACGCTCACAGGCGCCTGCGAGGTAGCGCTCGGTAATTTCGCCACGGGAATGATGGGGAATGATGAAAAGCTCATTGCCAGAATAAAGAAAGCCGGGGAGGAAACAGGGGAAAGGGTCTGGCAGCTCCCTCTCTGGGAGGAATATGACGAGCTGATCAAAAGCGATATCGCCGATGTAAAGAATCTCGGCGGAAGGGCCGGTGGCGCCATCACGGCAGCAGCTTTTCTTAAAAAATTCGTAGGGGACTTCCCCTGGGTTCATCTTGATATTGCGGGCACTGTCTGGACAAAACAGGACAGGCCGTATATCGGTAAAGGCCCGACCGGGGTCGGGGTCCGCCTTTTGATCGAACTCTTCAGAAACTGGGGCAAATAGCTGTTTAAGGCATTCAAAACCCAAGAGAAATATTGACAACCGGCGAGAGAGAGGCTATTAATTAGAAACATAACTTCTTAACCTTTAAAAGGAGGAGGTCTATCATGTCTCTCAAATTAACCAAGGCTCAGCTGGAAGAATATAACGGAACAGGAGGAAAGCCGGCCTATGTAGCATGCGAGGGCAAAATCTATGATGTCAGTAAAAGCCCTTTTTTCCAGGACGGCAAACATTTTAACCACGAAGAATTGGGTTATGATTTAACCGATGACCTGATCAATGCTCCTCATGATGAAGGTAAACTGGAAAGCTTCCCCGTAGTCGGAGAACTGGTCAAGTAATTACCGTTAAAAGAATCTAATGGAGAAGGAGATCTCTTATGTCTCTCAAATTAACCAAGGCTCAACTGGAAGAATATAACGGAACAGGAGGAAAGCCGGCCTACATTGCTTTTGAGGGCAAGATTTATGATATGAGTGCAAGCGGGGTATTTAAGGACGGGATGCACTTTAATCACGAGCTCGGCTTTGACCTGACCGAAGATATGCAGATGGCTCCGCATGACGAGGATGTGCTGGAAAAATTCCCCGTGGTCGGTGAAGTGGTCGATTAATCATTCTTTTAAAAGGGTCTCATGGGGCATAAAGAACACAAAGAAAAGGCGCCTGTTCAGACGAGGTGTGCGGTGATCACCGTAAGTGACACGAGAACCGAAGCAACGGACACAAGCGGGAAACTGATCATAACGATGCTCGAAGAAAATGGCCATGAGATCACCGGTTATCACATCATAAAAGACGAACCAAAAGAGATAAAAAACCTTCTCAAGAGTATCGATAAAGGGAAGGCAGAAGTCATCATCATTAACGGCGGAACAGGTATCTCCGGCCGCGACAGAACGTTCGAAGCCATTTCTCATGTTCTGGAAAAAACGATCGACGGATTCGGAGAGATATTCCGCTATTTAAGTTATCAGGAAATAGGCTCTTCAGCAATCATGAGCAGGGCCGTTGCAGGGGTATCCAAAGGACGGGTCATCATATCGATACCCGGCTCGGAAAACGCGGTCCGGCTCGCCATGAGTAAGCTCATACTCCCCGAACTCGGACACATGGTCTTTGAGCTAAAGCGATAAATCAGGAATAATGCTATGAAAGTAAAAACCATTTTTTTTGCCGGGTGTCAGGATGCCGTGGGCAAAAGAGAGATGGAAGTCGATATCAATGAGGGAACAACCGTGGAAAAGCTTCTTGAAGAACTTATCAAAGACCACCCGGCTCTTGAGCCGATGAAAAAGAGTGTGATGCTTTCCGTGAACATGGAGTATGTCTCCCCCGATACAATATTGCACGACGGGGATGAGTTCGCCATCATCCCTCCGGTAAGCGGAGGAGGGAATGTTTGAGATTAAAAAAGCTCCTCTTATTGTCGAAGAGGTTGTTGAAAAAGTCAGGTCCGATTCCTGCGGGGCGATTGCGACCTTTATCGGAACCGTGAGGAATGCATCGATGGGAAAGAGGGTTGTCTATCTTGAGTATGATGCTTATGAAGAAATGGCCGTAAAAAAAATGGGCGCTGTCGGGCAAGAGGTAAAAGAGAAATGGGACATCGATAAAATGGCTATCACCCACCGCATAGGAAAGCTCGATATCGGTGAAATGAGTGTTGTTATCGCCATCTCTTCCCCTCACAGGAAAGATGCGCTGGAAGCCTGCCAGTATACAATCGACAGAATCAAGCAGATCGTTCCGATATGGAAAAAAGAGGTATGGGAAGACGGGGAAATCTGGATAGGAAAACAGTAAGCCACAATGAAAAAACGTCACTATAAAATCCTGGATAAGGGTCATGTCAAACTGATAAGGTTTTTGGGCGGGGACAAGGCGGTTATCGACGCGGCAAGGCGATGCTGGAGGTCGAAGAGCAGGGGGACCGATTCCGATGCCAAGCTTATCAATCATCTGATAAAAAAAGACCACGGCACACCTTTTGAGCACGCGGTTTTTACCTTTGACATCAAATGCCCTCTCTTTGTTGCCAGACAGTGGTTCAGGCACCGTATCGCCAGCTACAACGAGGTCTCTCTCCGTTACTGCGTGGCCGAAAAAGACTGCTACATCCCGGCAAACCTGAAGGGCGCACCCCTAAAAAAATATAAAGAGAGTATTAATGGGTCTCTTTCAACATATGAAGAACTGATAAAAACCAAAGTCTCAAAAGAACAGGCACGGGCGGTCCTTCCCCTTGCCCTCTATACGGAGTTTTACTGGACAATCAATGCCCGCTCTCTGATGAACTTTTTCAGGCTCCGGCTCGACAAAGGTGCTCAGCACGAAATCAGGGAGTATGCCCTGGCCCTTTTCGATATTTTTGAAACGAAAATGCCGGTCTGTTCAGAAGCGTTTAACCGTTTTTTCAAATCAGTGAGATCATCATGAGCGTCAAACCAGACCAATGGATCAAAGAGATGGCCGAAAGCCATGAACTGATTAAGCCCTTTGAAGAGGAATCAATCCGCCCCTGCATCTCTTACGGACTCTCTTCCTACGGCTACGATATCCGGCTGGCTGATGAGTTTAAAATATTCAGGGGAAAAGAAGAAATCATGGTCGATCCCAAGAACCCGGACCATTCACTCTTCGAAAGCTACAAAGGGAGGGAATGCATTATCCCTTCCAACTCATTTGCTCTGGGAAGAAGTCTTGAATATCTTAAGATTCCGAGAAATATCATGACCCTCTGTTTTGGGAAATCGACCTATGCCCGATGCGGGGTAATCGTGAATATCACTCCTCTTGAACCGGAGTGGGAGGGATATATCACCATTGCAATCTCGAATACAGCCCCTGTTCCGGCCAAAATTTACGCCAATGAGGGTATTGCCCAGATCGTTTTCCTGGAAAGCAGCGAGGTCTGCACAACATCCTATCAGGACAAATCCGGAAAATATCAGGCTCAAAAAAAGATTACATTGCCAAAAACTTGAAATCGTGATAATAGGGTATAGTTTATTTATTAGACTATGAAAAGGGGTAAAAATCGTGAGCAAGGGTCTCATCGATCCATATAACAGGAAAATCGATTATCTAAGAATATCGGTCACCGACAGGTGCAACCTGAGGTGTATCTACTGCATGCCTGAAGACGGGCTGGAAAGCATCGCCCACGGGGAAATTCTCCGGTATGAAGAGATCCTCAAAATTGTTGAAATTGCGGTCAAAAACGGGGTGAGTAAGGTGAGGATTACCGGCGGTGAACCTCTTGTCAGGAAAGGAATCGTCAATTTCATAAAAGACCTCTCATCAATAGACGGCATCAAAGACCTCTGCCTTACAACCAACGGCGTTCTTCTCAAAGAGATGACAGGTCAACTTTTTGAGGCCGGTCTCAAAAGAATCAATATCAGTCTCGATTCCTTAAAACGTGAGAGATTCTCAGAAATGACAAGAAGAGACCTTCTCCCTAAAATCCTCGAGGGTCTTAAAGAGCTGGGAAAATACCCGATAAGGCCGATTAAGATCAATAACGTGGCGATCAGGGGTTTTAACGACGACGAAATCCTCGATTTTGCAAAGCTGGCGAGAGAAAAACCGTTCCAGGTCCGCTTTATCGAATTTATGCCGGTTGGCGGGGAGAGATTCTGGAACAGCGACAAATGCATACCGATAAAAGAGATCATTCAGAAAATAGAAACATTCAAGAAACTTGTTCCTGTCAAAGAGCATCAGAAGAATGGGGGGCCTGCAAAGGTCTATCGTTTTGAGGACGGAATCGGGGAAATCGGTTTCATCAATCCCATGAGCTGCCAGGAGTTCTGTTCTTCCTGCACAAGGCTCAGATTAACGGCCGACGGGCATCTCATGAGCTGTCTCTTTTCGGACAAGGAATACAATGTTAAAGAACTTTTAAGAGCAGGGAGGGAAGAAAAGGAGATCCGGGACTTATTTGCTAAAATCGTGAGCGAAAAGCCGAAAAAACATCTCCTGAATGAAAATATCGTCAAAAGATGTAACAGAGGAATGTCACTGATCGGCGGCTGAGCAGAATTTATTCTCTCTTGTTAATCATTCACATTACATAAGGAAGAATTCATCCATGTTCAATCTTAATAAAATCAAGCTTCCTTTCAACCTCAACCTTTCCCATGCGGTCTCAAATATTACCCACAAAACCTATTCAGGGACTACCACAAAAACCCTTAAAAAGGGTCTTCCCAAAGACACTGAATCGATCTGTCCTGTTTGTAAAGAGGTCTTAGAGGCCAGGCTCTTTGAGGAGGACGGCAAGGTCTTCATCGAAAAAAACTGCCCTGTTCACGGTATTTTTAAGGATATCTACTGGTCAGACGCAGAGATGTATCTTAAGGCCGAAAAATGGGTTTTTGAAGAAGGAAAGGGGCTTTCGAACCCGCTTTTAAAAGACGCTGATTCCTGCCCCGAAGAATGCGGTCTCTGCAACATGCATATGAGCCATACGGTACTCGGGAACATCGATCTCACCAACCGGTGCAATCTCTTATGTCCCATCTGCTTTGCCAATGCCAAAACAAACGGCAATGTCTATGAGCCTTCTTTCCCGGCCATTGTCAAAATGCTGGAAACGTTGAGAGAAGAACAACCGGCACGATGCGGCGCCATACAGTTCTCCGGCGGCGAGCCGACCCTGTCCCCCCATTTTCTCGATGCCGTCAAAAAAGCAAAGGAGATGGGTTTTGCACATATCCAGGCAGCAACCAATGGAATTCGCTTCAGCGATGCCGGTTTTACCCATCAATGCCGTGAAGCAGGGCTTCATACGCTCTATCTCCAGTTCGACGGCCTCGATGACAATGTTTATATCAAAACACGGGGAAGACCGCTCCTTGAGACCAAAATGAAAGTCATAGAGAATGTCAGACAGGCAAAAATGAAGGTCGTCTTTGTCCCGACGATTATCAGAGGGATCAATGATGACCAGGTCGGAGAAATACTGAAATTTGCCATTAAAAATTCCGATGTCACCTCCGGAATCAGCTATCAGCCGATAGCTTTTACCGGAAGAACCCCGGAAGAAGAAAGGATACAGAGGCGTTACACGCTCCCTGACCTGGCTCATGACATTGAAAAGCAGACAGGGATTCTGAGAGCCAGGAAGGACTGGTATCCCCTCTCCTTTGCATCCCCGATCTCAAGGCTTTTAAGCAACATCAAGGGGGAAGAGACGACGACCATCACCTGTCACCCCCACTGTTCTCTGGCCACCTATATCTTTGTGGATGAAGACAAGAAACCGACCCCTGTAACCGATGTTATCGATGTGGAACGGATGTTCACAAGCCTCGATAAAATCGCCAGAAGCATGACAAGGACACGCTTCAAATCGTTTTCAAAAATAAGGGCCTTAAATGCCATTAAAGGGTGCTTCGATAAACAAAAAGCCCCCAAGGGACTTACCTATGAAAAGTTCCTGTATGCGGTAGAAGGGATTATCGACAGAAAGGTAGGAAGAAGAGAAGGAAGTGAAAAAACTTACACAACCCTTCTTGTCATGGGAATGCATTTTCAGGACTCCTATAACCTTGATCTGGACAGGCTCAAGAGATGCGTCGTTCACTACTCCTCGCCAAACAACCACCTCTACCCTTTCTGTGCGTATAATGCCGGGACGACCTTCCGTCCGGTAATCGAGAAGGCCTTTTCACAAAAGCAACCTTAATCACGCGGCTTTATTATGGACACAAAAAAGAGTGGTAAAAGAGATCTCGGTGATGAATGGCTGGGCTGGCAGGGCGGTTCAGACAAGAACGACGATAATACAGAAGAGGGGAAAAGGCTCTTTTTGCTCTTTTCAAGCTTTTCCCTGGCCATTTTTTTACTCGTCGCAATTTTTCTTCTCTATCTCATCAGTCCCAGACTGGTTCAGATATCCCCGCTTTTATCAAAAATCGCATGGACTCTCCTTGGAATAACGGCCCTGCTTTCTACAGTATGGTTTTTCTTAATGCTTCGTTCTGCCATCACGGAAAAACATTCACTCTCCAGCTTCTTCGGAAAAGGGATTTCGATCAACTTCTTTATTCCCCTGGCCACAAAACTGGGTACCAGGTTCGGCATTTCAAAGGACAGGATATGGAACTCCTTCATCAAGGTCAGCAATTCCCTGACCCGGTCCGCGGGTAAAAAAACCGCATGTGAAAGGCTTCTGGTCCTGATACCGAGATGCCTGAGCCCTTCGATAAAAAAAGAGACTCTCGACCTCGGGAAAAAGTACCGCTGCAAAATCTCCGTTGTCCCGGGAGGAACCGAGGCGAGAAGACTGATACAGAATCTCAGACCTGAGGCGATTATCGCGGTTGCCTGCGAACGGGACCTTTTAACCGGCATACAGGACCTTGCTTCGAAAATCCCGATACTCGGCATTCCCAATCAGCGTCCCAAAGGCCCCTGCAAGGACTGCACTGTAGATTTTGGCCAGATCAAAGACGCTCTCGAATTTTTTGTCGGGAAAAAATAGACAGAATATCCCTTGTTTTATACATAAAGGTGTGGCATTTTTTTAAAAATATTATATTATTATATGAGAATCATATGAAAGGACAGCAATATGTGGTCTTACAAAAAAATTTTTTATAAGGGACAGCACAAAAGAGGGAACGCTTCCAAGAACAAGCAAATCACATTGAAGGATAATACCGACCAGCTGGTAGAGTTGTTCTCGAAAACAAGAAGATACGTGAATCATGTCTATGAAGGCTTTTATCAAAATAAAATCAGGCTACTGGAAGAGGCAGAGAGTGAGTTTTCCGGTCTAAAAAGGGAAGTAACGATCCTTATGAATCAACTCATAGAGACAAAAGCAAAGGATAAAGAAGAGGATAAAACAATCAAAAGCATGATCTCCATTACAAGTCATCTTGAAAGAATAGAGGAAAATATCGTCGTCCTCATCTCCACCACAAAATCGATGATAAAAGAGGGATTACTCTTCACGAATAAAGCGATAAGGGATATCAGCCATCTCTATGAAGCATTTTATGATATTTTGGGAGATGCTGCTGACTCCATTATAACCAAGAATGATACATTGATAAACCATATCATCAAAAATATCGATCTTTCAAGGAAGGATGCCGGTCAATACGCAACAGAACACGAAGAGAGGCTTATTTCAGGGGTCTGCTCTCCCAAGAGCGCTTCCCTTTATCTCAAGATGCTCGACTCCATTGCCGAGGCCATGAGGCATACAAAAAAGATAGTCCAGGCCTTATAAACCTTTCTTTTCACGAATCGTGTTCCCGTCTTTAGTGGGATTGCCATAAGTGGCTTATTTTGTTGACACAATAGGTTTTATCCCATAAAATGACCTGTCGATTGTATAATTTTTAAACCAACGGATTCTGGAGTTTCTATGATCATTACAAAACAAAAAAAACTAGAAAATATTTTAGAGTTTTTAAAAGGGCATAAGAGGGTATTCCTTGTCGGGTGCGGTTCCTGCGCCACTCAGTGCAAGACCGGCGGCGAGGAAGAGATACTTGAGATGAAAAATATTCTCGAAAAAGAGGGCTTTGAAGTTACCGGTCATACGATTCCCGATGAAACATGCCATATCCCCCTCACAGAAAGGAAATTAAGGGAAAGCAAAAAAGAAATGAAGAAAAGCGATGCCGTTCTCGTTTTCGCCTGCGGGGCCGGTGTTCAATCGATTTCTCTTTCTTCCGAGCTGCCTGTGTTCACGGGAGTTGATTCCCTTTTTATCGGAAATGTCGTAAGATTCGGAAATTTCCAGGAAAAGTGCTCTGCCTGCGGAAACTGCTACCTCGGCGAAACCGCGGGTTTCTGTCCTGTCACAAGCTGTCCCAAGGGTATTCTGAACGGCCCCTGCGGCGGTGTTGACGAGGGAAAATGCGAGGTCGACCCGGAAATCGAATGTGTCTGGGTCAAGATTTATGAGCGGCTCAAAGAGAGAGGGCAGCTCGATAAAATAAAAGAGATGAAGCCCCCGAAAAAACATAACCTGAAGAACAACCCGAAACGGCTGAGCGTGGATAAATAGAAAGGACGACTATCGTTGAAATCACTCCAGGAATCTCTCGAATCGAATCTCTTCGTCATAACAGCCGAAGTCTGTCCACCTAAAGGGTCTGATGTCAGTCAGTTTATAGAAAAAGCTCTCGCAATCAAAGAACGGGTGAATGCCGTCAATGTAACCGATAATCAAAGAGCGATTATGAGGTTCGGTTCGCTGGGAGCATCCATCATGCTTCTCCAGAATCAGATCGAGCCGATCTATCAATTGACATGCCGGGACAGAAACCGCATCGCCCTCCAGTCAGACCTTCTTTCAGCATCCGCATTCAACATAAAGAATGTCCTCCTCCTTACCGGAGACCATGTCTCTGCAGGGGACCACAAGGAGGCCAGGCCGGTTTTCGACCTCGATTCGGTCCAGCTCATTAATATCACCTCGGGATTGAACCGCGGCGTCAACGCCAATAATAAAGAGATAAGCGGTAAAACATCATTTTTCATCGGGGCGTCTGTCAACCCGGGGTCAAACCCACTGGAGCCGGAGCTTTTGACCTTTGAAAAAAAGGTAAATGCCGGAGCCCGGTTCTTTCAGACACAGGCCGTATATGACATTGACAAATTCAAACAGTTCATGGATCTTGTCAAAGGCTCGCATGCTTATATTATCGCGGGGATTCTTGTCTTGAAATCGGCCAAAATGGCCAGATTTCTCAATGACAACGTTGCCGGCGTCAATGTCCCCCAAAACCTGATCGATGAGCTTGAAAACACCAACGACCCTCTTCAAAAAGGCATCGAGATTGCCGCCAAGCAGATTCAGGAGATGAAGGGTATCTGCCACGGGGTTCATATTATGACGATCGGGCAGGAGGATATCATCAACAACATCCTCGATAGGGTCGATTAAAAATCCTGAGCCGTCACTCCTTTTCAGCGAATAAGGTCCGCTATCCGTAAACACCATCCCTTTTTCACATTGATGGCACTGTCCGGGCAGAGTTCCTGACAGCAAAAACAGCGGATACAGTTCCGGGAGTCTATTTTCAGCGCATCGCTTTTCCCCTTTTTACGAGAGATGACTTCTACAGGACAGCTATCCAGACAGGTCAGGCAGAGGGTGCAACGACTGTTATCAATGGCCGGCTTGCTCGTAAAGGCATTCTTAAAATATCTCCCGAGAAAACCGGGAAGGCCCATGGTCTCAAGCGGAACAGAATTAGCCATTTTAAAATCGTTGACACGAACCGAATCGAGCGGGTCTCCGTCAAGGGAGATGTTTTCCAGGCGGGGTTCTCCGATTGCCAGTTTTTCCGCCATGACCAGTGTCCTCAGGTTGGCAGGCTTTGCGCCCAGAATTTCACAGATGACACGGTCTATGGCCACACAATCCTCACCGCCGAGCAGTATGCCGATATCCCTCGGTGTGCCGCTTCCGGGGCCGTTCCCCTCCATTGCGGTGATACCGTCGACAATGGTCAGACGGGAATTAACCATTTGATGGAGTTCGACAAGCATCGTGGCAAAATAATCGACATCTCTCCCGGCCATAAAGTGCCACTGAACTTTTCTTTTTCCGACAACACATCCAAAAAGATTCTTAACAGCAAGGGTCAGATACATCTGGGCATGGGTCTTGATCTTCGGCAGATTGATGATCAGATCGCTCTCTGTGACAGCCTTTGCTATCTCAAATCTTTTAAAAACAAAGTGTTCCGGTGTTTTTACTTCTATCCGCTCTTCAAAATTGACGATCTTTCCGCCGAGCCTTTCGATAAAGGGAGTGAGTCCGCTCTTTTCTGCAATGGAAAGGGCGCTTCCGATCCCCGGGCTGTCTCCGACAATTACCTCTCCGCCGGCATCCTTAACAATCTCCGCCACAGCCCTTATAATAAGAGGGTGCGTTGTCACAGCCTTTTCAACAGGTTTGTTTTGGAGAAGATTCGGCTTTAACAGAACCCTGTCGCCTCTTTTGATATATCGCGAAATCCCGCCGAGGGAGTCGATAATGTCACCAATATTCCTTTTGACTTTCCCGGCATGATATTCTTCACAGCTCTTTATAATAACCTTTGTTTTTGACATTTTAAACGCTGCTTTTAAATAATTAAGAAAGGAATCTATACATTATTCAAACAGATGGGGTTATTCTAAGAGTTCTTATAGTTAAAGTCAATTGTATTGAAAAATCCTTCTTATCTGCTTCCCATATATACTGCATGCAACCGAAGCACCTCTGATTTGTCCTTTTAAGTCTATTAACTGAAGTATCCGACGGAAAAATTTTTCATATGTTTTTAATTGACTTAAACAAAAAAAAATGCTATTTTTTCAAGAATTTGTGTCTGTTCTTCGCAAGAGGGTGAAGAAACAGAAACTTTGGGACAGCCTTACAAATCTTTTCAAGGGGGGTAGAGATGAAGCTACGTTTTATTCTTGTTCTCTTACTTGTTTTAACCATCGGTCTCATCTTGGGACAGGGACAGTCTCTGGCATCTTCGCCTAGCGGACATGAAGCTGCAACGGCTGTTACCTCGACGGAGCAGGGTGGAGAACACGGAACAGAAGCAGCACACGGAGGAGGCGGCGAAGAAGGCGGCCATCACGGACCCAATCTTGGAAAAGTGCTTCCTATATGGAGCGCCCTTCCATTTATCGGAATCCTTCTTTCCATAGCTCTGTTTCCTCTTTTTGCACCGGAATTCTGGCATCATCACTTTTCAAAAGTATCGGCGGCCTGGGCTCTGATATTTGCCGTTCCTTTTCTTTTTGCTTACGGAGGGAATGCCTGGTATGAAATCGTTCATATCTATCTGATCGATTATTTCCCCTTTATTATCCTGTTATGGGCATTATTTACCGTGGCCGGCGGAATTCTCGTTCGGGGAAACATGGCCGGCAAACCTATCGTAAACACGGGAATACTTCTTATCGGAACGATTCTCGCATCATGGATGGGGACTACCGGAGCAGCCATGCTTTTAATCAGACCGATCATCAAGGCTAATAAAGCCAGGAAGTCCAAGGTTCATACGATCATTTTTTTCATCTTTCTGGTTGCTAATATCGGAGGCTCTTTGACACCTCTTGGAGACCCTCCACTCTTTCTCGGATTTATCCATGGAGTTCCCTTTTTCTGGACATTCAAGATACTTCCTCACATGATTCTTGTTAGCTTAATGGTTCTCTCTCTCTATTTTATTGCGGACACCATCATCTTTAAAAGAGAGCTGCAAAAGGGAAATCCTGAATGGGACGCCCAGCTAAAAGAGGAAAAGGTTCCTTTACGTCTTGTAGGGGCGCATAATTTTATCTTTCTTGTCGGTGTTATCGGCGGTGTTTTAATGAGCGGCATGGTAAAGCTTGGAGCGATCAGCGTCATGGGCGTTCACGTCGAGCTGCAAAACTTACTGAGGGACGGCATCCTGATCTTTATGGGCATCCTCTCATTGAAGTTCACCCCATGGTCACTCAGAGAAGAGAACGGTTTCACCTGGTTCGCTATAAAGGAAGTGGCTTATCTCTTTGCCGGAATCTTTATGACCATCATTCCGGCTCTGGCCATGCTAAAGGCCGGAACAGAGGGCCCTCTTGCTTTTATCATCAATGCTGTTAAAGAGCCCTTCCATTACTTCTGGGTTACGGGAATTCTCTCCAGCTTTCTCGATAACGCTCCGACCTATCTGACTTTCCTGAATACGGCCCTTGGGAACTTCTTTGCGGGAATGCCTGAGCCTCAGGCGGTTTCCAGCCTTATTGCTGAAAAAGAAATCTATCTCAAAGCGATTTCAGCAGGCGCCGTTTTCTTCGGAGCCGTGACCTATATCGGAAACGCTCCGAACTTTATGGTTAAATCGATAGCTGAGGAAAATGATATTCCCATGCCGAGCTTCCTCGGATATATGTTCTACTCTGCTATCATACTCCTTCCGCTGTTCTTGATAGTAACCTTAGTATTCTTCTAGAATCCACTAAAAGAATCCACTAAAGCCAGGGGCTTGAAATTTCAAGCCCCTGGCTTTCATCTATACATCCTATAAGAGCCCCCTTTTTTTAATTGTCTTTTTAGCAAAATGTTGCTAAAATTTTAAACAAAAAATGTTTTTAAAGCATTTTTGATTTTAAAAAGACCTCACCAAAAAAGATTTATGAAAAAACTTAATATTACAATGCAGCTTTTTATAATTTATTTATTGCATGTGATAGTTTTGTTCGTATTTCTCATTTTGGTGCTCTATTTTGCCGGCCGTATCCACAAGGGCACAGAAAAAATCGTTAAAGAGAATGTCTCTAGCATGGAAGCCGCTATTCACTTAAAGCGTCAAATCTTCCACCAGAAAGAGATTATGACTCAATTAATGACAGAGGGATGGAACCCTCTTTTAATTGGAAGACTTTTTCAAGAAAATGAGAATTTCGCATCCTGGTTCGCAAAAGCCAAGTCTACAGCCTATTCCCAAAAAGAAAAGGAGGTACTTGATAAGCTTTCCCTTCTTTATGAAAAAACAAACTCAATATATAACGAATTTTTAGAGAAACAAACTGTGCCGGTGAATCAAGCCATAAAAGTAATCAAAGATTATGGTGCCATGCGCGGTCTTTGTATGGAAATGTTACAGGTTAATAAAGAACTGGTCAGCCAGACCATGGCTAAAAAAGACCAAGATATTCGAAATATGAATATTGCTTCGGTAGCTTTACTTATGGTAGGCTTCGGCTTGCTGTTCGGTCTTTACTTTACACGCAGTATAACAAAACCCCTCCGCAAGATATTGGAAGATGCCAAATCCGTAGCCAGAAGTGCTGTGAATGAGCATGATAAAAATATTGGAAATGAAATCAATTTGTTAGAAGAAAACATACAGCAGATATTGTATCGTTTGGAGGATTCCGGCAAAACAATTGACGAACAGCGCCAGAGACTGCTTCACGCCGAAAGGCTGGCTGCTATGGGAGAACTATCCGCCAAGATTGCTCATGAAGTAAGAAATCCTCTTACCGGGATCCGAACAGGTATTCAACTTATTCAGCGGCAAAACCCCTCAAACGAATACTTTCAGCAAAAACTGGGTCGCATGATTCAGGAGCTGAACAGGGTTGAAAGAATTGTGTCCGATCTGCTCAGCTATTCTCGTCCCTTAAAACCAAACTTTCACAAAGTAGATTTAATAAAGCTTCTTAAAGAGTCAGCCGGTTGGGCGGCAAAGGATATCACTGAAAAGCAAATCAAGCTGGAATTTGGGAATCATAGCCCTCTTATTTTAGAAGCTGATTCGGACATGTTAAAACAGGTCTTTTATAATATTTTCAATAACGCCTGCGAAAACCTTAAAAGTGATGATCGACTAGTGATAAAAGCCGAAAAAAGGACTGTTGATTCTTCTTCGTATGTTCATCTGATTTTCGAAGATACCGGGCCAGGGATAAAACCTGACTTGTTAGATAAGATGTTTAAACCTTTTTTTACTAATAAACCCCTGGGAACAGGTTTGGGGTTATCCATCTGCCAAAATATTATTATGGAGCATAGGGGAAGGATATGGGCAGAAAATGGAAGTGAAAGAGGATTGATATTAAATATTATTCTTCCCCAGCAACAGGAAAAAGTATGAAGCCTAAGATCTTGGTTATTGATGACGAAAAAATTGTCAGAGAAACCCTGCAGGAGGCTTTTGTAGAACAGGGTTACAATGTGAAAGTAGCATCCAGCGGATTGGAAGGATTGAAGGAATTTTCCCGCTTCGAGCCCGATTTGGTAATTCTGGATTTGGTTTTGGGAGATTTTAACGGAATGGATATTTTAAAAAAGATACGAAAAGAGAACCAAGAGACACAAATCATTATTATCACGGCTCATGGAGATGTTGGAGAAGCTATTGAGGCAGGAAAGATTGGCGCATTAGATTTTATCAAAAAGCCCTATGAACTAGATGAAATCCTCAATCACAGCATGAACGCATTGAATACACACAGTCTCAAACAACGCCTCAACTACCTGGAAGTCAAAGAAAAAGAAAGGTTTAGAGATGGGAAAATCATAGGAGAATCTCAAAAGATTAATCAAGTTATGGAAACCCTGAATAAAATCAGTGAGAGCGATTTACCCACTACAATTCTGATTACGGGAGAAAGCGGCACAGGAAAAGAGATGTTGGCAAGGGCTTTACATTACGGATCTTCTCGACAAACACAGCCTTTTATCGAATTTAATTGCAGCGCCATCCCTGAAAACCTTATTGAAAGTGAACTTTTCGGATATGAAAAAGGTGCTTTTACAGATGCCAGAAAGAAAAGAATTGGACTTGTGGAGTTGGCTGATTCCGGAACACTTTTTTTGGATGAGATTGCTGATATGTCCCTGTCTTTACAGGCAAAGATGTTAAAATTTATTGAAGAGAAAAAATTTCGACGTTTGGGAGGTTCTGATTTAATCGATGTGGACATAAGGATTATTACTGCAACCAATAAAGATTTGAAGCAGTTAATAGATGAAGAAAAGTTTCGTCCAGATCTTTACTACCGTCTGAACGTGGTTTCTATTGAGCTTCCTTCTTTGAGAGAGAGGGGAGATGACGTGTTCTTACTGGCTGACTATTTTCTTGATAAGTATAACAAAATTTTTAGCAAACGTTTTAAAAATATTTCGGAGCCTGTCAAAAAGGTTTTTCGCAAGTATAACTGGCCAGGGAATATCAGGGAACTTAAGAACCTTATGGAAAGAATCATTCTCCTGGAAAAGGGACAAGAGATCACAATTAACCATCTGCCTCAGGATATGTTAAGCGCAGTATTAACAGAAAACCTAATTCCTGAAAAAGAGAAGAAGGGAGAGATATATTCCTTTGAAGAACTGGAATCTGTTTACGCCCATCGGGTTTTTCAATTTTGCAACGAAAATAAAACAAAAGCGGCCAAGCTTTTAGGAATCGACCGTCATACATTGGATAAAAAGTTAAAAAGCCAAGATGACAAATGAAAATTTAAGATGTTTTTCAAGGGTCTTTACTTAAACAGGACTAGAAATGTGCCCAAAAGATTTTAAAATTAAGTCAGATTCGATAAGTGAAGGAACGAAGAAACCTCTTCGGATTTTGATTTACGAGCCAGAAGATGGAAATCGAGAGGTTTTATGTGAGGTCTTGAAGAAGGACCATGAAATCGTGATTATCGAGTCGATAAAGAACGATTTAGAAATAAGAGATTTTGACATCATCATTATTGATCCTGAAAATGGAGATATTAAAGAATTAATTCATGCTATTTGCAAGCGCTATCCAGATAAAAAATTCTGGATCATTGTGACTTCAGATAAAGATGAGATCGAACTGGGACTGAACAAAACAACTTACAAACGATTGATTTTTATACCGAAACCTTATGATCTAGACATTGTTGAAAAGTCAGTAAATAAAATAGTCCAATGGAGAGCTGAGGAGGGGGAATTCCCTGAGAATCTTGCCAGGAAATTAGCACGCCTTCTTGGGTTTAAACTTTAATCCGACTCTCACTTATCAATACAGAAGCCTTCAGCGCCTTTTCTTCACTGACAATATGTATCAAAACTAACATACTCGCCTAAAAAAACTACATACCTTTTTTATAACAAGAGCCTGACACCCCGCATTGAAGTCTTAAAATGTCCAAAATCCCCCTTTCCCCAATGGGTAATTTCGCTTCCGATACATTTACATTGTATCGGGAGCGCATAAAAACATACTGGTGAATATTTTACCAATTGCCTTGGGTTGGTTTTTATCTTACCGGAATTTTTCAAATTTCATTGTTTTGTTTTTTTCTTTTTATTTTTCTATCTTATTGTTTTTTTTGGCGAAAGACACTCTATTTCCAAGACAGATCAGAATGGAACGGTTTTTGCTTTATCAGGATAGACAGCAGCATGAAAATGTTTGATAAAGATTACTACTTCGGAGAGGTATTAAACAATGAGATCTGAAAATCTTTTACGCACAAGGGGAAAAAAATTATGGATAATCATAGGCTCAGATAAAAAAGATGAAAAAGAGTTAGAACTTCAGGAATTAGTGCATAACAGATTACTTTTTATCCCTAAGCCCTATGATTTAGATATTATAAAAATGACAGTAGATCAGGTCTCTGAATGGAAAGCCGAAGAAGAAAGGGCCCCAAAAAATACTTTTCGAAGATTATTGGCCAGTTTCCTGGGAAAAGAAGCTTAGATTTACTGGAGGGTTTTTAGAAAAACGTTTTAAGAGGGAGGTAAAAACAATGGAAGAAAAAAGAAGACAAACAACAGAAATTGATGTAACAGAGTTGCTCGTTAAAAAAGAAGAAAGTCTTTCTTATATAACAGAGAAGATGTTGGGCACGAGGGGTACAATGCAGCTTCGATGGCCCCCGCACCATATCCTTGTCCCCCTGGATGGGGAGAAGGAAGGAAAAAGGATCATACCCTACGTGACAGCACTGGCAAAGACCTGCAAAGCAAAGGTTACGATTTTTACTGTAGGAAGACCTTTTCAGTGGTCTCTGGCTACACCTTCTATTCCTGCAGGGACCACAAAGGCTATGGAAAGCCGACTCATACCCTCTGTCATACAGATGCGTGCCGCAGGCGTAGATGTGGAGTTTGGAATTTTAAGAGGAGAGAAAAAGAAGGTCATAACGGAGTTATCCGCAACCAAGGATGCAGATCTGATCATTATGGACAATCGCTATAGATACAGATGGCTGCGCTATCTTAAAAGAAAAGACCTCGTTACGTTAATCGATCGTCTCAATATTCCAACGATCGTGATATGAAACTCAACATATAAGGAGGTGGAACAAATGCAAAGCGATAAAAAGCAAACAACACAGGTTGATGTGATGCAGTTATTAAAGCGTAAGGAAGATTCCGTTTCTTACGAAACAGAGGAGATGTTGGGAACGAGGGGTACAATGCAGCTTCGATGGCCCCCGCGCCATATCCTTGTCCCCCTGGATGGAGAGAAGGAAGGAAAAAGGATCATACCCTACGTGACAGCACTGGCAAAGATGTCTAAGGCGAAGGTTACGATTTTTACTGTAGGAAGACCTTTTCAGTGGTCTCTGGCTACACCTTCTATTCCTGCAGCGACTACGAAGGCTATGGAGAGCCGGCTTATACCTTTCGTTATGCAGATGCGTACTGAGGGAGTCGATGTCGAGTTTGAAATTTTGAGGGGCGAAGCAAAAAAGGTAGTTAAGGAGTTAATTGATTCCACGGGTACAGATTTAGTAATTTTAGCAAATCGGTATAAGTACTTTTGGCTAAGATACCTGAAGGGGAAAGATTTTGTTCCCATTATGGATCGTCTCAACGTTCCTATGATAGCAATCTGATTTCGTTTAGAGTAAGGAACAATAGATCTTTCATGAGAGACTTGGGCGGCAAGAGCACGAAAAAATAGTTGAGAAATGGGCTAGAAAGGATAAAGGACTGGTGGAGAAAGACAAGCAACGATTAAAAATATTAGTGTATGATCAAGACGAAGAGGGTCGAAAGGTTTTATCTGAAACCTTAAATGAGCATGATGTAGAATTTCATTCTCCAGAAGAGCGGGATTTGATAACCGATCAAGATTTGATGAAGTTTGATCTCTTGATCCTTGATGGAGATGATCCATCTGCCAAGAACGTACTAAGACGCGCCTGCACCTATTATCCCGACAATTTAGGAAGGCTGGCAACCTTCCTATTTCTTTTTGGTTTTTGGATTATCATGTCAGGAAAGTTTGATCTTTTCCATCTCTCCTTGGGATTTCTCTGCTCTTTACTGATAGGCAGCATTTCCCATGACCTTCTTTTTGAAGATGTAAAGGCGAAAAACAGACATGTCAGTATCGCCAGATTTTTAGGTTACCTGCCCTGGCTCATCTATCAGGTCATATTAGCGAATCTTCATGTTGTCTATCTGGTCCTGAGTCCGAAAATGCCGATTGACCCGAAGATAATAAAGTTTAACACAAAATTAACAAGCGATATTTCCAAGGTAACACTGGCAAATTCGATCACACTCACCCCTGGAACAATTACTATGGACATCATTGATGGGGAATTTTATGTGCACGCCGTAAGCAAAAAAGTTGCTGACGATCTTCTAACGGGTGAAATGGAACAAAGAGTAGCATATATCTATTTAGAAGGTGAAAAGTTTAAAAAGTAAACTTATCAGGAAATTATAATAATGATAGATTTCTTTTTGATGATCAGCGTCATTATCCTCTGTCTCGCTTTTCTCTGTATGTACAGGGCTGTTTTTGGCCCTACCATCGTAGACAGAATGATCGCTGTCAATGTTATCGGCACAAAGACCGTTACGGTTATCCTGTTTATGGGGTTCATTTTCCATAATGTCGATTTTTTTATCGATATATCGATTGTCTATGCCCTGATCAATTTTATCGGCACCGTAACCCTCTCTAAATATTTCGAGAAAAGGGGAGTTCTATAAATGCAGATCGTTTCGATTATTATTATCGTTCTGGGAACATTCTTTTTTCTAACCGGAACCCTCGGTCTTCTTCGTTTTCCGGATTTTTATACGAGAATGCACGCAACCGGAAAGGCCGATACACTGGGAAGCCTCTTAATCCTTATCGGACTGGCTTTATACCACGGTTTCACTTTGGGAACTGCAAAAATCATCCTTATCGCTGTATTCATATTTTTAACCAGTCCGACAGCTACTCACTCGATCGCAAAAGCAGCTCTCAAGAACAAAGTTCCCATGTGGACAAAGGAGAATGACAAATGATCTGGCAACTGGATATTATATTGCTCGTTTTAACGGTTATTTCTGCAGTCGGGGCTCTCGCCGTTAAGGACCTTCTGGCTTCAACAATACTTATGGGAGCCTTCAGTCTGTTTATGTGTCTTTTATGGGTTGAGATGGGTGCGGTTGATGTTGCGTTTACCGAGGCTTCGGTTGGGGCAGGAATAACGACCATTCTTTTTGTCATCGCTGTATACAAAACAGAGAGGAAATCAAAAGATTGAAAATTTTTAACTATTTTTTAGCATTCATAACAGGTGCTTTCTTGATTTATGGGGTTTCTGACATGCCGAAGTGGGGTGACCCGAACTCACCGGCAAGCCTCCATGTTTCTCCGAGGTATATAGAAAAGGCTATCGAGGAGACAGAAGTTCCGAACATGGTCACCGCTGTGCTTGCCGATTACAGGGGTTTTGATACATTTGGAGAAACAACAGTTGTCTTTACAGCCGCTATTGCATGTATTCTTATCCTTAGATCAAGAAGAAAGGAGGAGGATTAATGATCGACAGACAAGACAGTATTATTATAAGAATGATTTCCAGAATCCTTGCTCCCTTTATCCAGCTCTTCGCTTTATATGTTATTATGCACGGTCACAGCAGCCCCGGTGGCGGTTTCCAGGGCGGCGTTATTCTGGGTGCCAGCTTCATTCTCCTGGCTATTTCTTTTGGAATCGATGAAGTAAAGGAAAGGTTTACCGAAAGGATATTAACCACTTTTACCAGTATGGGAGTTTTTATCTATGGTGGTGTAGGGTTAATATGTTTCATCCTTGGAGCAAACTTTTTGGATTACGGAATCCTTCCGGTTATAGAACCAAGAGGTATGGGAATGCTTGGAATTGAGATCGGGGTTGGCATAACGGTTATGGCAGTTATGGTTTCGATTTTTAGTGACCTTTCAACTTATGAGTAGGTGATAACATGTTAGAATTTTTAATCGGAAAAGTTAACTACTACATTTACATTGTTCTCATGATGATCGGTTTCTATGGCATGATGGGGAAAAAGAACCTTGTAAAAAAAGTTATAGGAATGAATATATTCCAATGGTCAATCATCCTCTTTTATGTCTCGATCGGAGCAAAAAAGGGCGGTGCCATTCCTATTATTATGGGCGGGCATGGCCATCATGCCGTTGCCCACGCGGCTGATTTTGTCAATCCCCTGCCCCATGTTCTTATGCTGACGGCAATCGTGGTCGGCGTCGGGACAACAGGTGTGGCATTAGCATTGATCCTTTCGATTTATAAAAGATATAAAACAGTAGAAGAAGATGAACTCTTAAGGAAGATGAAATGAATATCCAGCAACTCCCTTATCCAGCTATAATCATATTTGTTCCCTTGCTAATGAGTCTTTTAATACCTGTTTTTGGATGGTGGAAGAAAAAACTGTGTTTTCCAATGCTGATGACTGCTATTTCAATATCCCTGCTCGCATCTTTAAAAATTGCATTTACTGTAGTGCAAAATGGCCCGATAAGATATTATCTTGGAGGGTGGGAACCTCCCTGGGGGATAGAATTTGCTATTGATCACCTCAATGCAGTGATGATTGTGCTTGTAACATTTATCACTTTTATCGTAGCGATATATTCTAAAAAAAGTATCGAAAAAGAACTTCCCGGAAAAGAAGTTCCTTTTTATTCCTTATTCCTTTTGGTTCTTACCTCTCTGTCAGGGATGGTCCTGACAGGGGACATGTTTAACCTGTATGTATTTCTTGAGATTGCAGCGTTGTCGTCTTATGCTCTTATATCTATCGGTGAAGAACGAGCACCGTATTCGGCTTTTAAGTATCTTGTTTTAGGGACCGCTGGGGCATGCTTTTACCTCCTTGGTGTTGGTTATCTCTATATAGTCACTGGATCGCTTAACATGGCTGACCTCGCCAAACTACTGCCAGAATTATATCAGTCAAAAGTTGTGCTCGTAGCCTTTGCTTTTTTTATGGTTGGTCTGCTTATAAAAATAGCATTTTTTCCCTTACATGCATGGCTTCCGGATGCTTATACCCACGCTCCATCGGCAGTAAGTTCTCTCATCGCTCCTCTAATGACTAAAGTAGGGGCATACGTAATCATAAGGGTAATGTTCACGGTATTTACACCGGAGTTTTCCATTGGAATACTTCCCACAGCTACCATTCTTAGCTGGCTTGCCGCTATTGCTATTGTCGCAGGAAGTTTGATGGCCCTTGCCCAGAAAGATTTCAAAAGAATGCTTACCTACATCATCGTGGCTGAAATCGGCTACATCGTCCTGGGTATCGGTATGGCCAACAAGAACGGCCTCACCGGTGCCATTCTTCATATTGTTAACGACGCGTTTATGATGGCCTGCCTCTTCTTTATCATCGGTGCCATCTATTATAAAACCGGAACGAGGGATGTTTATCAGTTCAGGCATCTGAATAAAAAGATGCCGTATACCATGTTTGCTTTTATTATCGTCGGTCTCTCCGTGGTCGGGATACCGCCCACATGCGGATTCTTCAGCAAGTGGTATCTCCTTTTGGGAGCTATCGAACTGAACCAGTGGATGTTTGCAGCGGCCCTCCTCTTTAGCAGTTTGACCAGTGCCGTCCTTTTCTTCAGGGTTGTAGAAAATGCCTTTCTCAATCCTCAAACCGGTCATGGTCACGGAAACCATGAAGAGGAGATTCTAAGGGCCGAGGCTCCGATGAGCATGCTGGTACCGATATTCGTTACTGTTGTCGGAATCATGTTGATCGGACCGATGAGTGGTAAAATTATTACATTGTTTATTCAGCATGCCATCCCGGCAGGCTTTTAAGGGTAAAACGGGGCTTTGCTCCAGAGTAGATAACACAGATTCGCTACGCCTTCTAGATTATTGTTAAGAACGGGAGTGTGATATGGAATTAGCAGCGATACATTATAGACCGCTTATAGCCTTGCTCTGCCCGCTGGCGGTTGCTCTACTGGTTTTAGCATCGAAAAAACGTCCGAATCTTAGGGAAAGCGTCACCATCATCGGCAGTTCGCTGTTATTTTTGTCTGTTTTAACAATGACTCCCCATGTTCTAAGAGAAGGTCCCATTCATCTGAGTCTCTTCAACCTTTTTCCGAACGTTGATCTTTTACTGAATGTCGATGCCTTCGGTCTGATATTCGCTACGACCACCTCTTCGCTCTGGATTCTGGTATCGTTCTATTCTATCGGATATATGAGGTCACTGAACGAGCACGCACAGGGCAGATACTACACCTGCTTTGCCCTCACCATTTTCGGTGCGGTCGGTGTGGCCCTGTCCGGCAATCTGGTGACCATGTTCATTTTCTATGAAATCCTGACCGTATCGACCTATCCGCTGGTTGTTCATGAAGAGACCATGGAGTCGATACACGGCGGCCGTAAATATCTTGTTTATCTGGTCACATCAGGTGTTATTCTTCTCTTTGCCGTATTAATGACCTATTATATCGCAGGAACAACCGATTTTGCCGGCGGCGGCATACTCAAATCAACCCTGAACCCGTCAACAAAGGCTCTTCTGCAGGTTACATTTTTCCTCTTCATGCTCGGTTTCATGAAGTCTGCATGGATGCCTTTTCATTCATGGCTTCCCGCTGCCATGGTCGCACCGACTCCGGTCAGTGCTCTTCTCCATGCGGTAGCGGTTGTGAAGCTCGGTGTATTCGGTATTGTCAGAACCGTCGGTTATGTTTTCGGACCGGAGCTGATGGGGATTCTCGGGCTGGGCCTCATCCTGGCCACCATAGCGTCGATTACGATGCTCGTCGGTTCTTTTCTGGCCATTGCTGAAGACAATCTCAAAAGAAGGCTGGCCTATTCCACGGTCAGTCAGCTTTCCTATATTCTGTTCGGCGCCGGGTTAATAAGCCCCTATGGCATACAGGGCGCCATGATACATATTCCTTTTCACGGCTTCATGAAGATCACACTCTTTCTCTGTGCCGGAGCCATAGCCGTCGTGACCGGGAAAAAGGCAATAAGCCAGCTGGCCGGCATCGGGAAAAAGATGCCGATAACCATGACGGCTTTTACCATCGGTGCCGTCGGTATGCTCGGAGCGCCGCCTGTTGTCGGTTTTATCAGTAAATGGTATCTCTGTCTCGGAACCATACAGAACGGACACCTGATTTTCCTCGGTGTCATCCTCTTCAGTTCGCTCCTGGATGTTATTTACTTCTTCCCGATTATCAAAACCGCTTTTTTTGACGAACTGTCCGAGGCCGATAAAGATATGAACAGAGAAACAGACAACCCTCTGTTTCTTTTTATGGTAATTCCACTGGCAATCACCGGGCTTTTTTCGATCATATTTTTCCTCAACCCGCGCACATTCGGTATTTTAAGCCTGGCGGAAAAAGCCATTAAGAGCCTTTTTTAAGGCCGTGATATAAGAACAGGAGAGAAGAAATGGGACAATATGCACAGGAAGGCGAGGATCTGGTTTATAAGCAGGATGACGGTGAAATAACCGCGGTATTGACCGGTTTTGAAGAGATAACGGAACTCGGACATAAAAGCGACAAGACAATGGTTCACGTCTTCCATATTTGTATTCTTGGCGGACTCATTTATCTTGCCTTGATTTTATTCTTTTAGAAGTAACAGGAGTAAAGTGTTATGAAGCTCAAAAAAGAACTGACGTTTCTCGACTCAAAGAAAAACAGACAAAGAGTGAGATTCTACTTTTATATCTCTCTTGTGCTGCTTCTTATTGCCGATTTTTTCATTCACAAGCACGGCCACTTTCCGTGGGAAACGAAACCTGAATTCTTTGCTGTATACGGGTTTGTTGCGTGTGTCAGCTTGATCTTTGTTGCTAAGATACTGCGTTTTATCGTCAAAAGAAAAGAGGGCTATTATGATGATTAAACCTATTCCGCCTCAGGCGATATTTATAATCGGTGCTTTACTTATCCCTTTTCTTAAAGGAAAGATAAAGTCATTATATATGCTCCTTTTGCCGGTTTTTGCCTTTATAAGCCTTGTAAACATGCCCAAGGGCAAATACTGGGTCTACAAGTTTATGAACTATGACCTGATCTTTGGTCGTGTTGACGGCCTGAGCCTTATCTTTTTATATATATTCGTCATTATATCCTTTGTTGCGGTGCTCTATGCCCTTCATGTGAAAGATGACATCCAGCACGTCGCGGCGTTCAGTTATGCCGGCGGTGCCCTCGGCGTAACACTGGCAGGAGACCTGTTCACCCTCTATCTTTTCTGGGAATTGATGGCTATCGGTTCCACATTCCTTGTCTGGTCGAGAAGAACAGAGGCTTCCAAAAGGGCCGGTTACCGGTACTTTGCCTGGCATTTTCTCGGTGGTTTATGCCTTCTGGCAGGAATTATTCTCTATGTTGTCCAGAGGGGCACCATCGAATTTGATTTTATAGGGCTTTCTGACCCGGCCTCTTACTTTATTTTTGTCGGGTTTATCTTAAATGCAGCCGTTTTCCCGCTCCACGCATGGCTTGCCGATGCGTACCCGCAGGCGACCGTCACCGGTGCGGTATTTATGAGCGCCCTGACAACGAAGAGCGCGGTCTACATTCTTGCGAGAACTTTCCCCGGCACCCATATTCTGATATGGGCCGGTGCCTTTATGACCTGTTATCCTATCTTTTATGCTGTTATCGTCAATGATATGAGGCGGGTTCTGGCATACAGTCTGATCAACCAGGTCGGCTTCATGCTGGTCGGCGTGGGAATAGGAACCCAGCTGGCGATAAACGGTGCGGCGGCACATGCCTTCGCTCATATTATCTATAAAGCACTTTTGTTCATGTCTATCGGAGCTGTTATTCATCAGACAGGAAAAAGCAAAGGAACAGACCTTGGCGGTCTCTACAAGACCATGCCGTATACAGCCGTATGCTGCATGATCGGAGCGGCCTCGATCTCCGCGTTTCCTCTTTTTAGCGGTTTTGTAAGTAAATCGATGACCGTGACCGCGGCAGCCGAAGAGCATCTGGTTCTTGTATGGTTCTTGCTGCAGTTCGCTTCGGCCGGTGTTTTTCACCATGCAGGTATCAAGGTGCCTTTCTTTACCTTCTTCGGCCATGATTCCAAGATAAGGGCAAAGGAACCTCCCTGGAATATGCGGATTGCTATGGGTATCGCGGCCTTTTTATGTATTTTCTTAGGTGTCTACCCTGCGCCTCTTTACGCCATTCTTCCTTATCCGGTTCACTATGTGCCTTACACAGGATTCCATGTTGTGGCTCAGCTTCAGCTGTTAATGTTCGGTGCACTGGCCTTTACGCTCCTTGTCCTCTCCGGTTACTACCCGGCAGAGCTGAGAGCTACCAACCTCGACACCGACTGGTTCTTCAGAAAACCGGGAAATCTTTTTATTGCATTCTGTAAAAAACCGGTGAAGGATTTCTTCGGTTTCTTTGACGGGGTTGTTATGGGTGTTGTCAGGTATGTCTCCAATGTAAGCCGAAATCCGATTATGGGTATCAAGATGATGCTCGGCCAGGCTGCTGAGGTCAATGACTACGATGAAAATGTTCACAGAGCACCGATCGGCCTTGGGGTATCATTGGCTCTCATCTTCTTCGTCATATGGGTCATTATCAATTTTAGTTAGTGGTCCGGTTCCTATCTTATATTGAGAGATTCACTCTTTATTTCCAAAAGATAACTGCGTCAATAGTTCTTTAACCTATAAATATACTGGAAAAGGATCGGTATATTTTTTTTGGATTGATTCTAGAGAAGACTTCAAAGGATAGATAAAAAAAGAGGGGAAGAAAAATTCTTCCCCTCTTTGAAAAATCCGGTTAAGGATCTAGACCATGGTCCATGCCGCTTTCAGCGTCCTCTTGGCACTGGCAATGACCAGCTCTGATGATTCGTCGCCAATCGGCATCACTTCAAATGTCACAACCGGCCTCTTCCCCTCGGCGAGATATCCGATCTTGAACAGAGTCTTCAAGAAGGCGGTCAGCTCAGGAACATCATTGTCGCTGCCGGGATAACCGAAGCGGGGATGCTTGTCGCCAAAGGCAGGGTCGTCTGTATCCTTGTGAAGGGCATTACCGATATGAATATGGATCAGATGGTCTTTTACGGTCTCTAAAGCCTTTTCCATATCCTCGAAAAGGATAGGAACATGGCTCAAATCCCACATCAGACCGAAATCGTGACCCTTGTCTCTCATGGCCTTGGAAACCTTAACAGCAATGTCTGAAGGGCCGACAATGCATTTCTTGTCAACGGTCGTATCGAAGGCCTCCAGGGTTATTCCTTCCAAACCCTTGCTCTTGGCATAATCGGAGATCTGGCAGAGAGAATCGATGAGAAGCTCCAGACCCTTTTCTCTGTCCGCATCACCGGGATCTTTTCCGCTCAGGAAAGCGGCTCTTTTTGCTCCCAGCTCAACAGCTTCATCCACAGACTGCTTACATCTCTCGATCGCTTTTTTCCGGACCTCTTCATCCAGAGAGTTGAGGTCGTGCTGGCCGGTCAACAGCCCCGGCTGTCCGCCGAACCCGACTCCTATATGGGATGTCTCGATAATCTGGCGGGCTTTTTTTCTTGTTTCGCTGTCCTTCATGATTCCGACTTCGATAAAATCAAAAAAATCATCCTCTGCAATCTTCTGGATCGTTTCCAGAACAGGACCTTCTCCCTTGATGGTTCCGGGAAAGGCCATAAAGTGAACGATTCCCATCTGGAAATAATTCGACCAATGTTCCTTCACAGTAAAACCTCCTCTGTTTGAAAATAAAATGATTGATATTGATATAGTTAGTATCTTTAGCCTGGATAAATATCCTTTGCAATGAAGTCCAGACCAAGCTCCGAAAGCTTTTCTTTTGAGGGATTGCCGGTCTCTTTATCCCAGCCCCTGTGCTCAAAATATTCATCCTTCATCGCCTCCAGCATCTCAGTGGTCACGATCATCCCCTTGGAGGCACCTTCTGGAATCGGTTCTGTGGTGAATCGTTTGGGGAGGGTATCGTTGTCCCTCGTAAAACCGTCCCTGGCAGCAAAACCCCTGATCAGGTTCCATATCCTCTCAGCGTGCTGATTGGCATCATCAAGGGTAAGATTCCGGCCGGTAACAACATTCAAGGCCTCTACCGTATTCTCATTTAATGCGATAGGACCCCAGACCGCCTCGCCGAAGTGGCAGAGAACCATCGAATCACAGAATATCAGCCAGTGGTTCACACCGGCAACATAGGGACCTTTTCCTTCGGTCGTTTCTCTCGGCACCAGCCCCATTCTCTCTCCTGTCGGCCGCGAATCGTGGTGACTTCCGCCCCTGTGGCCTACGGCATATCCCATACCGTGACCGGGCAGCCCCCTGGCCGTGTGTCCGGCTATCTCAAGCCCCTTGTTGGTTATACAGTAATCTTCCGAGCCCTTTGCAATCTTCTTAGAGGCTCTCGCGCTCCCCTCGCCGAGAAGCCAACCCAGCCCCTCTTCTCTCTTTCCGATCTTTTCCAGCATTTCAAGCATGGCATCGGCATTACCGAAGCTAAGGTCAATGTCACCCGTATCCTCTTTGGTAATGGCTCCCTTTTCAAAGGCCTCCATGGCCCACGCCACGGTACAGCTGCCGGACATCAGGTCGAATCCGTATTCATCGCATATCTCATCGCCCTTGACAATGGCATCGAGATTATCAATACCGCACATCGAACCCATGCCCCATACCGCCTCATAATCCGGGCCTTCGATTGTAGCCTTATATGGGCCGTCTTTAACTATGCTGAACTTAGTACAGTGGATAGGGCAGGCGATACAGGCCTTGTCCTTTTTAACAATTCTATCCCTCATGGTCTCACCGCAGATACCTTCAGCCCCCTCAAAAACCTCTGTCTGCCAGTTCCTTGTGCCGAGAATTCCCAGCTTGTTAAAGGGAAGAATACTTCCCGGACTGCCGTAATGGGCAAGCTGTTTTCCCGTGGTGGGGTTCGCTACGAAGATCTCGTTCATTTTCAGAGAGTAAGCGGAGACCTTTTCTATATCAGGAACAGTAACCTGACCTGTTCCGCGGACTGAGATGGCCTTTAAGTTTTTGGAGCCCATCACGGCACCTGTGCCGCCGCGGCCGGAAGCCCTCATATCACAGAGGATCAGGGCATAACGCACGCCCTTTTCTCCGGCAGGGCCGATGGTCGCTACGTGAGCCTCATCATCTCCGACTTCTTTCCTCACCTCAGCATGGGTATCAAAGGTCGTTTTCCCCCACAAATGGGAGGCGTCTTTTATCTCGACCTTGTCGTCATTGATCGTTATATAGACAGGTTTTTCAGCCTTTCCCTCGACGATCAGGCCGTCATAGCCGGCATATTTCAGCTCTGCGCCGATATGTCCGCCGTGAATACTGTTAAAGAAGTTATTGGTCAGCGGAGATTTGGTGCAGAAAACCGACCGCGAAGCTGTGGGAACAATGGTTCCCTGAACAGGACCGGTCATTAAGACCAGCTTGTTATCAGGGCTGAGAGGGTCTGTATTCGGCTTGAGCTCTTCGTAAAGATACCTGGCTGCCAGACCGACCCCCCCTATAAAGTCTCTGGCCCACTCCTCGTTCAGGGGTTCGACACTGACCTTGCTGCTGGAAAGATTCACTCTTAAAATCTTCCCTTTATAACCCCCGTATTTAAATCCGTTATTTGCCATAATTTTACCCTCCGACAACAGGGAGAAGAATCGCTATCTCGTCTCCGTCATTGACCTTCGTTTCGAATTCGTGAAGGGAGCTGTATGTCTTTTCATTCAGCATGACCAGAAAGGGCTCCATCTCTCCTGTTAATTTGTTCCAGATTTGATCCTTAAAAGCACTGCCGTATTCCTCGGCCATTTTTTCAAAGACATCCCTTAATGTGGAACCATCACTGATTTCCACTTCGATCTCATTGCTACCAAGAGCGTCTTTGATCTCGGCAAAAGACTGAACCTTTACCTTTGCCATGATTTTACCCTCCTTAGCTGGACACCTTTGCCAGCCACTCTTCGGCTATTTTCACGGCCTCTTCTCTGGGAATATCGCGCGGTTCCGGCTTTTCTGCCTCTTTATAGACAACGGCCTCTGTCACACAGTATTTGACACAGGTCGGGTCCCCGGCGCAGTAATTGCACTTCTTTTTTAATACAGGGACAGGAACCTCCGGCAGTCCTATCAGGTGAACTTTGATTCGCGCCTTTCCGGGATCAAACACCCCTTCATGATGCATGGAACAGGCCAGCTCGCACATCCGGCATCCCGTGCATTTCGTCATATCGGTAAGTACATGTTTTGCCACTATTGACTCCTTGAAAGATTTATTTCTTGTATATCTCAGGGTTGACACAGGCTGGCGGAATCTCTTCTTTGAGCGCGGCCACGCAGTTCTCGGCAGCCATGGTTCCCATTCTTGTCCTCGTGTTAATCGATGCGCTGGCAATATGGGGAAGAACAACCACGTTCTTCATATCGGCCAGCTCAGGCTCCATGATCGGCTCTTTCTCGTAAACATCGAGCCCTGCCCCGGCTATCTCTTTGTTCTGCAATGCCTTCACAAGTGCTTTTTCGTCGACTGTTGGACCCCTTGATGTGTTGATCAGGAAGGCTGTCTTTTTCATCATCTTCAGCTCTTTTTCACTGATGGTATGAACGGTCTCAGGCATCAGAGGAACATGCACGGAAAGGAAATCGGCTTCTTTAATAACAGTATCTTTGTCGACAAACTGGACATTCAATGCCTTTTCTTCCTCTTCGGGAGCCCTGATGGCATCGTAATAGAGCACCTTCATCTCAAACCCCAAAGCTCTCTTGGCCAGGGTTTTACCGATTCTTCCGAAACCGAGGATTCCGAGCGTTGCATGGTGGATATCGCTTCCCCACCACTGCATCACGCCCCATCCCGGCCACTCACCGGTTCTCATATACTGGTCAGCCTCTACAATCCTTCTCCCTACTGACATAATCAGAGCCCAGCCCAGGTCTGCTGTGGTGTCGGTCAGAACGCCGGGAGTGTTGGTAACCGCAATATTTCTTTCAGACGCTGCATTCACATCGATATTATCGAATCCCACGGCAACATTGGCAATGACCTCAAGATTGGGAGCCGCATCCATCACCTCTCCGTTCATCTTGTCGGTAAGGAGACAGATAACCCCGTTTTTATCCTGTAGTCTTTTTTTCAGCTCTTCAGGTGGCAGCGCATTCTCATCCTCGTTGTATTCCACTTCGAAATTCTGCCTGGCAATCTCTACGGCCTCCTTTGGGATCTTCTGCGAAATCAATATTTTCTTGCTCACTGTATTCCTCCTTTTAAATAAATTTTAGATTTGTAATTTCAAAAGGTGATTTTCTATCTTTTTTTATTTCTGGTAGCACCTCTTTCGGGATACTGTATACATTCAAACACTTAAAAAAAAACTACTAATCGTTGCTATCTATCTATAAAAATCCTCCTAAAACATTAACATTATTTGTATTTTTACCTATCGGGATGAAATCCTGAAAGTATTTATTATATTAATCATATGATTGTATTGTCAAGGTTTTTTTATAAAATTAACGTGAAGAAGATTCGAGCAGAAAATCATAGAAGTGGCTGCAAAGAGGGGACATAATCCTTCCTTTTCTCGCAATAACATAAAAACTTCTCGTGATTTTTACTCCTTTAATTTTAACCTCTTTCAATGTTCCCTGTTTCAGTTCGTCTCCCACAGCCATTTTGGAAAGGAACGATATCCCCAGCCCGCATTTGGCCCCCTGCTTGACCGCCTCGGTATTCTCCATCTCAGAAACAATAGTTAAATCGGCCGGGTTGATACGATGCGCCAGGAGTTCTTTTTCCATTGTCATCCGGGTGCCCGATCCCCTCTCCCTTGAAATAAAAGGCTCTTTTTTCAACTCCTTAGCCGAAATATACTGTTTTTGAGACCATATGTGGTCTTTTGGACAGACAAGGATGATTTCATCATCAAAGAATTTCTTATACTCTATTTTGTTGTTCGCTATTTTGGCGCCGATCACCCCCATCTCAATATTCCCTTCCAGCAGGCTGTCAAGGGTTCCTTTAGAGTCTGAAAGTTTTAGAGAAACCGATGTTTCGGGATACTTTTTTTGAAACTGTTCGATAAGAATCGGCAGGATATAGACACCGGGAATACTGCTTCCGCCGACAACAAGATTGCCTTTAAGCCCCCCTTTGAACTGCTCCAGAGCCTGTTCAGCTTCGTCCCTGAGCTTCAGGATCTTTCTGGCATGGTCGTAAAGCAGAAGGCCTGCCTTTGTCGGATGGATCTCTTTCCCGAGCCTGTCCAGAAGCTTTAAACCGAGCTTTTTCTCCAGATCGATAATATGACCGCTGATTGTCGGCTGGGTCAGACGCATTTCGTCAGCTGCCTTTGTAAAGCTTTTCAGCTTGATAATCTTGACCAGCACTTCCAGATCACGGCAGTCTATCATGTTACCCTCCTATGACTGGCCCCTAAGGACCCTTTTATCCCCGACCCTTAGCGTAATTTTTTTTGCATCGAAATATTCCAGAAGGGGAATCGCAAACTTTCTTGATATGTTCAGCAGGTCTCTGAACTCGGCAGCAGTTATCTCTTTGTTTTTTAAGAGAAAATCGGTCAGGAATTTTTCCGCCTTTGAGAGGCTTTCCCAATGAAAAAATATCCTGTCCTTCACCTTCACCAGCCTCTCTTCTTTTGATAACAGCGATGCCAGCTCCATGAAGCGCTTTTCGTTGATGGAGAATTTTTTCAGCAAATCCTCCGTATTTGGGGGCATAGAACCGGCCGCGAGATACTCTTTCTCGATCTTTTCCTTAAGCTCTTCCTGTTCTTTTCCGAGTGTTACCTTGTGGGAAGAAAGCCGTATCTGGTCTTTGTCCAGAACAATGACTTTCTCGATTTTCAGCCTCTCTATCATATAAGAATAAGCCCTGTCACTGATCATCGAAACCCTGCTTTTGAGCTCCTCCTTGGACATACCGGGCCTGAGCGGAGATTTCTTATGGAACGATTCGAGTTCCCCTTTGAGCTTCTCTTTGAGCTTCTCAAAAATATCTATATGCATAAAGGACTTTTTGTCCTGTATACTGATAATTTTCTTTTCTGAAATTAACTGTGAGGCAGCCTTTTCAATGCCCTTTTTGTCGAGCGGCAGAATCACAAAAAGGTCTTCGAGGCCAATCCCTTTGAAGCCGGAACTCAAAACATGAGATTCGACAACATCTTCAGAGCTCCCCTCCTTCAGGGTCTTCAGCTCATCAAGGGTCTTCTGGTCAAACCGCTTATGCTTATGGGTCAAAACATTCAGTATCTCGCCGCCCCCGATCGTGACCATGGGGGAATAGCTTCTGATCACGTAATTATCGCCGGTAAGGGCCACTGTCGGCCTTTCAAGCCTTATCTGCACAAAACTCTGTTCTCCCGGTTTCAGCTCCTCTTTATCCAGAAGCACGGTCCTCGCCATGATTTCACAGCTTCCCAGATGAAAGCGGATCCTCTGCCGGTTCTTTAAGGGATGCGGAGCATCAGGAAGAAGGTTTAAAGAGGCATCGAGAATATAGGAGGGTTTGAATTTGCCCGCATGCCCCATGACCTCTCCCCTTCTGATATCCGATTTCTCAATCCCCTGAAGATTAATGGCGGCTCTCTGCCCGGCCACGGCCTCCTGGCTCGATTGGTTGTGAACCTGTATCCCCCTGATTTTTCCTTCGATACCCCGGGGGAGCACCTCGATCTTGTCGTCGACCCTCACTCGGCCCGACACAACGGTTCCCGTGACCACAGTACCAAACCCCTTCATGATGAACACCCGGTCAATGGGATAGAGAAAAGGACCGTCCGCCTTCTTTGCCTCGACCTCTTCAGCCAGTTTCTCAACCGCTTTTTTTAACGTATCGATCCCCTCGCCTGTTTTGGAAGAAACCGGTATCACCGGCTTTCCTTCCAGAAAGGTGCCCTTTAAAAAGGATGTAACATCCTCACTGACCATCTGAACCCACTCTTCATCAACAAGGTCCTTTTTTGTCAGGACGACCAGACCGGTCTTTATCTTGAGAAGCTCACAGATGGCCAGATGCTCTCTGGTCTGGGGCATCACCCCTTCATCGGCGGCGATCACGAGCAGGACAAGGTCGATGCCGCCGGCACCGGCCAGCATGTTCTTGACGAATTTCTCATGACCCGGCACATCGATAATGCCGGCATTGATCCCGTTCTCCAGCTTCATGAAGGCAAAGCCGAGCTCTATTGTTATGCCCCTCTCTTTTTCCTCCTTCAGCCTGTCGGTATCGATACCGGTCAGATACTTTATCAGTTCGGTCTTGCCGTGGTCGATGTGCCCGGCCGTGCCGAGAATGATCTGCTTCACAATTTACTCCTGATGCGGCTTGAGACCGTTAAACGCCTGAACAATATCCTGATAGTCCCTCTCGTCAACGGTTCTCAGGTCGAATAAGAATTGGTCCTTATGGATTCTCCCCAGGATAGGGGGATCGTTTGAACGGAAATGCCTCTCCACTGAATCGACGGACAGGCTCTTCGGCTTGATAGAGACAACCCTGGTGGGTAGTTCCTCCAGGGGAAGCGCTCCTCCCCCGACTTCTGACGTGCTTTTCTGGATTTCTATGTCAAAAAGGGATGCGGCTTCTGTCTTTTTCATCTCTTTAAAAAGTTTCTCCGCCCTTCTCTCCAACTCTTCCGCCTGCATGGTCAGCATCCTCAGTGTCGGTATCGCTGAAACGGCCTTCTCTTCATCCCGGTAGAGGCTGAGCGTGGCCTCCATCCCCGCGAGCGTCATCTTGTCTATCCGCACCGCCCTGTGAAAGGGGTTTTTTTTGATAAGATTGATACACGATTCCTTCCCGACAATAATCCCGGCCTGCGGCCCGCCAAGCAATTTGTCGCCGCTGAAGGTCACCACATCAACACCCTTCCTGATCGATTCCTGTGCTGTCGGTTCATCCTGCAAACCATATTTTTTTAGATCGATCAAATTGCCGCTTCCCAGATCCTCCATAACCGGGATATTCTTCTCTTTTCCGAGCTTAACCAGCTCTTCCAGAGAGACATCTTTGGTAAAGCCCATCATCTTGAAATTGCTTTTATGCACCTTGAGGATCAGTCCGGTATTTTCATTGATGGCCGATGCGTAATCGTCCAGATGGGTCTTGTTGGTCGTGCCGACCTCCCGTAATATGGCGCTGGTCTTTCTCATGATATCCGGTATTCGGAACGAGCCGCCGATCTCGACCAGCTCTCCCCGTGAGACAATGACCTCCTTGCCCGGAGAAAGCGCATCGAGCGACACAAGCACGGCCGCAGCATTGTTGTTCACGACCAGGGCCGATTCCGCGCCAATGATCTCCCTCAATATCGCCACGATATTATCACTTCTCGACCCTCTCTTTCCGAGAGCGAGATTATATTCAAGGTTCGAATAGGAGCCGGCAACGGACGAGATGTGCTCCACAACCTCATCGGCAAGAGAAGACCGCCCGATATTGGTGTGAACGATAACACCCGTGGCATTGATAACCCTTATCAGGCAGAACCGGCTGGAGAGTTCAACATCTTCAAGGATCAGCTCGGCCAGCGTTTTTGATGAAAGGTCTATCTGCTTAAGGTTGCTGTCTTTACCCCCTTCAAGGATTTCCGTTCTCTTTGCGTCGATCACCCTTTTAATCGAACCCAGAATAAGGCTTCTCGGGTGTTTATCGGATATCTCCTTTATTTCTTCCAACTGGCAAAGCTCTTCTACAGAGGGGAGATTCCTTAAGAATTTTTGCTTTTTGTCTTGCATGGACTTCCTCTTGGTTTACCCGATTTATACCATACAGGGAATTGAAAAGCAAAAGATTATCGAGGAAAACCTATTGTTAAAATAGGAAAAAGTAATAAGGAAGGTATTGCCTTTCTTGTTTGCAAAAAAAACGAACCAAAGAAAAAGTATGTCCTTTTCTTGCTCGTCCAAGAAAAGAACGAAAAGAAAGACGCCCCGACGATTTTTTCGAGCGGTCTCAGGCTCGCTCGCGAGGCGAAGAGTATGCCTTTTTGTGAACAGATAATATAAAGGCAGAAAAGAAAGAAAGCTCGACATTTTTATAATAGAGAGTCAAAGGCATTTGAAATGTCCAATCCTCTTCGTTTTCTCGTTCACACGGGTTATATCCCTAAAAAGCAGGAGGAATGTAAGTTTCCGATTTTCTTGACTTTTTCCACTCAACCTCTTATAATAAGCTGGTAACTTAAAAAAATTAAATACTTTATCTGAAAAGCAGTGATAGACCCCGGACATTCAAAGAGAGCCTTTCGATAAATTTGCAAGAAAAGATACTGCAAAGGAAGAAAGCATGCAGGAAAAACCGAGAATCCTGATCGTTGATGATAATGCTCTGGTCTCTAAGGGTATAGAAATTATTTTAAAAAAGAGCGGCTATGAGACCGAGACCGCAGAGACGGGACAAAAAGCTTTAGAAAAAGCAAAAGAACGGTTTTTCAACATTGCCCTTCTGGACATCTTTCTGGAGGATATGGAAGGGATAGAACTGATAGGGGCTTTGCAAAAGGTGCATCCTGACATGGCCATCATCATGATTACCGGTCATGCGTCCCTGGAAACCGCTGTGCAGGCTTTGGATGAAGGGGCAAAGGCTTACATCACCAAGCCTTTTAAAGCAGAAAAAGTGTTGAAAAGAATCAATGATATTCTTGAAAAACAAGACCTGGAAATAAAAAACAGACGATTACTCCAACAGATCAAAAAAGAACTGGCAGAGCGAAAACAAATAGAAAAGGCTCTGGATGATTCCAACCTGCAATGGCGCAAAACTTTTGATTCCATCAGCAATGCTGTTTTCCTGACAGACAAAGAAGGAAAAATCATACAATCCAATAAAGCCATGATAAAGCTCTGCAAAAAGCCGTCAAAAAAAATAATCGGCTCTTCCTGCTTTGAGCTTTTACACGGCACAAAAAAACCTGTTGAAGATTGCCCTTTTTTGAGAACGTTAAAGACTCATCAAAAAGAAATCTCAATCCGAAAAACGGGGAATCAATGGTTTGAGTTTGCTGTGAATCCGGTGTTTGATAAGGCTGGAAATGTTGTCAATGCCGTTCATATAATATCTGATATCACAGAACGGAAATTTACAGAAGACTCTCTTCTGGAAAGCGAGGAACGTTTTCGCACAGTAGTGAAAACAGCCATAGACGCAATCGTATCGATTAACAGCCGCGGAAAAATAGTTTTTTGGAATGATGCAGCAGAAGCAATGTTCGGCTATTCTGCTGACGAGGCAACCGGCAAATCGTTAACCCTTATTATGCCTCAAAGATTTCAAAAAGCACACCGGGATGGAATAAAACAAGCCGTTTCAGCAGGAAACTCAAAAATTGTCGGAACAGCTCTCGAAAGAATCGGCCGCAAAAAGGACGGTACAGAATTTCCCCTGGAGCTTTCCCTGACAGGATGGGAATCAAAGGAAGAGATTTTCTTTACCGGCATCTTACGAGACATTACCGAGCGAAAAAAAGCAGAGCAAGAGATCAAAGCAAGCGAACACAGGTTCAAAGAGCTTTTCAATAAAATGAGCAGCGGCGTTTGCGTATATGATCCAATACAAAACGGCGAGGATTTTATTTTTAAAGATTTTAATAAGTCAGCAGAGCAAATTGAAAAGATAGAAAAAAAAGACGTCATCGGCAAAAGCGTGCGCAAGATATTTTCGGGCATTGTGGAGTTCGGTCTTTTTGATGTCTTCAAGAGGGTCTGGAAAACTGGAAAACCGGAATTCTACCCTATGTCCCTTTATAAAGATAAGAGGATTTCCGGCTGGAGAGAAAATTATGTCTACAAGCTGCCTTCAGGTGAAATCGTAGCGGTTTATGACGATGTGCCCAGCCGGAAGCAGGCGGAAAATGAAATAAAGAAGAAGTCGGAACAGCTTAAGGCCCTTTACGAAGTCGGAAAGAAGATGACCTCTCTTATTGCAACAAAAGATGAACTTCTTCCCAGGATCGCAGAGCAGGCTGCCCAGCTCCTCGATACTGATACATGTAATTACAGAATAAGAGAGGGAGATTATCTCGTGCGGGGCGGCGGTACTGAGCAGGGTATGAAGTTGATGAAAGAGGACAGGCTGAAAATAGGAGAGAGCTTGAGCGGCTGGGTTGCCAGGGAAAAAAAGCCTCTTATTATCCAGGACGGATATTCAAATGACCCAAGGCTTATACCGGAACATCAGGAGATAGCCACGCAATGTGGTTTCAAGTCTGCCCTGGGTGTTCCCATGTGCATTGATGGAAGAGTTGTGGGGGTATTGAATATTGTATCAAAAAAGCCGAGGAAATTTACAGAAGAGGATGTGGCTATTTTATCTTCCTTTGCCGATATGGCTGCAATAGTCCTAGAGAATGCCAGGCTTTTCACGGAAACCATAAAGAAAGTCAGCCATTTAAAAGCTCTTTCTGAAGTTATCAAATTGATAGCAGCAGAGCTTAAGAAGGAAGACCTGCTTCCCTTGATTGCCGAACAGGCCAATAAGCTTTTGAATACCGACGGGTGTAATTTTAGATTGCGAGAGGGTGATGAGCTTGTTAGTTCTTATGGAATGAAGGAAACTATGGGTCTCATAGTAAAAAAGAGGGTAAAGATAAATGAGAGCCTGAGCGGTCTTATCGCTGAACAGAAGGCACCTTTGATTGTTGAAAACATACAAAAGGATAAAAGGTATATTAAAGAACACAGGGAAGCGGCTAAAAAACTGGGTATCACCTCTTTTCTCGGGGTTCCCATGATAACAAAGGACGAGGTTGTCGGTGTGCTCCACGTTTATTCGAAAAAGAAAAGAGAGTTTTCAGATGATGATATTAACCTTTTATCCTCGTTTGCCAAGCAGGCGGCGATTGCTCTTCAAAATGCCGAGTATTTAGAAAAGTTGAAACAGGCTCAGTATACAGCTGTCAGATCAGAGAAGCTCGCCTCTGTCGGTAAATTGGCCGCAGGTGTGACCCATGAGATACTCAATCCCGTGAATATCATATCGATGAAAATACAGCTTATGATAATGAAAGGCGTTGAGGATGAGAGTTTGTTGAAGGAGCTTAACATCGTAAAAGATCAGATCTCCAGAATTGTAAAAATCAGCGAAGCGCTTTTAAAATTTTCGAGGCAAAGAAAGGCAGAGGATATAAAGGAGACAGATATTGAAGATGTTTTCAAAGACACGCTTCTCCTGGTCGAAAAAGAGCTTCTGACAAGAAAAATCGAGACTAAAAAAGAATTCAAAAAAAATCTTCCCGCAATAAAGGCTGATGCAAATCAATTGAGGCAGGTCTTTTTAAATCTTATAACCAATGCCAGGGATGCCATGCCGGAGGGAGGAGCAATATCGATTTCCACAGCATTAAACACAAACAAAGACAAAATCATCATATCTATCAAAGACACCGGCCCCGGCATACATCAGAACAATTTGCCGCGGATATTCGATCCGTTCTTTACTACAAAGAATGAAGGTGAGGGAACGGGACTCGGTCTTTCTGTTTGTTACGGTATCATAGAAGAACACGGCGGCAGGATGTGGGCTGAGAATAATCAAGACAGAGGAGCCTGTTTTTTCACTGAACTTCCAACAAAAGGGAAAGGATAAAATATGGAAAAAGAGAGAATCTTAGTGGTTGATGATGAGATAGAAGCCTGCCGGACCTTAAAGGATTTTATGGTTTTTAGGGGTTACGAGGTTCAAACAGCCCAAAATGGAAAAGAAGCGATAGACAAGGTAAAGAGTTTCAAACCTCACATCGTCCTTCTCGATATCATCATGCCCGGAATGGGTGGCATTGAGGCCCTGAAAGAGATAAAAAAAATGGCTCCTAAAACAGGGGTTATTATGGTTTCGGCTGTGGGAGATGAAGAAACTGCTAAAAAAACCATGGAACTGGGAGCCTATGATTACATTCTCAAACCGTTCGACCTTAACTATCTTGAAAACGTGGTCATATTCAAGATAGTCGATGTACTGGGTTAACAGTGGGAATCAAGAATAAAATATCTCCCTATCAAAACCATTTCTTTCTTTTAAAGAAAAACAACATCACGAGACCGCTAACAGCCATAACACTCAACACCACAGCATAACCCATTCTCCATTCGAGTTCCGGCATGTATTTAAAATTCATTCCGTAAATACCCGCAATAAAGGTCAGGGGAATGAATATGGTCGCGATCATGGTCAGCACCTTCATGACCTGGTTCATTTTGTTACTTATGCTCGAAAGATAAATATCGAGCATTCCGGAAACCATATCTCTAAAAAGCTCCAGTGTATCGATCACTTCGATAGTGTGGTCATAGAGATCTCTCAAGTATGCCTCTGTTTTCTCATGAATCAACGGGGACTCGTCCCTTTGAAGGCCATTGACGACCTCTCTCAAGGGCCATATCGATTTGCGGAAAAAAATCATATCGGTTTTAAGATGATGGATGGCATGCAGGGTTTCCGGCGAGGGATTTGTTACCAGTTCATCTTCCAGCTCTTCTATTCTTTCAGCAAGTTTTTCCAGTATTAAAAAATAGTTGTCGATAATCACATCCAGCAACACATAGGCCAGATAATCCGACCCCATTTTTCTGAGCCGGCCCTTGCCATTCCTTATCCGTTCCCGGATAGGATTGAAAACATCGCCCACCATTTCCTGAAACGAGATAACATAATTGGAACCGCAAATCAAACTCACCTGGTCTATTTTGATGGCTCTATTATCCTCGTCATAGAGCAACATCTTCAGGACAACAAAGATATAATCGTCAAAAACTTCGCACTTTGGCCGCTGCGCCGTATTGACAATATCTTCCAGAACAAGAGGGTGTATAGCAAATTCCTTACCGATCTTTTTTATCGTCTCCGTATCGTGAAGCCCGTCGATATTGATCCAGTTGACAGCATTGTCCTTGATCAGGGAAAAGCATTCCTCAACCTTTTCTACCTTTTTCTCCTGAAATTGTTCTTCATTGTAGTTGAAAAAATTAATTGTTATTTTCCCTCTGTCTTCAACCCCTATCGGAACCATTGCTCCGGGCGCAAGACCCGCCTTTTTTGACATCTTTTTATTAAACCTTAGCATGTTCCTCTCCTTTTATAACGAGCAATATTCACAAAATTTTCTAAAACACAGACTAAGAAGAAAATATCTCCTCCAGTTTCCTCTTTTCTTCTGGACAGCACATAAACATCAGCACATCTCCGGGCCTGACAATAAATTCTTCGGACGGGTTGTAGATGATCTCCTCCTGTCTGTTAACGGCAAGAAGCAGGACAGTGGCAAATTTTCTCAGGTTCAGTTCTGAGACAGGCTTTTCAGCAAAGGACTCGGGCATGGGCATCTCTTCGATGCGAAGATTCTTGTCCTTGTCCCGGAGCATATAATCCAGAAATGACACGACCGTCGGCCGTATCATCACGGAAGCCATTCTGAGCCCGCCGATAAAATTGGGGGATACGACCGAATCGGCCCCAGCTTTTTCAATCTTTTCAGCGTTCTTGGCATCGTCGCATCTGGCCACGACCTTTACGGAAGGGTTGAGCTGCTTCGCGGTCAGGCAGATGACCAGGTTCAGATAATCATCGCCGGTCACCGCAAAGAGCCCCTTTGCCCTTTCGATCCCGGCCTCCAAAAGGGAGCTGTTGTCTGTTGCATCGCCCTGAAGCAGAACCTGTTCCGCGAAGTCACCCGCAAGACACTCAATCGCTCCCCTGCTGATATCGACTGTCACAAATGGATTATCCGTAGCCAGAAGCTCTCTCATTATATGGACACCCACATTTCCGGCACCGCATATAATATAATGATTGCTGCATTTCTTGGCCATTTTCCCCATCTTTTTCCTCCAGAATAAATTTTTCAACTCTCCTTCCACAACAAAGGCTGTCATATTCGTCATTGTATAAAACAGAACCCCTATCCCGGAAATGGCAATGAATATCGTAAATATCCTTCCGGCAGGGTTCCCCGAAAGGTCTATCACCTCTCCAAACCCGACTGTCGAGATGGTGATGACAACCATATAAAAACAGTCGAGAAGGGAATCCTGTTTTTCGCCAAGATACCAGTAACCGATTGTTCCTATGGTTAAGATGAGCAGGACGGCTATGCCGGCGAAGATGAATTTTTTATGCATTTCTTCATAGATGTTATCATCCATAATCATGCCCTTTTCTTCTGTTCTAACCTGTTTCAGATAACGATAACCGACTTTTTAAAAATTCTCTATCAATATTTCTCGCTCGAAATCAGGTTCGCCAGTCTGGCGTATTCGTCGAGGGTGAGTGTCTCCCCCCTACGCTTCGAATCGATACCTGTCCGTGTAAAAATCTCATCGAGCCGTTTCTTGTCGGCAATCACTTCTGCTCGTTTCAGGTTGTTCCTGAGCGTTTTTCTCTTATAGGCCATGGAAGCCTTGGCCACGTCGAAAAAGAGGCTTTCATCCGAAACATCGACCCTCGGTTTTTTCAGAAACCTGAACTTTAAGAGTGCGGAATCGACCTTGGGAGACGGGAGAAAGGCCTTTTTCGATACGGGAAAGCAGATATCGACATCAGCGTGATACCGGCTCATCACTGTCAAAAACCCGTAGTCCCTGGTTCCGTGCCGTGCAGTCAGTCTCTCTGCAATCTCTTTTTGAAACATGAGCACCATCTCGGAAATCTTTCCCCTCTGTTCGAAAAGCTTTAACAGGATCGGTGTCGAGATACAGTAGGGAAGGTTCGCAACCACCTTGAACGGTGCTCTCAGCGAGGCATAGTCAAACTTAAGGGCATCGTCATGGACAATCTTGATGTTCGGGTAGCTCTTGAGGCCCTCTGTGAGAATCGTGCAAAACCGTTCGTCATATTCGATGGCAATAACCTCTTTCGCCCTCTCTGCCAGCGATGCGGTGAGCGCCCCCAGACCCGGGCCTATCTCGACAACCGTATCGCCCTTGTTAAGGACTGCGGTGTCGATGATCCTCACCTTCACAAAATCGTCCACCAGAAAATTCTGGCCGAACCTTTTCAGCGTGGCAATCCGATATTCCTTGAGCAGGGCCTTGGTCCCGGTCAGGAGACCGGACATCTTACGGAAGTCTTCCAATCCTCTATCCTTTTTTGCTAATTAAAATGGACAAACGGCTTCAAGTATGGTATTGAAGAAAATCCATTTATATTATATAATTTATGAGTTTAAAATCAAACTGTTTAAAAGGAAAAACTTTCTATGAGCATTGAAATAGCCAAAAGGGTTCTGGAGATTGAAAGCGAAGCCATAAAAAAGCTGATCGACCGCCTGGACGAAAACTTTTCAAAAGCCGTTGACCTGGTCTATGAAGCCAAGGGAAGGGTCGTGGTCACCGGCATGGGAAAATCGGGAATCATCGGCAAGAAAATCGCCTCGACCTTCGCCAGCGTGGGCACCCCTGCTCTTTTTGTCCATGCGGCAGAGGGGATACACGGCGACCTCGGGATGATCATCAAGGACGATCTGATCATTGCCATATCAAACAGCGGGGAAACAGAAGAGATTATCACCCTGCTTCCCAGTCTTAAACGATTCGGTAATAAGCTGATCGGCATTACCGGAAATATCCATTCGACATTGGCAAAAGAGAGCGATATTGTTCTCGATGTCGGCGTAGAGAAGGAAGCCTGTTCTCTCGGGCTTGTTCCCACGGCAAGTACAACAGCAACGCTCGCCATGGGAGATGCTCTGGCCATGGCCCTTGTGGAAAAAAAAGGATTCAAAAAGGACGACTTTGCCGTTTTTCACCCCGGCGGCAGTCTCGGGAAAAAACTACTGCTCAAGGTCAAGGACCTCTATCATACGGGGACTAACATCCCGATTGTTAAAGATGATGCTTTACTAAAAGATGTTATATTCGAAATATCATCCAAAAGGCTGGGGGTAACGGCCGTGGTGAACGGTTCGAATCAGCTTGCCGGAATCGTTACGGACGGGGACCTTCGAAGGCTTATGGAAAAAAAGATTGATAATGATCTCTTTAATGCGAAGGCCTCCCAGTTTATGTCGAAAAATCCTAAAACTATCGAGGCCGATGACCTGGCCTCCAAGGCGCTTCGGATTATGGAAGAATTTTCTATCACATCCATCTTAATCACAGATGATAACAGAGAACCAGTGGGTATCATCCACCTTCACGACATTTTAAAAGCAGGGGTTGTTTAGGGCTATTGATGAGCGAAGAACGGGCAAAAAAGATAAAACTTCTCATTCTGGACGTCGACGGGGTCATGACAGACGGCCGGATTATCTACGGCGATGACGGAACAGAGTATAAATGCTTCGACGTGAGAGACGGCCATGCCATGAAGCTGGCCGGAAGGGCCGGGCTTAAGATGGCTATCATTTCCGGAAGAGGCTCCAAGGTCACGGAGCGCCGGGGAAAAGAACTCGGCATCGAGCTTATCTACCAGAATGTTCACAATAAAATAGAGGTTTATGAAAAGATACTGAAAGAGAATAATCTCAAAGACGAAGAAGTAGCATACGTCGGTGACGACCTCATCGACCTGCCGGTCATGAGGCGGGTCGGTCTTTCTGCCTCGGTAGAAGACGCTCTTCCCGAGGTGAAAGAGGAGGCCCTTCTGGTCACAAAGAACCGAGGAGGTCGCGGGGCTGTGAGAGAAATCATCGAATATATACTCACCTCCCAGAATCTGTGGGAAGGTGTCACAAAAAGATACTACTGATGTTGTAATCTGAATAGAATATCAACGAGGAAAAGACGGAACAAGAGACAATGAAATCCTTTGAAGTCAGAAAAAAGTTCTTGGATTTTTTTAAAGCAAACGCCCATCAGATCGTGCCGAGTTCTTCGCTGGTGCCGAAAGACGATCCCACCCTTCTCTTTACGAATGCCGGCATGGTGCAGTTCAAAAACCTCTTTACCGGCGTTGAAAAGAGGGGTTATACCAGGGCGGCCTCTTCGCAGAAATGCGTGAGGGCCGGTGGAAAACATAATGACCTTGAAACGGTCGGAAAGACCGCCCGTCATCACACCTTTTTTGAAATGCTGGGGAACTTTTCCTTTGGCGATTATTTCAAAAAGGAAGCGATACGGTTCGCCTGGGATTTTCTGACCGAGGCACTCCCCCTTCCCAAAGAGAAACTTCTGATTACCATATATAAGGATGACGACGAGGCCTTCGATATCTGGAACAGAGATATCGGAATCGAAAAGGAGCGCATCTTCAGGCTCGGTGAAAAGGATAATTTCTGGGCCATGGGTGAAACCGGGCCATGCGGGCCCTGTTCAGAAATCCATATCGACCAGGGCTCAACTGTCGGCTGCAAAAGGCCTGAATGCGACATCGAGTGCGAATGCGACCGGTTCCTTGAAATATGGAATCTGGTCTTTACACAGTTTGACAGGGACAAGAACGGAACGCTGAATCCGCTCCCCAATCCGAATATCGATACCGGCATGGGACTGGAAAGGGTCACGGCTGCGGTTCAGGGAGTGGAGAGCAATTTCGATACCGATCTTTTACGGCCTATTATCGGGTCTGTAGAAGAGCTAACAGGCAAAAAATACGGGGCAAACGAACAGGACGATATGTCTTTCAGGGTCATCGCCGACCATGTCAGGGCCACGACCTTTCTGCTCGGCGACGGCATCCTTCCCTCTAACGAAGGGAGGGGTTATGTGGTGAGGCGGATTATCCGAAGGGCGTCCCGCCACGGCAAGCTCCTCGGAATCGAACAGCCGTTCCTCAATGGCCTGGAAATCCGGGTCATGGAGATCATGCAGGGCCCCTATCCTGAGCTTTTTGATTCAAAAGACTTTATCGCTCAGGTCACCCTGAATGAAGAGGAATCATTCGCAAGCACTCTGGAATACGGAACCGGTCTCCTTGAAGAGATCATCGACAAGACAAAATCGAAGAAACAGTCGGTCATTTCCGGAAACGATATATTCAGGCTCTATGATACCTACGGATTCCCTCTTGACCTGACAAAAGATGTTGCCGAAGAAAGCGGTCTCTCCCTCGATGAAAAGGGATTCGAGCAGGAACTGGAAAAACAGAGAGAGCGAGCCAGGGCCTCGTGGAAAGGCTCAGGAGAAAAAGAGATCAGCCCTCTTTTTAATCAGCTGATAAACGATGTGAAAAAAACGGAATTTCTCGGGTATGAAGCACTGGAGGCAGAGGCAAAGGTGCTGGCCATTATCAAGGATAATAAAACCGTCGATTCTGCCGGCGAGGGGGACGAGGTGGAAATCGTCCTCGATAAAACCCCGTTTTACGGAGAATCAGGGGGGCAGGTCGGCGATACAGGAAAAATATTTAATCAAAATGTCAGCATCGAAATCATCGATACAAAAATTCCTGTGCCGGGCCTCTTTATCCATCAGGGACGTATGAACAAGGGAACAGCAACGATCAACATTCCGGTGACAGCCGCGGTCGATAAAAAAAGGCGTCAGGCCATTGCTCTCAATCATTCGGCAACCCATATCCTGCATGCGGTCTTAAGGCAGGTTCTCGGCGAGCATGTGAAACAGGCCGGCTCTCTTGTGGCTCCGGACCGCCTCCGGTTCGATTATACCCACTTTTCAAAGCTTTCGAAGAAAGAGATTGACAGGATCGAGAAGCTGGTCAATGAAAAGATAATCAGCAATTTACAGGTTCAAAAGAAAGTCATGCCGCTTAATGAGGCCATTAAAGAAGGGGCCATAGCCCTGTTCGGAGAAAAATACGGCGACCAGGTCAGGGTTATCAAAACCGGCGACCTCTGTACAGAGCTTTGCGGGGGAACCCATATCGACGCTACAGGAGAGATCGGGCTTTTTAAGGTCTTGAGCGAGGGCGGTATCGCTTCCGGCGTGAGGAGAATCGAGGCTCTGACAGGTTTCGTAGCCTATGAACATATCAAAAAAGAAGAAGAGGTCTTGAGAGAGATCGAAGAGATACTCAAGGCACAACCCTTTGAAGAATCGATCAAGGTCAGGAAACTGGCAGAATACTCGAAAGAGCTGGAAAGAGAGGTCAAAGCCCTGAATGAAAAGCTGACCAGCGGCAAGACCCTCGATCTCGATTCAGAGATCAAGCTGGTCGACGGCATAAAGGTTCTGGCAACTAAAGTCGACTCTCTCGATATGCAGGCGCTCCGCAATTTTCTAGATAACTGCAAAGAAAAGATCGGCTCGGGCGTCGTTGTCCTCGGCACGGTAAAGGACAACAAAGTCAACCTCTTAACCGGAGTCACCAAAGACCTGATTCCCCGTTTGAAAGCCGGATCGATTATCAACGATGTTGCATCCATTGTCGGAGGCAAAGGCGGAGGAAGACCCGACATGGCCCAGGCAGGGGGGAAAGACCCGGCCAAATTACAGGATGCGCTCGACAGTGTTCACGAAATCGTTAAAAGGCATCTAGAAAACAGTTAGTATTGTTTATGCGATTAAAGACATACAGCATCATCGGCCTCTTCGTTCTCATCATCTCTGAAATCCTCATGCTCATGGGGGTCCAGCCGATCGCCACATGGTTCACCCCCCTGGCATGGTACGGCTATATCTTTTTTCTCGACGGCATCGTGCTGAAACTGAAAGGGGACTCCCTTATCTCCTCGAGAAAAAAAGAGTTTTTCCTTATGCTTCCCCTTTCAATCTTCTTCTGGCTTGTCTTCGAATACTACAACATCCTTCTCAAGGGATGGCATTATATCAATCTGCCTGACCCTTTGTGGGTGAGATACATCGGATATGCGGTGGCTTTTTCAACCATTTTGCCGGGGCTTTTTGAAACCGCCGAATTCCTGCTCTGTTTCGATAAATTCAAGAATATCCGTTTTAAAAAGATATCGATTACAAAAAGCTTCCTCTATATCTCCATGACTCTCGGCACGTTCCTCGTGGCTTTTCCCATACTTTACCCCTCTCCTCATCTCTGGGTCCTGGTCTGGTGCGGATTCATCTTCCTTCTGGAACCGATCAATTACCTGAGAGGCGCCCCGTCACTGTTCAGGGACATTGAACAGGGGGTCTGGAAAAATGTTTTCTCTTATTTCATCGGTGCTTATATCTGCGGTATTCTCTGGGAATTCTGGAACTACTGGGCCTATACTAAATGGATATACACCTTTCCGCCCATTATCGAAAATATCAAAATATTCGAAATGCCGATCCTCGGTTTTCTCGGCTTCGGCCCCTTTGGTCTCGAATTCTATGTCATGTATAGCTTTATTAAGGGGTTAAAAAGAAAGAAGGGTTAGAAAACGATCAAAGAAAAATGAAAAAAAACATTGACAGGAACAGCCATTAATGTTAAAAAGTATAGGTTTGAAGCACAGGGCTTCGTCTAAATAGGGATGTTGATTAGGGATTAAAAGTTTGTTGTTTGTATTCATAAAAAGAGAATAGTTATAACCGCCAGAGATATATTTAATGGCGGTTTTTTTATTTTCACAGGGGAGGCTCCCCACAACAGCTCTTAAGAAGGGAGGAAGTAATGGCAACAGGCAAGGTGAAATGGTTCGACGACAACAAGGGTTTTGGGTTCATCGAACAGGAGAACGGAGAAGACGTCTTTGTTCACTATTCTGAAATCCAAGACGAGGGTTTCAAATCTCTGGCAGAAGGCCAGGCCGTTCAATTTGAGGTTACACAGGGTCCGAAGGGCCCCCAGGCTAAAAACGTAACTAAAGGATAATCGTTTCATTTAAAGAAGCCCCTGTAAGGATAATCTTATCGGGGCTTCTTTTTTTATCACCCTTAAAACTGACCGCTTCTCATCTAAATTACCATTGACATTTATCAAACCTTAATACTATACTTCATAAGTTAATAAACCGAACTCAGATAGGGATTATGCCACAATTTAATCTCGTTAATATAGGAAGCAATTTCCAGGGAAATATAGCCGAAATGGTCCTGCATTCCGGAGGGGTGGCAAAGTTCGTTCTCTTGATACTGCTTCTGTTCTCGATCGCTTCATGGACGATCATCGCCCAGAAATACCGGATTTTCAGCAGGGCAAAAAAAGAAACAGCCCGATTCTTACAGACTTTTTATGAAAATTCGAACCTGACCGTTGTCTATACCGAGAGCAAGGAGCTCGATCACAGCCCCGTTGCCAAGGTTTTTACAGCAGGATACGAGGAAATACGGGAACAGCAGAAGATCCAGAAACCTCTCACTTCCCTGAATGACAGTGACCTGTTCAATCACCGCACAGAGCGGATAAGAAGCCTGGACAGGGTCTTATCAAAAACAGTGGCCGAGGAGACAGCAAACCTGGAAAAGGCCATGATCTTTCTTGCAACCACAGGAAGTTCCACCCCTTTTATCGGCCTTTTCGGAACGGTCTGGGGGGTTATGAACGCATTCAGGGGCATCGGCATGAAAGGCTCAAGCAGTATCGGGGTTGTGGCTCCCGGCATTTCAGAAGCTCTTATCGCCACAGCCGCAGGCCTTGTCGTAGCGATTCCCGCGGTTATCTTTTATAACTATTTTGTGAACAGGGTCAGGGTTCTCTCTTCCGAGATGGACAATTTCTCGGCAGAGCTCATCAACCTGGTGGAAAAGGATATCATCAGGGCCTAGCAATGGAAACAAACAAGAAGGATCATACAACTCTATCCGAAATCAATGTCACACCGCTTGTCGATGTGTTTCTGGTTCTGCTCATTATCTTCATGGTAACGGCTCCGATGCTGCAGCAGGGCGTTGATGTGCAGCTGCCAAAGGAAAGCGCAACCAATATCGAGGCACAGGAACGTGACATCGTCACCGTTACAAAGGACAAGAGGATCTACCTAAACAAAAGAAGGGTAACCCTTTCTGAACTGGCAGAAAAGCTCAAACAGAAGGCGGCGATAAACCGGGAAAAAGAAGTGTTTTTGCGGGCAGATAAGAATGTTCCTTACGGTTTCGTCGTCAAGGTCATGGCAAGCATCAAGAGGTCAGGGATCGAAAAACTGGGAATGGTAACAGAACCTGCGGAAGGATAGAAGGAGAACCATTTTGCTGAGCAAAGCGAATCCGTCGTATCCCGTTTATTCGAAAAAATCCTTTTTGACCTCAGCCATATTCCACCTGATTATCCTTTTGCTTATCTTCTATTCTCCCTGGTTTTTAAACAGCGGGGCCATGAAGCATAAGGTCTACACGGTCAATCTCGTCGAGATTCCCGGCCCCGGCATGGAAAAACCGACGCCTTCGCCTGTCAAAGAAGCCCCCGTAGCAAAGAAGAAAGATATCATAACGAAAAAAGCGAACGTTATAGAAAAAAAACCGGAGATGGTTCTCCCTTCAAAAAAAACAATCGCCCCTAAAAAAACAGTGGTGGCCAAAAAAGAGGTCGTAACGCCAAAGAAGGAAGAGACGGCAACCGCAACCGCCAAACAGGAAACAGCAGCGCTCGAAGCCGGCGGGGAAGCCCTTTCTCTCGACAGTTCTCAGTTTCCTTACATTTACTACTTAAGAGTATTGAAAAACAAGATCTATGAAAACTGGAATCCGCCTGTTGTTCAGGATACGACAGAAAAACTGCAGGATGTTGTCATACAGTTTAAGATTTTAAAAAACGGAGAAATCGTAGAATCCCGAATTGAAAAAAGCTCCGGAATCGGTTTTTTTGACCAATCCGCCTTAAGAGCGGTCATTCTGGCAAGCCCGCTTCCTCCTCTTCCAGAGGAGTTCGAGGAAGAGTTCCTGGGAGTTCATCTTGGTTTCAGCTATAAACGTTCGCAAAATGGATAAGGCATTATGAAAAAAATCGTTCTGTTCTCTCTCATCATTCTCTTTTGTTTCGGGCCTGTCACAATATCTTACTCCCAGACCGAAGTCTTCATGCAGATCACGAGAACGGGCGGAGAAAAGATTGAGATGGCTATCCCCGACTTTGAACCGTCATCAGATATCCCGGTAAAGGAAGCTATACCAACAGAAACAATAACAGACATCCTCAAAAACGACCTGAGAATCTACGGTCTTTTCAATCTTATCGAAAACCCCCAGTTTCTCAAAGAGGCAAACGATATTGACAGGAAGGAAGGAAAAATCGTTTTTAAGGAATGGTCTCTTCTTGGAGCCAATGCCCTGGTTAAGGGAAGCTATACCCTGGAAAACAACAATCTTTCCATAGAGGCCCGGCTCTTCGATGTTTCCCGGGGAAGGCAGATAACCGGAAAACGCTATACCGGCTTGAAAGATACCCTGAGAACCATGATTCACAAATTCTCCGACGAGATTATTTACCGGTTCACCGGAGAAAAGGGAATCGCCCAGACAAGGATTCTCTTCGAATCAAAAGTCAGCGGGAACAAAGAGATCTTCATCATCGATTTTGACGGCCACAATATCCAGAAACTAACGGCCAACCGCTCTCTTTCATTGTCGCCGGACTGGTCGCCGGACGGAACAAAAATCCTCTACACGACCTATAGAGACAACAACCCCGACCTCTATCTTATCGACCTGAAAAAGGGAACAAACAAACCTGTCTCTCTCCGTCCCGGTCTGAATATCTCACCGGCATGGTCGCCGGATGGGGACAAAATCGCTCTAACTCTCAGCAAAGACGGGAATCCCGAAATCTATACCATGGACCGCAACGGAAAAAATCTACAGAGGCTCACCAACAGCAGGGCGGTCGAGGCATCTCCCGCCTGGTCGCCAAACGGAAGGCAGATCGCCTTCACATCCGACAGGAGCGGAGGCCCTCAAATCTATGTGATGGATTCGGAAGGGATCAACTTAAGAAGGTTAACCTATGAAAGAGGCTATAATGACCAGGCCGTATGGTCTCCGAAAGGGGATAAAATCGCCTTTGTCTCCAAGAAAGAGGGGCGGTTCAACATTTACACCATGAATGTTGACGGAAGCGATATCCGGCAGCTGACCTCTCATTCGGGAAATAATGAAAACCCGTCATGGTCGCCGGACGGAAGGTTTTTAACCTTCAGCTCGACCAGAAAAGGAAGTCCTCAGATCTATTTTATGAAAGCGGACGGAACAGGTCAAAAAGAATTGACATCCCTTCGCGGTGGGGGATATAATCCCTCATGGAGCCCCAAAAGCTCTCAATGACTCTTAAAGAAGGAGGTGATAAAAAGAGATGAAAACACTCTTCCGATATTCGATAATTACGGGAATCATTATTATACTAGGAGCCTTCACGATAGGCTGCGCAAAAAAACCGACTGTAACGCCCCCTCCTGCCCCGGCTCCTGAGGTAAAGAGGCCCGTTGCTCCGCTTCCTCCTCCAAAGTCTCAAGAAGATATGGATATGAAAATGAAAGAGGTTAAAGAACTCCCTGTCGATGCTTCGGCAAGGGGTCTGGAGTTCGCATTCAATGAAAACATCGGCGACATATTTTTTGAGTTTGATAAGTCCCGTTTAACCGACCAGACAAAAGAGACGCTGAAAAGAAACGCTGAGTGGCTGCAGAATAACCCCCAATTAAAGGTTATGGTTGAAGGTCACTGCGACGAAAGAGGAACCATTGAGTATAACCTGGCTCTCGGTGAGAAAAGAGCGCTGAGCACCCGAAATTACCTCGCGGCTCTCGGTATCGACCCGGCCAGAATTTTTACGATTAGTTACGGTGAAGAAAGGCCCTTTGAGCTTGGACACACCGACGAGGCCTGGTCTCAGAACAGAAGAGCTCATTTTGTTATAGCAAAATAAAGACATTACTATTGATGAGGGCCTTAACCGATTTCTGTTAAGGTCCTCTCTTTATTCAAAGGACAAGAGCGTGATAAAAAGAGATGTTACATTTATTGCATGCGTTATCATAACCTTATTTTTTGCAGGATGCGTCCAGACAGAAGAATCTCTCAGCATACAGAACGATATCATAACATTGAAAAACAAGATGCGGTCGGTCCAGACACGCCTCGACATGACGGATCAGGCGGAAAAAAACATCAGAAGAACAATCAATGAACTCGACTCGGCAAAAAAGAATATTGCGGATATCAAAGCCAGCATTGACGAACTCTCAGATAATGACCAGGTCGTGAATGCAAAGTTTGATGAACTGAATCACAAAATCAGCCTGCTCGCCAGAGAGATCGATGCGATAAAGCTAAGATCCGGCCGGTCGGATGATCTGTCTTTGGACAGGGTCCAAGATAATCAAGGGATTGCAGCCTTAAATCCGGATGATATCTATAAAACCTCTTACAACGATTATCTCAAAGGCAACTATGATCTGGCCATATCAGGCTTTCAGGAATATGTAAAAAAGTTCCCCCGGACAGAACTCGCCGGCAACGCCCAGTACTGGGTCGGAGAATCCTTCTACAGCCTTAAAGATTATGAAAGGGCCGTTTTAGAGTTCGATAAGATCGTTAACAACTATCCCGAAAGCTCAAAAATCTCCAGTGCTCTTTTAAAAATGAGCTACGCTTATCTCAAGCTCGAAAAGAACGATGAGGCCAAGAAGCTCCTTCGGGAGGTTATAGCGAAGTATCCTCTGAGCGCCGAGGCCAGGCTTGCCGAAGAGAAATTGAAGTCGCTGGAAAAGAAGAAGAATTAGTCTACAATCCTTTTGATTTCTTCAAAGGGGATGTCCCCTTCCCGGACAAGAAGGGGCCGGTTCTTGCTGATATCGACAATCGTCGAACCCCTGCTTTCTGTTAATATACCTCCGTCGAGAATCAGGTCGATCCTATCGCCCCATTCACTTTTAATATCAAACGCGCTTTTAAGAACCGGTTTGCCCGATATGTTAGCGCTTGTCGATGTTATGGGAAGCTTTGCCCTTAAAGGCAGGTCTCTTGCCAGAGAATGGCCCGAAATCCTGACACCGATCTTTCCCGTGTTTCCGTGCAGAATATCCGGAAGATTTTGAGAGGCTTTAAAAACAATGGTAAGAGGGCCCGGCCAGAACCGGTCTGTTAATTTCTCAAAACTGAAAATCGGCTTTTCTATCAATTCATACAGCTGTTCTTTGTGTCCTATGAGAACCAGAAGCGGCTTGTCCGGCGATCTTCCCTTAAGCTCGAATATCTTTTTCACGGCTTTTTTGTCATAGGCATTGACACCCAGCCCGTAAAAGGTCTCCGTGGGATAGGCAATAACCCCGCCTTTCAGAATGAACTCGAGGCATTCGTCAATCGCCTCGATGTCCGAAGCCGTGTCCATCCCGACCTTGATGATACGGCTCATTTTGCTTTCCGGTTCTTCAGATTGTTCGCTTTTATCTCCACCTCTTTTGCCAGTTTCTTCTTATAGAGCCTCATCTTTTCACCAACCTTGGGATCCTTGATCGACAGTATCTGGGCGGCAAAAATGCCCGCGTTCCTCGCACCGGCCTTTCCGACAGCCATAGCCGCAACAGGAACGCCACCCGGCATCTGGACCGTTGACAAAAGCGAATCGATTCCCTGAAGCGGGGAGGAATTAATCGGTATGCCAATAACCGGAAGCGTGGTCTCTGCGGCAATGATGCCGGCCAGATGCGCTGCCGCACCGGCTCCGACAATCAGAACCTTAAAACCCTTTTTCTTCGCATTTTGCGCATAGTCGATGGTTCTCTTCGGAGACCTGTGCGCAGAAGATATGGTCAGTTCATACCCTATCTTGAAAAAATCGAGTATCTTTGTGGTCTCTTCGATAACAGGAAGGTCCGACTCGCTACCGATCACAATTCCTACCGGCTTTTTCATATCTCTATCTCCTTTATTGACTTAAGATGCGATATTAAAAGATATGTTTAATTAGCATTGAAGAACGGTTTTGTCAAGAGGGATTAGCCCCCTTTCTTGCTCGTCCAAGAAAGAGGAGAAAGAAAGACGCCCCGCTGATTTTTTTTAGCGGTCTTTGCCTTCGCTTGCGAGGCTTCGAGGCGAACTCGGACTTAAGTCCTCAGACAGCCTCTCCGCTTATCCCGCCTCGCTTGGCTCAGACCTAAAAATCAGAAGGGAACTCGAAAGAAAGAGAAAAAAACGGATTTCCTTCGACCTGAAAAACCGTAATGGGGAAAATCAAAAGGCATTTAAAATGCCCGGCCTACCTCTTTATCCTCGTTCACTTGAAAAATGCCTAAAAAGCAGAATGGGAAGAAAAATTAACTTTAAAAACCTTTTCCCTGCGAAATATTAAAATCCACTCTAAAAGTCAAATCATATTTTTGCAATTAAGGCTTGACACATATTACCATTTTGGATAGGTTTTTAGACTCATTTGCTTTTACGGACAGGTACTGAGCGCTACGGCACCAGAACCACCTTGCCGATGTTCTTTCGCCCCTCGATATAGGCATGGGCCTTTCCGGCATCCTCGAAGCTGAAGGCTTTATCGACATGGGGGCGAATCCAGCCCTCTTCAACACCCTTTAAAATGGCTTTCATCCAGCTTCGCATCTTTTCATTCTCGTTCCAGAGATTGCCGATGTCCACACCGAAAACGCCCTTGTTTGCCTTCATCATGCTGATGGCGTGAAAGGAAGGCATGCGAACGAATGTTTTGGCCAGCCTCAGTTTTGTGCGAAGTCCTGAACCAGCAACCTCTGAAATACCGAACACGCCGAGGCGCCCCGTAGCGCGAAGCGCTCGATAGCTCTTCTTCCAGTGAGAACCGCCAATCGGGTCGATAATCAGTTCCATGCCCTTTCCGCCGACTAATTTTTTCAGCTCTTTTTCCCAGTCGTCTTCGCGGTAGTCGATCGCATAATCAAGACCCCTATCCTTAAGAAAGTCATGCTTTTTTCTGCTGGATGTTCCGAAGGTTGTTGCACCGATCTTTTTGGCGATGTCGAGCGCAGCCAGACCGACCCCTCCGCCTGCGTTGTGGATCAGGACAGATTCGTCCTCTTTCAGGCCACCCATAACGAAAATCAGCTCGTAAGCCGTGAGATAATTCACGGGAATGGCAGCAGCCTGCTCAAAACTTAATCGGGCCGGCTTAAGAAAAACCTGTGTTAACGGCACGGTAACAATCTCCGAATATCCGCCAAAGCGGACAAGCGCCAGCACCTCTTTACCAACGAACCCTGTATCAGCCCCCTCACCTGCATCCTCGATAATACCCGAAACCTCGTAACCGATAATACAGGGGAGTTTCGGGGCATCAGGATAAAGGCCCTGCCTTGCAAGGATATCGGCAAAGTTAACTCCTGAGGCCTTAACACGGATAGTTACCTCTCCCTTTCCCGGACGGGGAGATTTTGCCTTTTTGATTTCCAGCGAATCAATATCACCGGCCTTTGTCAGGACAATCTGTTTCACACCTTATCTCCTTTACATGAAAATATATAAACTCTTTACAGGTTTGCAACCAAAGTCTGAGAGTTTAAATGTCTGTTGTCTTTTTCTCTATCCCCCTTCTGCTTTTTAGGCATTTTTCAAGTGAACGAGGATAAAGAGGTAGGCTGTCTGAGGACGTAGTTTTAGTCCGAGTTGCCTTCCTCGCTGAGTGAACGAAGATAAAATGCCGTATAAAAAAGCAGTGGGGTGCCTTTTTTTATTACTTTTTTGGACAAGCAAGAAAGGTAAAAAAGAACGTATCAATATCCTGCGGCGCAGCCGTCTTTCCTGTAGTCCGAGCCGCCGAGATAAACGCCGGTTTGGTCGACAATAATCGCCTGCGCTCCGCCAAAGCCGCCAAGCCCGGTCTCGCTTTCGGGAATCATCTCATGCCCCATTGCTACAAGCCCCTCACGCACCGCTTCGGGAATCTCTTTTTCAAGGCAAACCTTTTTATCCTTAACATGGCGAAATCTCGGGGCGTCGACCGCCTCCTGCGCGTTCATGTCAAAATCGACAATATTCGATACGACCTGAACATGTCCCTGCGGCTGCATGTCCGCTCCCATCACACCGAAGCAGACACAGGGCTTTCCGTCCCTGAACATCATGGCCGGAATATTCGTATGAAAGGGCCTTTTGCCCGGCTCGATACAGTTGAAGTGCCCCTCTTCAAGCGTGAATCCCGAGGCCCGCGCCTGCAGGCATATGCCCGTGCCACCGACAGTGACACCGGAGCCGAATTTTGAAAAGAGGCTGTTGATGTAAGAGACAATATTCCCGTCCTTATCGGCAACAGTCATATAAATCGTATCTTTACTTAAATTCGGCGCGCCCGGCTCAAACCCGCCTGAAGCCTTTTTTAAGTCGATCAGCTCTCTCCTCTTTTCGGCATACTCCTTTGACAAAAGAGAGCTTTCGGGAATATCGGCAAATTCGGGGTCTCCGATAAATTTATCCCTGTCCGCAAAAGCAAGCTTTTTCGCTTCGATAAGGATATGCAAGAACTCAGCCGAGTTATGTCCGAGCGACTTAAGGTCGAACCCCTCGATGATATTCAGCATCATAAGGGCTGTCTGCCCCTGGCTGTTCGAGGGAAGCTCATACACATCAAATCCCCGGTAATCCGTTCTTATCGGCTCGACCCATGTCGAGGTGTGGTCTGCAAAGTCTTTAAGGGAAAGAAGCCCTCCGTTCTTCTTGGAAAACCTGACGATCGCTTCGGCAATCTCACCCTTATAAAAGGCGTCTTTCCCGTCTCTGGCAATCTTTTTGAAGGTCGAGGCCAGATCTTTCTGAACAAAAATATCCCCTGCTGATGGGGTTTTTCCGTTCACAAGATAGGTGCCTGCGGAATCGGGATATTTCAGAAGAAGCCCCTCGTTCTCCTTCCATTCGCTTGAAATAATTTCGGTTACAGGAAATCCCTCTTCGGCATATTCAATGGCAGGCTCAAGAACCCTTGAAAGCTTCATGGTACCGTACTGTTCCAGGGCTTCGGCCCATGCATCAACAGTCCCCGGAACAGAGACCGAAAGCATCCCACGGCTCGGGACTTTATCAAAACCCTTATCGATAAAATATTCCCTCGCAGCCTGATAGGGAGCGCGGCCTGTGCCGTTCAGCCCCAGAAGTTTTTTTGTCTTGGAGAGATAGATCAGCATGAAAAGGTCTCCGCCAATACCTGTGGCCATCGGCTCCACAACATTCATGACCGCAGCGGCACAAACAGCGGCATCGACGGCGTTTCCTCCCTCCTGAAGAATCCTGACCCCGGCCTGGCATGCAAGGGGCTGGCTCGTGGCCACCATTCCGTTTCTGGCCATGACAACAGAACGGCCAATGGTGAAATGATTGTTTTCAGGGCTTATTGGAAGTGTCATCGGGATTGTTCTCTTTTTTGTGAAAGGTTTTTTTGGTGCCGAAGGGGGGACTCGAACCCCCACAGGTCTCCCCACCACCCCCTCAAGATGGCGTGTCTACCAGTTCCACCACTTCGGCAACCAGAATTAAACATTTTTTGGAAGATTGAAAATAGATGTTATTTATAATAGAAGAAAGCCGATATGTCAATACGAAAAATTGTGTAAGTATTTTTCACAAGATTTATAATTTTTTCAGTAGCTAAATCATTTTTCGATAAAGATGCGGTTTTAAATGCTTCGGGGCCCCATTTGCTTTTTAGGAATTTTACAAGTGAACGAGGATAAAGAGGTAGGCTGTTTGAGCTGGAGGCGAGTTGCCTTCCTCGCCGAGTGAGCGAAGACAAAATTCCGTTAAGAAAAACAACCGGAGGCGTCCTTTTTTCATCCTTTTTTGGACGGGCAAAAAAGGACTAAGTCTTTAGTCTCGGATCGAGCGCGTCCCTGAGCCCTTCTCCAAAGAGGTTAAAGGCCAGAACCGTGAAAAGAATGGCAAAACCGGGGAATACGGTAAGCCACCACGCATCAAATATATAGAGCCTCCCCTCGGCCAGTATGTTACCCCATGTCGGCTCCGGAGGCTGGACACCGAACCCGAGAAAACTGAGACCCGCCTCGGTAAGGATGGCTCCGGCAATGCCGAGCGTTGCGGAAATGAGCACAGGGGCGAGAGCATTGGGAAGCATATGGAAAAAGATGATCCTCCCGCTCTTGGCGCCGAGCGCATGGGCTGCCTGAATAAAATCCCTCTCCTTCAGGGACAGAAATTCGGCCCGGACAAAACGGGCAGTGCCTGTCCATCCCGTAAGCCCGATTACGATCATGACGTTCCAGAAGCTCGGTTTGAGAAGGGCAACCACGGTCAATATCAGGAAAAAGCTCGGAAAGGAGATGACCACATCGACAAATCTCATGAGCAGGCTCTCGACCCATCCGCCGAAGAATCCGGCAAGGCTTCCCACGAGTATCCCGAGGAAAACCGAAATCCCGACAGCCACGAACCCGACAAGAAGCGATACCCTTGCTCCGTGAAGCATCCTTGTTAAGACATCACGGCCCAGCTGATCCGTACCGAACGGGTGGACAAGAGAGGGGGGAGCAAGCTTTGCCGCAAGCGATGTGGCGCTGGGATTATAGGGAAAATGTAAATTCCAGAGCGAAAACGCCCAGAAAACAAAAGCAACGATAAAGAGAACGATAATGAAAAGCATCCCCAAAATCGCCAGCTTGTTCTTTACAAACTGCTTCTTAAACTCATCATAGGGGCTTTGGATTCTCTTTTCTTCTTCGCTCATAGTTTGATCCTCGGGTCGGCCCACGCATAGAGCATGTCGGCAACCAGATTGCCGAAAAGCACCAGAACGGCCGCTATCGAATTGAGTGTCATAATGGTCGGATAGTCCCGTGACAGAACCGACTGATAGGCAAGCTGCCCGATACCGGGCCAGGCAAAGATCGATTCGATGATTACGGAACCGCCGATAAGACTCGGTATGAGAAAACCGAAAATCGTGATAATCGGAAGAAGGGCGTTTCTCAGAGCATGGCGGTATTTCACATCGTCTTCGGAAAGGCCCTTTGCCCTTGCTGTCGTGATATAGTCCTGCCGTGAGATCTCGAGCATGCTTCCCCGCATGTAGCGGGAAAGAGAGGCGACCCCTCCCACGGCCAGAATCAGCGAGGGGAGAAAGAGATGCCACGCCCTGTCGAACATGCTGGCTGTCAGGCCCAGCTCCACAAGCCCGAAGGTCCTCGCTCCGAGAACCGGCCACCCGAATACCTGAACCACAAAGAGAATCAGCATATAGGCCAGCCAGAAACTGGGCATAGATATCCCCACAAAGGCAAAAAAGGTAGCGGTATGGTCGGCAAGGGAATACTGCCGCGTGGCCGAAAATATCCCGAGCGGGATGGCAATCGAAAAAACGATAATTGTAGAAACGATATTGAGAAGAATCGTAGCCGGAAGCCTCTCCATGATCTTTTCAAGCACCGGCCTTCCGTCCTTGAACGATTTCAGCTCGCCGTTAAAGAGGTCTCCCAGCCACATCCCATACTGCTTATAAAGAGGTTCGTCGAGATGGAAGTTCTTTTCCCACTGCTCCACGACCTTTTTCGGAACCTTTGGGTCGAGCGCCTGTCCTATGGGAGAGCCGGGAGCGATATGGACCATGAGAAAGGTAAGCACCGTAATCCCGAAAAGCACGGGTATGGACTGGATAGTTCTTCTTATGGCATATATCAGCATAACAGCCTTTCTTTAAGATGTTATCTCAGCACCGCTCAACCGAAACCAGTAGTTTAAAAAGTAGAGGATCCCGTTCTTTGTCATCCGGATATCCTCAATCTTTTCCTTTCCCGACGGATCTTTCTTTTTAATCTTAAACTCTCTCTTATGAAGAGCAGAGGTCCCTTCTCCCACATATAAGAATGTATAGGGCTGATCATGATTAATCAGTTCATGGATTTTGAAATATATCTTCTTCCGTTTTTCTCTGTCGTATTCGGTTCTCCCCTCTTCGATAAGCCTGTCGACCTCGCTATTTTTGTATCCGATAACGTTAAATCCTTTTTCACGCTGGCTCGAATGCCATATCTCATAAATATCCGGGTCGACACCAAGCCCCCAGCCAAGAACAATCGCCTCGAAATCCCTCGCATTGATCTTGTCGCGGATAAAGACCGCCCATTCATAAAGGGCGATCTCGACATCGATACCGATTTTCTGCAATTCTCTCTGGACAAGCACAGCGACATTTTTCCTGAGTTCGTTCCCGTTATTGGTAATAAGGGAAAATTTAAACGGTTTCCCGTTCTTATCGAGTATCCCGTCTCCGTCGTTGTCTTTCCATCCGGCCTCGGCAAGGAGTTTCTTCGCTTTATCAGGGTTATACTCAAGCGGTGTGACATCGTTATTGGAGTACCACATCTGCGGCGGAAAAGGGCCGGTTGCTATCACGCCGAGGTCGTAGAGGAGATACTTGATGATCGCCCTGCGGTTGACAGCATGGGTCAGCGCTTGCCTCACTTTTACATCTTTAAAAAGCTCCAGTTTGTTGTTCCATCCGATATAGGTGTAGCCGTTGCCGAGCCTCTTATAGATATCGAACTTTCTGTTCTCAGAAACTCTCTTGTTCTGATGGGGCTGGGGACTGTAAAGATCGATCCCCTTTGTCTGGAACTCCAGCTCCAGAAGAGGCGGTTCGGGAATAATCCGGTAGGATATCTGGTCGAGATTCGGACGCCCTTCGAAATAGTCATCATTGGCAACAAGGGTGATCTTCTCGTCTGAAACCCACTCTTTAAACTTAAAGGGGCCTGTTCCTATCGGTTTTCTGTTAAAAGGGGCGGTATTGATATCCTCATCCTTAAGAAGATGCTTCGGGAGAATTCCCATGCCCCAGCTTTCGAGGCTTGGAGAAAAGGGTCTTTTGTATATCACCTTGATCTCATAGGGGGTGATAATCTTCAGCTCCTTGACAAGCTCAAACATCGGCCGCCTGACCGTATTGGTCCTCTCGTCCATGATCCTGTCATAGGTGAATTTCACATCTTCTGACGTAAACTCAACCCCGTCATGCCACTTCACCCCTTTTCTCAGATAAAAGGTGATGACCGGATTGTTTTCAATATAAATCTTGTCTTCTCTGAGAATGCCGCCGGAGAAATTCTCTTTTGATAATAGGCCGGTTATCCCTTTTTTTAATCCGTCCCCTTTGCCGAGAAAACGGATAACAAGGAGCTCGGAGTTTTCAATGGCATATCCGAAAACACGCTCTGGCACAGGATTTGTCTGCAGATACGATTCCAGTTCCTTTTTCAAGACGCCGGCATCGCTTTTCTTTTTCTTCGTATCGAGAGCAACAGTGAAGGACCTTATCGGTTCGATAAGCTCTTTTGCAATAACCCTGTATATTTCCTCTTCGAACGCCTTTCCCGCTGTATCCAGGCTTATCTCCACCGAATATTGGTCTTTCGGTGTGAAACCGGTTATCTTTAATCTCTCCTGTCCGGTTTTGCCGATTGTTTTATTGAGGAGTGATACTGCCTTTTGAGAGGTTATCCCCGCTTCTTTTTTCAGGTAAAATCTCGAGGTCTGCTCGGTTTTCCAGCGCCACGCCAGATCTCCGATCAGTTCGAGGTCCTCGTTATATTTTAAAAGCCCGTTAAAGACAAAACCGTTGATATCTCCGGAGGTTGTATCGATAGAGAGGATGGGGTTGAGTTTCTCGGCGTCGCCGATAGAGCTCAGGATCAGCTGGTTCTCTTTTTTTTGAAAATTCTGGCGGGCAATGAAAAGTGAGATGAGAAAGAATACCAAAACCGCTGCAGGGAGGATAAAAAGGATCCTTTTGATAATCATATCTCTCTAGATAACCCCCCTTACGATGACTGTTGAGAAGGACGTATCCTTTTTACCGTTTTGAGGTTCTCGGGTTATTGGGCCGGAACAGAGCCTGGAGCTCCTCCAGAAGGACTCATAGGCTGCGGCATTGCTGGAACCTGCTGTGTGGCTGCCGGGAGATTGTCGACAACTGACGAAGAAACCTTTTTGGCGCTCATGACGGCTATGGAGAGCGATGTCAGCATGAAGGCAACTGCAATGCCCGTGGTCGCTTTTGAAAGAAACCCTGCCGGACCGGCACTCCCGAAAAGGGTCTGGCTTCCCGCACCCCCGAAAATCGCCCCCATGGACGCTCCCTTGCCTCCTGACTGCAGCAGGACAGCCAGAATCAGAAGAACTGCAAAAATCACATGCATCACGATAAGCAACTGAAACATTTTTTCCTCCTTAACAGATAGATATCACAGAAATTTTACAATGCGCTCAAAAGCATCCGTCTTCAAGCTGGCTCCGCCGACCAGGGCCCCGTCTATATTATCTTTAGTCATCAGTTCGTCTATGTTTTCCGGTTTCACGCTCCCGCCATAGAGAATCCTTATTCCCGAAGCAATTCCCTGATCAAATATCCCTTTGATATTCTCCCTGATATGAGAATGAACCTCCTCGGCCAGCTCCGGCGTAGCGGTCTTTCCTGTTCCGATAGCCCACACCGGCTCATAGGCAATGATTATCTTTTGCATATCATTGATAGTAAGGTCCCTTAATCCGCCCTGCGCCTGAGCATCGAGCACATCAAAGGTTCTCTTCTCTTCTCTCTGCTCGAGAGTCTCTCCGATACAGACAACCGGAAAAAGACCGTGTTTTAGGGCGGCTTTTATCCTTTTGTTCACCGTCTCGTCGGTCTCACCAAAATACTGTCTTCTCTCCGAATGACCGATAATCACATGGCTGCAGCCGACACCCTTGAGCATTAAAGGCGAAACCTCTCCGGTAAAGGCTCCTTCGTCCTCCCAGAAAAGGTTCTGGGCTCCCAGAAGGAGGTTTGAGCCCTCAATGACCGAACGGATCGGTTGAAGGAAGGGATAGGGGGGAACCAGCAGAATATCCCTGTCCGCAATGTCTTTGAGCTTCTCTTTGAGTTCTGCAGCAAAGGGAACAGCCGCATCAAGGGTTTTGAACATCTTCCAGTTTCCAGCAATCAAAGGTCTTCTCATCGGTCTATTCTCCCTCCTTGTTGTCAGTCAGAATAATAGATATCCCCGGCAATTTTTTGCCCTCCAGAAGCTGAAGGAAGGCCCCTCTGTCTGTAGAAATATGGGTCACCCTGTCCGATTCTCCGGCCCGCTTAAAAACCACATCCGTACCTTCGCGCTCATCAACATCAATGCACGATTCCTGTGAGTGTAACAACCTACTTTTTCATGATATAAAGCAGCAGGTCCCTTACTCTACAGGAATAACCCCATTCATTATCATACCAGGAAAGAACCTTGACCATTCTGCCCTCGATAACCTTTGTTGAGAGACCGTCAACGATGGAAGAATGAGGGTTATCGTTGAAATCTATGGATACAAGAGGCTCCTGACATACTTCCAGGATTCCCTTGAGTGGTCCCTGTGCAGCGCTGATCAATGCCTTGTTGACACTCTCCGCATCCGTATCTTTCTCAAGCTCGGCCACGAGGTCAACCACTGAGACATTGGGTGTCGGAACCCTGATAGCCATTCCGTCCAGTTTTCCCTTCAGCTCGGGAAGAACCAGCGACACGGCAGCAGCGGCACCCGTTGTTGTCGGGATCATGGAAACGCCTGCAGCTCTTGCCCTTCTCAAATCTGAATGAGGAAGGTCAAGAATTTGCTGGTCATTGGTGTAGGCATGGGTTGTGGTCATCAGACCTCTTTTAATCCCGAAATTCTCCAGAAGAACCTTGGCAACAGGGGCCAGACAGTTGGTTGTGCATGAAGCATTGGAGATGATATTATGTTCTTTTGGGTTATATTTATCCTCATTTACACCCATAACAACAGTAAGATCAGGATCTTTTGCCGGAGCTGAAATAATGACCTTTTTTGCTCCTGCAGAGAGATGCTTGGAAGCGTCTTCTCTCTTGGTAAAAAGCCCTGTGGACTCAACAACCGCATCCACACCAAGCTCTTTCCAGGGAAGCTTTGCCGGGTCTCTTTCTGCAAGAATCTTTATCTCTTTTCCGTTAACAACGATACTGTTGTCCGTTGCTTTCACTTCTCCTTCAAAGATTCCGTGAACAGAGTCATATTTGAGCAGATGGGCGAGTGTCTTGGTATCTGTAATATCATTAACAGCAACAAAATCAAGGTCTTTATTGCCAGCAGACGCCCTGAAAATATTCCTCCCGATTCGGCCGAATCCGTTAATCCCTATCTTGATCCCCATTTTTACCTCCTTTAAAGTATTGAAAAAGTTATCTTAAATTATTTAAACCGCAATATTACATCTGATTTTTTGATAAGTCAATATTTTTTTCCGATTCCTAAGGGTTGAAACCGCTTTTTTGACTGTATCAGCATATCATCGAGAGGACAAAGGCATCGACCCTTGATGCCCCCTCTTTTTTAAGGATTTTTGAACATTCATTGATTGTGGCACCTGTGGTAAAGACATCGTCAATCAGCAGAATACTTTTCCCTTTTATTTTTTCCCCTTCCCTGACCCGGAAGGCACCCTTTACATTCTTAAGCCTCTCTTTGACCTTCAATTCCAGCTGAGGCTTTGTGCTGCGGTAACGGATAAGCGAATCAGAAAGAACGGGAATATTGAGGTGTTTTCCTATTTTCATTGCCAGCAGAAACGATTGATCGAATTCCCTTGTTCTTAATCTCTGCTTATGAAGAGGAACGGGGATAATTGTATCAAAATCAATCTGTTCGAATTTGTCTCCCAGATTTTCAATCATGATTTTTGATAAGTATTCTCCCAGGGCTCTCTTTTTCCTGAATTTATAAGCATGGATCAGCTTTTTTAATGTTCCCTCATACACCCCGACAGCCCTTGCACAATGGAAAGAAAACGCCTTTTCCCTGCAGCGGGCACAGAGATGCTCTGGGCTGTATTTCAGTGTCTCTCTGGAAATGAAAGGTCTGCCGCAGCCTTTGCAGAAGGGGGGCTCGATAATCTTTATCTTCGAAAAACATTCACTACAGACAAAACCGTTCTGTGAGTCTTTGATAACAGAAGAGCAGACCACGCATTCCCTCGGAAGGACCAGATCGAATATTCCTTTGATCAGATTCACCCACTCATCCTTGTTTTTGATAGCGTTCACATCCTCATCAGAATAATCTTATTCTTTTGCATATCTACCAGGGTATCCGCTTCCCCTGATAGTCCAGGAAGCGGCCCGAATCTTCCGGCACTAAACGGGATATCGTAGTAAAAAGTCCGTTTGCCGATCCTTCGACAGGCGTCGGGGCCTCGGCTCCGCCCATATCCGTTTTCACCCAGCCGGGATGCATCACCGTGCATATGAAGCCTTTTTTGCCAAGCTCATGAGAGAGGCTCCGGTTCATCATGTTGAGCGCTGTTTTTGATATCCGGTAAGCGTAATAACCGCCGCTTTGATTATCATCGATAGACCCCATAAGAGAGGTGATATGAATGACCTTCTTCTCTTTCCCCTTTTCGAGAAGGGGAAGAAAGGCTCGTGTTACGCGGATCGGCCCGAACAGATTGACATCGAAGACATGATTTGCGGCTTCCAGTTTCAGCTTTGTGATTGAATCCTGGTTCTTCTCTCCGAAAATCCCGGCATTATTGATAAGGATATCGAGATGACCCCATTCTTTTTGCACGGCCCTGCTCGCCTCCTTGATTGCAGATTCATCGGTCACGTCAAAAGAAAGGAGAATGAGGTTCGGGTCCGATTTCTGAAGGCGTTTCAGCTCTTTGGCTTTTTCAGGGTTTCTGGCCGAGGCCGCAACAGAGTATCCCTTCTCAAGATAAACCTTTACAAGCCCAAGCCCAATTCCCCGGCCGGCCCCTGTGATCAAAACAACACGGTCTGACATGGCTTTCTCCTTATATCATCCCTCTTATGAATCATTATATAGAGAGGCTTTTGATTTTCAAGGCAAAACATGATTCAATTTTAATTGGGCAGAAAAAGGCTCAGGAACCGTGACAGGGAAAGGAATGAAATGACAAAAAAGGCATAGATATTGATGGCGTTAAAAGCAAAGCGGCTGGCCTCTTCCCTTTCCTCTTCCCGTAAAATCTTTACTGCATTAACAATGAGCCAGAGAATTGATAAGAGGAAAAAGAGGTTCACCCAGAAGCTATTGACAACATCAAAAAGAGGAATCATAAAGCCGGTTACGGCAGTCGCCAGAATCCAGATAAAGGTGACCCGTGCAATCTGTTCCTTTGTAAAGACCCTTTGAAGCGAGGGAAGACCCGCCTTTTCATAATCATCCCCAGAGCTTAAGAGCAGAAGCCAGAAATGGGGAACCTGCCAGACAAAGAAGAAAAAGGCCACGGCCATAATCTTCGGGTCGAAAAGTGAGCCGCTTCCGGCTGTCCATCCGATAAGGGGCGGCAACGCCCCGATAAGCGCACCAGGTACTGCCGCAAATGCCGATCTTCTTTTGAAGAAGGTATAAAACCCGTTATACCAGATAACCGAGAAAAGACCGAGAGCAAGGGCTGTCAGGTTTGTTTTAATAAAAAGAATTGAACTGCCGAGAACCAGCAAAACCAGCGAAATCATGACCGCACTTTTTACATGCAATCTGCCGGTGGGGAGCGGCCTCTTTTTTGTTCTCTCCATAAGCGCATCGATTTTTCTCTCCTGAACCTGATTGAGAGCCAGAGATCCTGCCGCAAGGAGAAAAACCCCGAAAACGGGAAAGGCGATTTCCGCTTCAAACCCCTTTGCAAGGATAAAACCTGCGGCTGTTGAGAGGGTGATAAGAAGAGACACTCTCAATTTTATCAGGTCTGAAAATGTCTGAATCGATTTTTTCACGGCATCTTCCTCTTACTGCAGCTGCTTGAGATATTCGATAATGTCCGAAAGCTCCTCCTGGTTCAGCATGCTGCCCTGCGGCGGCATGATGGGCGGGTAACCCTTGACCAGGTCTGAAGCGGGCTCCAGAATCGACTTCCTGAGATACTCTTCGTCCGCAATGATCTCCCGCTCTTTTCCGGATGTGATGACCTTGGTTTTTCGTTCAAATATCCCCTTAAATGTGGGGCCTACTTTCATAGAGCCGTCAATGCTGTGGCAGGCAATGCACCCCTTAAGCCTGACCAGCTCCGCACCCTTCAGTCCCGGTGTCTTCTTCTCCTCTTCTCCCTTTTCAGCCGATCCTTTGGCCTCATACCAGCGCTCGAATTCCTCCTTTTTTATGACACGGACCTTTGTCAGCATCGAAGAATGCCCCTGACCGCAATACTCGGCGCAGAAGGCATCGAAAATTCCAAGCTCTTTAGGCGTAAAGACAAGCTTGGTTTTCATGCCCGGCACCGTATCCATCTTGACCCTGAACGCAGGGATAAAAAAGCTGTGTATCACATCTTCTGAAGTCAGGAAAAGTTTCACCGGCTCTCCGAAAGGGAGGCTCAATGTGTCGCTTTTAATTCCGTTCTCATACTCAAAAAGCCACGACCACATTCTTCCGGTAACCTTAACTGACATCATGTCCTTCTGCGTCCCCTGCATCGACTTGAATCCGGCCCAGCCGTAGTAGAACATGATCAGAACCAGTATGGTCGGAATAACAGTCCAGGTGATCTCAAGAAAAAGATTTCCTTCAATGTCCTCGGGAGAGGGATTCCGCTTCCGGCTGTATCGAACAACAAAGTAGAGCATAAGGGAAGTGACGAGGACCAGGAGGGCAACGGAAATAACAAGAAAAAGTATAAAGACACTGTCCACATCCTGTGTCGTGCTGAATACCTTAAAAACGCTCATATTTTTTTACCTGTAAGAGATATCAAGAAAGGTGAGTCCGATAAAAACCGTTAACGTAATCACGGCAACAAGCAGCATCACCTGAAAAAGCCTCTGCTCGTATTTGAGATGCATGAAAAAAAAGAGCACCAGCCCTGTTTTAACAAGGGCCACACAAAGCGCCGTATAGACGCTGAGCCGGCCCAAATCCATTCCGGAAACAAACACAGTAACCGCTGTCAGAATAACCAATCCGCACCATATTAAAAAATATGTCCCGTAACCGAGAACAATATGTTTCGCTTCTCTCTCTTCCATTTCTCTCCTTTACGTTACCAGATAAAAGAGCGGGAAAAGGAAAATCCAGACAATATCGACAAGATGCCAGTAGAGCCCGGAGTTTTCCAGTTTGATAAAATCGTTCTGGCCGATTGTTTCTCTGACCATGAAAAAAAGCATGAACGAAAGAAGAAATATTCCGATAAGAACATGCAGCCCGTGCAGGCCGGTCATGATAAAATAGAGGCTGAAAAAGAGGATTTCTCCCTGTTCTCTGTCGAGAAGTTCCGGCGAGTTCGGGTAAATCCCGTGTTGAAACTTGGCGCCCCATTCAAAGTATTTGATGACAAGAAACAACAGGCCGAAAATGATTGTCATGATAAGAAAGGCCTTCGATAGTTTTTTGTCGCCCTTCTGGATCGCCGAGATCGAAAGCGCCATGGTCAGACTGCTTGTTATGAGAATAAGGGTATTGATCGTCCCGGCCACTGTGCTCAGTTCAAAGGCTGCCTGATGGAAGTCGAGCGGATTCTTTGAACGGTAGACCGAATAGAGAAGAAACATCCCTCCGAAAAGGAGTATCTCCGTAAAAAGAAAAAGCCACATCCCTATCTTTGCACCGGTATCGTCTCTGTGTTCTTCAGCGTTTGTTTTTTCCTGGTTCACTGTGATGCTTCCTTTTTAAAAACATAAGGCCCCCGAACAATTACCGGTATCTCCTCAAAATTATCGGTCGGCGGAGGGGAGGAAATCTGCCATTCCAGCGTGGCGCCGCCCCATGGGTTCGAGGGCGCCTTCTCACCTTTAAAGAGCGAACGGATCAGGTTAAAAAACATAAGAATCAGCCCGGTAACAACAATCCATGAACCGACGGTCGAAATAAAGTGCCCGGCATGGAACCGGGGCAGATAATCAAAATACCGCCTCGGCATCCCCTGCCAGCCGAGAACAAACATGGGAAAATAGAGGACATTGAACCCGATAAAGAGAATCAGGCAGGCCAGCTTCGCCGTTTGTTCCCTGTACATCTTTCCAAACATCTTTGGGAACCAGTAATGCAGAGCCCCGAAAAAAACAAACCCGGCACCGCCGAACATGACATAATGAAAATGCGCCACGATAAAATAGGTATCATGAACATGAACATCGATGGCAACCGCACCCTGCATCAGCCCGGTCAGCCCGCCGATCGAAAAGAGAAAGATAAAAGACATAATGTATAAAAAGGGCGTATCCACCTCTATCGAGCCTTTGTACAGTGTTGCGATCCAGTTAAAAATCTTTATCCCGCTCGGAACCGCCACCAGAAAGGTGAGCAAAGAGAAGACCCATATCGCCGTTTCACTCATCCCGCTTGTGAACATATGGTGGGCCCAGACAAGAGAGCCGAGAGCGGCAATGGCCAGGCTTGAAAAGGCGATGAATTTGTATCCGAAAATCGTTCTTCGCGCAAAAACAGGGATGATCTCCGAGACCACGCCCATTGCAGGAAGAATCATAATGTAAACCGCGGGATGGGAGTATATCCAGAAGAGGTGCTGGAATAAGAGCGGGTCGCCCCCCTTGGCCGGATCGAACAATCCGACACCGAAAAACCGCTCAATGATAATAAGCATAAGAGTAATCGCCAGCACCGGTGTGGCCAGAATCTGAATCCAGCCGGTTGCATAAAGCCCCCAGACAAAGAGGGGCATGCGCGACCATTTCATCCCCGGCGCCCTGAGCCTGTGTATGGTTGTGATAACATTCATGCCGGTCAGTGTCGATGAAAAACCGATGAGGAATACGGCAAAAACAGCCAGGGAGACATTCGTCCCGGTCCGGATACTGTAAGGAACATAAAAGGTCCAGCCCGTATCAGGGAAACCGCCGCCCGTAAAGAGAGCCGTAACGGCAAGCAGCGCCCCGCTGATAAAGAGCCACCATGAGAGAAGATTCAGGCGCGGAAAAAACATATCTCTGGCACCGATAAGAATGGGCAGGAAAAAATTCCCGAACGGTGCGGGTAACCCCGGGATGACAAACAGAAATATCATGATAACGCCGTGCAGTGTAAAAAGGGCGTTGTATGTCCTGGCCGTAACAATGGTGCTTCTCGGAGCGATCAGCTCGAGCCTCATCAGAATCCCGATTGTGACCGCAATGGAAAAGAAAAAGAGCATGGAGGCAAGATAGAGAAGCCCTATCCGCTTGTGATTCGTTGAGAAAATCCACGAAAATATCCCGCTGTACTTCCCCTTTTCATCATAGAAACTTTCTATAGCCGGACTGTTGCTCTCCATAAAACCTCTCTTAACTATTTCGTCTTTTTCCCTTTATTAAAAGAAAAACAAAAAAGACTGTCAATAAAAAGATAACGATTGTCCCGGAGACCTTGACGATATTCAGGACATAGGTCCTTCCCTTGGGGTCATAACTGAAACAGAACTGCAGGACTTTGTGTATCGTGCTCCCGACCCTCCCTTCAGAGGCCTCGACCAGCGCCATCTTCAGATCAAAGGGAAGATAGGTGACGCCGTGGAGATACCTGATGACCCTGCCCTTTTCAGAAAGGACGGTCAGGGCAACAGGATGGACAAACCCGTCCTTTTCTCTTTTAAAATGGAAACCGACCGCATCGGTAAACTGCCTGATGTTGTGGAGGTCGCCTGTTAAGAATGTCCATGCCTCCTTAGGGAACGGCTTTCCGATGGCTGCCAGATAATTCTTCTTTTTTCTGAGCGAGTCTTCAGGGGTATCGGTCTCATCGAAACTGATGGTAAGCACAGAATAATCCTCTCCGGGCCTGAGCGGTAGCTTGTTCAGCACATCGGCAACACCGCTCAGAACCAGAGGGCAGACATCCGGACAGCGGTAAAACACGAGCGCTACAATGGTCGGCTTGTTGATCAGTTCCTTTAGTACAACTGCGTTCCCCTTTTCGTCCGTAAAGGTTAAATCAAGGGGAACGGTCTCTCCGAGCTTCTCAACCAATCCGATTTCCAAAGAAGGCTTCGGATGCTCGTGTTTTTTCCCGGCAGAGGCATAAACGGCAAAAAAAATGAACAGGAGGAATAGAGAGATAACGGTCCCTGCTGTTCTTTTTTTAAAAACGGGATAATCCATTTTTGGCAGTAATTGTCTCATATTTTCCATGTTGAAAAATAATAACAAGTTAATTATATAACAAATATCTCTCAAGTCAAAGAACAACCGGGGAAAAACTTTGCCGAAAAGCCTCTTGACTTTGACCCGTATTTTAGTAAATTAATCTTACGAAACGACTCTTTTGTCAGCAAAGCTTTTCACCAGCTCATAAAAAAGGAGAAATTGAAATGCCAAGCAAGGTCTACTTTGCCAATCTCAAATGCGACTGGGATCATAATCTTCTGGATAAAATATCGCTTCTCTACAAAAGGGCCGGATTTGGGAGCTTTATCAAAGAGATGGACTTTGTGGCCATAAAACTCCACTTCGGGGAAGAGGGAAACGTGGCGTTTTTGCAGCCCCCCTTTTTCCGAAGAATTGCAGAAGAGATAAAGAAATCGAGCGGGAAGCCGTTCCTGACGGATACCAACACCCTTTACAGCGGTAAGCGGAAAAACGCCATCGACCATGTGATGCTTGCGGCCCATCACGGGTTCGATATCGCAAGCATGAACGCGCCTGTCATCATAGCGGACGGGATCAGGGGGCTCGATTATACTAAGGTGGACATCGACGGAAAGTACTATAAGAAGGTCAATATTGCCAGCGGTATCCATAACTCTGATGCCATGATCGTCGTTTCCCATTTTACGGGCCATGAGCTCTTCGGTTTCGGCGGTGCCATCAAGAATCTCGGGATGGGGTGCGGCAGCCCCAGCGGAAAACAGATGATGCATTCGGACGTTCTTCCCAAGGTGAAGGCCGATAAATGCACGGCCTGCGGGATGTGTCTCAAATGGTGCCCTGTGGATGCCATCATCTGGACAGAGAAAAAGAAAGCAAGAATCGACAAGAAAAAATGCATCGGCTGCGGTGAATGCGTGGTTGTCTGCAAATTCAAGGCTATCGGGGTCAACTGGAAGACCGACGAATCAATCGCCCAGGAAAAGACCGTGGAATACGCTGTCGGCGCCGTTCAGAACAAAAAGGAGAAATGCGGCTATTTCAATTTTCTTATCAATATCAGTCCTGACTGCGACTGCGCCAACTTCAACGACGCCCCGATTGTGCCGGATATCGGAATACTCGCTTCAAAAGACCCGGTTGCCATAGACCAGGCCTCTTTGGACATGGTCAACAAAACCACCGGCATTGCCGGCTCACGCCTGAACAATGATATCCATTCAAAGGACAAGTTCTATGCGGTCACCGAAATGAAAAGTGAGGCGATCTTAAGCCACGGCGAAAAAATGGGGCTCGGTTCGAGAAAGTATCAGGTTGTTGCGGTCGATTGAACCCTGATGCAACATCAATCGTTTTATTATAACGGATCATTTTGAAAGATTTCGACTTTAAAAACAAGAATATCGTCTCCCCCAAAAGGCAAAAAAAAGACCCGTGCTTTTCCGGGAGCTGTCTGTTGATTCCTTCTCCCTTTGAATTTGACCTTGCTGTCAATCGTCTCGGTCTGAAACAATCAAAAGAATCACGTGTCGATTTTTTCTTCCATTATTTGCTTTCGCATAACCAGAAAGAAATCTCCCTTGTCGGTCCGGCAATCGGGGCACCGGCAGCGGTCATGCTCCTTGAAAAACTGGCTGTCTACGGAATAAAGAATCTCTTTGTTCTCGGATGCTGCGGTTCACTTCAGGACAATATCAAAACAGGAGATCTCATTATACCGATTGAGGCGATAAGGGAAGAGGGAACCTCATTCCATTATGCTGACAGTGATTTTACCCCCAGAGCCAGCAGCAAGATAACCGAACTGGTATCCGAAGTCTGTTCAGATAAAGAAGCGCCGTTCCATAAAGGAAAAACATGGACCACGGATGCCCCTTACAGAGAAACCGGTGAAAGGGTAACGGAATATAAAAATAGCAATGTTCTGGGGGTGGAGATGGAGCTTTCCGCTCTCTTTACTGTTGCCGCTTTAAAAAGGATCGAACTCGGAGGCCTGCTCGTTGTCTCCGACGAACTCTCGTCGCTCAAATGGAATAAAGGTTTTCATACCAAAGCATTCAAGTCTTCGCTTGATAACGGGCTCAGGATCGCCTTAAAGGTTCTTGAAAGGCTTGGCTGATTCTGTTATGGTCCTTCACAATTTTGATGACTCATCAAAGGATTAGATGTGAAAAAAATTCTTTTTTATCTCAGCGGACACGGCTTCGGTCATTCTACGAGGATGGTCGAGGTGATGAAACAGCTCACTGCATTGAAAAAAGATGTTCACTGCATCGTAAAAACCACAGCACCGAAATGGCTCTTTGACCTGAGCCTTGATAACCCCTATGAATATTTCGAGCTAAAAAGCGACATCGGCGTGATCCAGAAAGACAGCCTGAACCTCGATAAATTGGCAACCCTGAAGGGATATGCCGAATTCTTGCAGAACAAAGAGACGATTATCAGGGAGGAGTCCCGGTTCGTCAAGGAAAACAGAATATCCGCCATTGTCGGAGATATCCCTCCGATTGCTTTTGACATTGCAAGAGAGGCGAATATTCCTGGAATTGCTATCTCGAATTTCTCATGGGACTGGATATATAAAGATTATGTGAAAGAACTCCCCGAATATGAGTTCCTCATTCAGGAGATCGAGTCTTCCTATTCCAGGGCCGAACTCCTGCTCCGCCTTCCTTTTTACGGCGATATGTCGGCATTCCCAAAGACAAAGGATATTTCCCTTATTGTCAGAAGCTCTGACCTTTCAGAAGAAGAGATTCTGGGAAAGGCCGGACTCAGGAACACGCTGGTTGAAGACAAAAAAATTGTTCTTCTCTCTTTCGGCGGTTTTTATCACGCGGAAATCGATTACAGCCGCCTCGGTGAGCTTGAAGAGTATCTCTTTTTATCCTTCTCGCCCCTTCAGCAGAACAGAGCAAAGAACATCCTGGTTCTGCCGCCGAGATTTATCGACCATCATCACCTTGTCAGAATCTGCGATATTGTGGTGAGCAAGCCGGGATACGGGATTGTAGCCGAATGCATCGCCAATAAAAAACCGCTTCTCTATACCTCAAGGGGGGATTTCGCCGAATACCCTGTGTTAAGCGAGGGAATGAAACAATATATCCCCGCCCTCTTTATGCCGAGAGACGATTTTCACTCGGGTAAATGGGGTCTTTACTTAAACAAAATTCTTCAATCAAAGGAAAAAAAGGAGACCATGTCTCTTTGCGGCGGTCAGGAGGCATCCGAAGCAATCATCTCTTTTCTTTAGAGCATTCGGCCAAAAATATTATGACTAATCAATCCAGCTCCAAGCGTAAAAAAAGATTAAAGTTTTTCATTCTTTTTCTGCTGCTGGTCACAGCAATTATCTTCAGTATCATCGGTTTCAATATCATTTCCGTTCTGTTCATGTTTGCGGCCTTCTGGATTCTCCTTTTGATTCTTGATATGACAAAAACGGAAAAATGATTGGCTCTATTCGGGAGGCGGTTCAAATGGTGCAAACCCCTTTCTCAGCGTGTTCTCGCTTATGCTCCTGGGATTCAAGAACTGAATGAGATAGTCGGGTCCTCCGGCCTTGGAACCGACCCCTGACATTTTGAACCCGCCGAACGGCTGCCGCCCCACGATGGCGCCGGTTATCTTCCGGTTGATGTAGAGGTTCCCGACATCCAGCCCTTCTTTGACCTTTCTGATATTCGCAGGGCTTCTCGAAAAGAGGCCGCCGGTAAGGGCATAAGGGGTCTTGTTGGCAATGCTGACTGCCTCGTCAATGTCCTTGGCTCTGATAAGGGCTAGAACAGGGCCGAATATCTCTTCCTGGACCAGGGGGGAGTCCGGCTTCACGTCTTCAAACACAGCCGGCCCGATAAAATAGCCGGGGGTATCAATCACCCTTTTCAGAAGGGTCTTTCCTTCTTTTCCCCCAACCTCTTCGATGTAGTATTTTATTTTCTGATAAGCCTCTCTGTCCACCACAGGCCCCATAAAGCTTGCCGGGTCTTCAGGAAGACCGATCCGGATGCTCTCCATGGCCTCCTTCAGCCGGCTGCAGAATTCGCTGAACCGTTCCCCGATAAAAATCACCCGTGAGCAGGCCGAGCATTTCTGCCCCTGATAACCGAGCGCCGAATCAAGAACCCCCTTTACGGCTTCATCCATATCAGCGGTCTCATCAACAATGATCGCATTCTTCCCGCCCATCTCTGCGATAACCTTCTTAATATTTCTCTGACCGGATACGGTCTCGCCGGCAAGCCGGACAATCCTGAGCCCGACATCCTTTGAGCCGGTAAAGGCGATGAAGTCGATATCCGGATGTGTTACCAGATACTCGCCGATTTCCTCTCCCCTGCCCGGAAGGAATTGAAGAACCCCCGGCGGAAGCCCGGCCTTTCTGAAGGCCTCAACGAGCCTCCATCCAATAATGGATGACTGCTCCGAGGGTTTGAAGATAACCGCATTGCCTGTGACAATCCCTGCGGAAACCATACCGGCTGATATGGCCAGAGGGAAGTTCCAGGGAGCGATGACAACGCCGACCCCCTTTGATTCGTAACCATACGTATTGTCCTCTCCGGCATAATCTCCAAGCCGCTTCATTGTTCCGAGCCTTATCATCTCTCCTGCATAGTATTCGAGAAAGTCCACGGCCTCGATAATATCGCCGTCAGCTTCCTGCCAGGTCTTTCCCACTTCAAAGACCTCAAGGGCCGAAAGCTCAAACCGCATCCTTCTTATCTCTTTTGCCGCTTTTATGAGGATATTGGCCCTCTCTTTAAATGAGGTTCTCTTCCACGTATCCCACGCCTTTCTTGCTTCCCTGATTGCTGACCCCGCATCCTCCTTGGAGGCAAAGGAGACCTTCCCTATAATCTCATCGGGTCTTGCAGGATTGATAGAGTTTTCATGATCTTCTTTCCGGACTTCCCTGCCGCCGATATACAGGGGGTATTTCTGCCCCATCTCTTTCTTTACCTTATCAAGAGCCTTTTTCATTTTCTCTCTGTTCATTTCCTTTGAAAAGTCTGCAGGTGGTTCGTTCTGAAAAGCCTGACCGGAAACACTGTCTGCTTCGGTGGCACTCTTTTTTAACGGGCCAGGAGGCTTAATCAGCTCTTCGAAAGGGGTCTTTTCTGCAAAGGACTTTCTCAAAAAAGATTCATTCGATGTGTTTTCGAGAAGCCTCCTCACCAGATAGGCCATGCCGGGAAGGAGTTCGCCGACCGGCGCATAGAGATTGATCCGGTAGTTCATTTTCCTGAGGGTCTGTCTGATAGGCTCTGCCATGCCGTAGAGCATCTGGAATTCATAGGCTTCTTTTGGAAGCTGTAATGACTCAGCCACAGAAACGGCATAGCTGATGCTCCTGAGATTATGCGTTGCAAAGGCCGGACGGACACGCTCTGAATTTCCTAAAAGCATCTTTGTCTGTTCCTCAAAGCTTCTGTCGGTCTCTTCCTTATTAAGGAATACCGGAACAGGCCAGCCCTTCTGGCGGTTGATGATGGTTTCGTAGTCCCAGTATGCCCCTTTGACCAGCCTTATGGTTATCCTTCTTTTATTTTTTTCCGCCCAGCCGATAATTCCCGAAAGGTCTTCCTTTGAATCCTTAAGGTAGGACTGAAGGGCTATTCCGGCAAAAGGGAATTCCTTAAACTCCTCTTCTTCAAGGATACTTTTAAAAATGGCAATGGTCAGGTCCTTGTAATAGTAGCTCTCCATATCAAAGGTGACCGAGGCACTTTGCTCCATGGCTTTCCTGAGTATCGGACGCAGGCCCTTTTTTGTGTTTTCAATAGAGCCCTCCCAGTCGATCGGATTGAGCTGGGAATAGAACGAAGAAACCTTAAGGGAAATATTCAGCCTCGGAATGTTGCCCATATGGTCACAATCAAGAAGAGGGTTATCCGGCCAGTTCAAGACCTCCGGGTGTAGGAAATTTAAAAGGTCAAGGTATCTGTCAGCGTACTCTTTTGATTCCTTATCACTCAGCACCGCCTCGCCCAGGAGGTCAATGCTGAAAGAAAAGCCCTCCTCCCTGAGAGCCGTAAGCGCTGAAAGGGCATCTTTCGGGTCTTTGCCGGCTATAAACTGTCTGGCAAGGGATTCGATGTTTTTTCGTATCAGTCTTCCGGCAATCATCGGAACAACGCCCCTTCTGCCCAAAGCCTTTATTCCGTTTCTTATTAATGCCGGGGCACCCACATCTTCGGTAAAATACTCTTTGAGCAGCCTGACCGCGAGCTGATCGCTATTAAGAGAAGGGAGGGCATCGACGAATCTGAAGAGCTGGATTTTAAAGGTCTCGTCCTTCATCGACCATTCCATCATCTTCCCCTTCCACCGCCCTGTGTCAAAGACCGAAGGAACCTGACCTTCTATTGACGTATAAATCTCACGTCCTATTTCCTTTGTTTTTTCTTCTAAATTCTGATAGGCATCCATGGCTACGGCTCTTTAAGATTGATAGCGAAAGAGAAAAACGTGAATGATAATATCTGAATAAAGTCCTGGAAGTATTCAGAGGTTTTGATATTCAGGATTCTCACTCTCTCTTTATCCAGGTCTTGATAGGTAAGCGTTTCTATTTCTGAAGGCGAATACTCTAGGGTTTCCTCTGGCTCTCCTTTTGTAATAATTCTCAACATCCTTCAATGTCTGTGTGTGTGTGCAGTCCGTCAACAAAGACAACATCCATACAGACAGGAGGAGGGCTTATTTCTCCTTGTTACTATCACCATAAATCTTCAGGAACCCAGTCATTCGACTCTGTTCCCTTTGTCCTCGACAGATAATCGAAATAATGTTTTGACTCTTTCGAGCCCAGAGCAGCGGCTTTTTTATAGTGGTTCACCGCTTCAGGATAATTCCCAAGCTTTTGATAACAGACCCCGATATTATTATATGCCAGGGCGTGTTTCGAATTTTGTTCGATAATCTTCTCGTAGTCCTTAATCGCCTTATCATATTCCCCAATAAGCCGGAAAGAGTTCCCCCGGCCGAAATAGGCATCAAAATATTTCGGATTAAGCTCAATGGCTTTGGTGTAGTCCCTGATCGCTTCTTGATGGTAGCTCAGATCATCATAGGTCCGGCCGTCCCTGACCGCTTTATCGTACAGCTTGGTATTATCAGAAAACCATGCCTCTTTGATCGCCTGGCGTTTATTGTTGAAGTCATCATAAGACCACCCTTCCCTGACTGCCGGCTGATACCCACCCAGATCATTGTAGACCCAGGCCCGGTTATAGTAGGCCTGTGCGTACTGCGGGTTAATCTCAATGGCTCTGTCATAGTCACGGATGGCTTTAAAATACCAGTTCAGTTTCCAGTAGGTGTTCCCCCGCCCAACATAGGCTTCTTCCATTTCAGGGTCCAGTTCAATGGCCCTGTTATAGTCTTTCAGGGCTTTTTGGTATCTCTTGAGTTCCCAATAGACATTGCCCCGTCCTATATAGGCGGTCGCCTCTTTCGGTTCAAGGTTTATGGAGGCATGATATTGACTCAATGCTTCTTGATATCTCCCAAGCCCCTCAAAGACAAGGCCGCTGTTATAATAAGCTTCCGCGCTCCTGGGATTCAGCATGGCAGCCTTTTTAAAGGCCTCCTCTGATGCTTCTTTATCGCCCGAAACCTTAAGACGATATCCCTTTTCATACCAGTCAACAGCGCTGAGCCGCGTCACCGCCTCATTATACCTTCGCAGCACATCTGCATATTCTTCTCCCCTAACGATTTCAAGCTTTTTTCTCAGCCTCTCTATTGTCCGCAACAGAACGGACGCGTCTTTTCTTACCTCCAAAAGCCGGCTTAATTGCCGGCGGTCTTTTCTCAGCATATCAATCTGTCCGATGGCTTTTTGGTCTGTCGTAATCGATGCTTTGAAGCGGTAGACCTGTCCGTCCCAGGCTTCTTCAGTAATCGTTGTCCATGATACTCCTGCTGTTAAAGCCGTTATTTCTTCTTTGGAGAGTTTGAAATCGTTCACGCCGGGTTGTGCTTGAAGGTGGGCGACCATATCCTTTAAGAGAAGGCTCTTGGCCTGTTCCAGGCCGATGGTATAAGCAGCAAGATGACTGTCCGCCTCACCGGCTTCGTAGATGTATTCTTTCTCAAGAGTCATTCCCGAACCAAAAGCCACTTTCACCAAAAATAACAAAAAGGCGGCTGCAAACAAAAGACGGCTCTTTTTAACAACCATAACAAATTTCCTTCTGCTTCTTTTTATAAAAACACCTTATTCTTACCAGAGAACCCCTGCTTTCCAGAGAAAATCCTGTGCCGTCCTGAAGCCCGCTCTGGCAGCAGTCCTGTAATCCTCTAACGCTTTTTCGTAATCACCGCGCCCCCCATGGGAAAGCCCGCGAAGGTAAAAGGTCTCAGCGGAATTCGGGTTCATCTCAATCGCTTTATCATAATCCCAAATTGCCTTCTGATAATCGGTGAGCACGGTATAAGCCAGGCCCTTTTTAACATAGGTTTTCTCATCCCCGTTTCCCTGAACGGCTCTGCTGAGGTCTCTGATAGCCTTCTGGTATTCGCCCAGTTCATAATAAGAAATACCCCTGTTCAAATAGCCCCACGGATCATCCGGCACCATCTTGATATATCTTGTAAAATCTGTGACAGCCGATTGATATCTCTGAAGGCTCTCGTTCGAAAGACCGCGGAGAAAATAAGATTCCTGCTCCCTCGGCAAAAGATTAATGGACCGGTCAAAAGACCGGACCGCTCGTGAATGGACACCGAAACGGCTGTAGGCAATCCCCCTGTAAAAATAAGTCTTTCCATGCTCCGGTCTGAACAAGAGGGCCCGGGTAAAATCCAGGATGGCCTGCTGGTAGTTGCCGTGATCCATATAAACCCGACCGCGATCAAAATAGTTCTCTGCATGCTTTGGATTCAGTCCAATGGCTCTGTCAAGGTCACTGATCGATTTCTTATAATTGCCGGACTTCTCATAGGCAAGACCCCGCAGATTGTAAGCGATGAGATCTATTGGAACAATGTTGATGGCCTGTGAGTAAACCGAAATGGCCTGATTCGCATCACCGAGCTTCATATAGGCAAGGCCGAGAAGATGATAGGCCGCAACATCCTTGGGGCTTAACTCTGCTGCCTTTTTATAATCCTTAAGGGCCGGCTCATAGTTCTCAAGCCTGTAGTGAATATTTCCCCGGTCTAAATATATCTTCGGGTCTTCCGGGCTTATTTTAACAGCCCGCTCATAGCTTTTCAGGGCCTCTTCAAAGTTGCCGGCTTCTTCAAGGGCCATACCCCGTCTGTAATAAAAATCCGGATCTTTTGAGTCGGCATCAATGTTTTCAATAACCCTTTTGCCGGCTTCCCTCTGCCTTGCATAGAACTCCCCCGCATACTGCTCATGCTGTTGGTCAATTGCATTCAGGTCTGACACAATTTTATTGTACCTGTCCAGCATGATCGTATCTTTTTTTTCTCCGGCTTTTGATATCCTTTTCTTTAAACCGGCAATCTCTTTTAACAAGATAACTGAGCGTCTGTAAAGTTTTCTGAGTTTCTCTCTTTCCTTAGCGTCATTTCGCAATAAATCCAGTGATTCCATTACCCGCTCGGGATCAACTATGATTCTTGTACTGACCCAGTATTTATCCTTTTGCCATTCTTCACGGATAATCTCCGGTCTGAGTATCCCCGAAGACAGGATGAGAATATCCTCCTTTTTCAGATAAAAATCACCGAGCTTGGTTTTACTCTCGACAAAACCGAGAATATCTTCCAGGAGAAGCCATTTCACGGTTTCCCTGACGATAACCCTGCTGGAAGCCCTGCTGTCAACCTCGCTCAGTTCGTATGTATATACCTTGTCAAAAGGGATCTGTGCGGCAAAGGCCGAATGCAAAGAAAAGATAATCAAGAGGAAAGCGGCAAGAACGATAATACTTTTTTTTCTGCTCATCTTCTTTCTCTTTTTTGCTGTTTCACATCATACATCTCTATTCATTTCATATTTTTTCTTGTACTAAGACCGGATCTGGGGACAGGGAAAAATGCGAAAGAGCCCTGAAGAAAAAATCAAAATGAAAAGAGGTAGCAATATGCATCGTTTTTATTGATTTTTAACATAAAAGGGGGGCTTTGTCAATAGCGCATTGCATTCTATTTCAGTGAGACAAAACAAATAGCCGTCAACTAAACATTGAACCTTATCTCTACAATATCACCGTCTTCAACAATATAATCCTTGCCCTTGAGATAAAACTTTCCGGCTTCTTTTACCTTCTCTTCGCTTCCGAAAGACAGAAGATCATTATATTTAATGACTCCGGCACGGATAAAGCCCTTATGCATGTCGGTATGTATGGCACCGGCCGCTTCCGGGGCTGATGCCCCTTCCGTAACGGTCCACTGCCGAACCTCATCGGAACCGACTGTAAAAAAGGATATCAGGTTGAGCGCCTTGATGCAAAGCCTGGCCAGAACATTGATCGCAGGCTCCTCTATTCCGAGAGCATCAAGGAATTCCTTTTTTTCCTCTTCGCTTTCGAGATTTGCGATTTCCGATTCCACTTTTGCAGAGACCATCATAATATTGATACCGGCCGGCTCATAATCTCTGATGAGATTTTCCAAAAGAGCGTTATCATGCAGCCCCTCTTCGGAAACATTTAAGGCGATAATCATCTTTTTGAGCGTAATCAGCGGATAGCTTGCGATGATTTCTCTCTCTTTGCCTTCGAATTCGATAAGACGCAGCGGCAGTTCTTTTTCAAGATGCTCCTTGAACCGGAGAAGAAGCTCTCTCTCCTTGGCTCCTGTCTTTTCTTTTACCCTCATGATATCTTTTTCCAGACGCTCAAGTCTTTTCTCGACAAAAAGGAGGTCGTTGAGTATCAGTTCGGAATTGACCGTATCGATATCGCGTTTGGGGTCGACAGAACCGTTAACATGATAAACAGACTCATCCTGAAAGGCCCTGACCACATGGCAGATCGCATCGGCATCGGCAATATCCCTGAATATTTCGCCCTTTGCTATCGCATCCTGTTCGAGCTTCGGAAGAAGCTCGATATCGATCCTGGCCCTGACCTCTTTTCTGGGGCTGAACATCTCTACGAGACGATCGAATCTCAGATCCCCTACCTCGGCAAAGCTCTTAATCGATTTCTCTAAAATCATATCCTTTTCCGAGAACCGGTATCGGGTAAGGACCTCGAAAAGTGTTTTTTTTCCTGTCTGCGGAAGACCGATAATCCCGACTTTCATAAATAACCCCCACTATGTCTTGAAGATAAAAATCGTGCCTTGATATTGCCTATTATAAACCAGAAGCTACAATAATACATTATTAAATAAAGGCAAGATTTTTTCTTTAAAAGATGCTGAAAAAAAGAGACCCGAGCCATGAGAGGAAGAACGGGCGGCAAAAAATCGATGCATCACACATAACGATCTGAAAACAACATCTTCGTTCACACGGTTTTTTTCGCAATAAACCGAAATCCCCTTGACTTTCTTCTCTTCATTTATATTATTACTGGATGATATTTTCATGTTCCGGCCTTTTGAACCGGATTTTTCATCATGATAATCTTAATAAAAACGGGGGTGTGATATGAAACGAAGAGAATTCCTTAAAGGAAGTCTGCTCGCAACGCTTGTTCTGGTTCCAGGAAAGACTCTTCTCAGTACAAAAGAGGCTTTTGGAGAGAAGCTGCTTCTTCGGCTCACAAACAGAGAGAACCCCTCTGTTCTTGAACAGAAGCATGTTCCGGCCATCGAGACATCCGGGAAGGTCAAAGCAGGCGACTGGTTCGACGTAAAGGTAACGGTCGGCTTCATGAAGGAACATCCGTCCGTGCCGAATCACTGGATATCATCTATCAAACTCCTGATAGACGGCAAAGAGATCGCCGGAACCGATTTCCCTGTGGGCGGCACAGCCGCACCCCGGGCCACATTCAAGATCAAGCTGGATAAAACATCCAAGATAGAGGCTGCTGAACACTGCAACCTGCACGGAACCTGGATCAGCGACCCTCTGACAATAGAAGTGATATAGATTCACAACATACGAAGGGGACGGTTGTTTAACATTTGATCCGGCAATCGTTAACAAGAGCTGTCCCCTTTTCCTTAAGTTCCCCTGCAAAAGGGTCACCCTCTTTTAATCCCTTTTCTATCTCTTCAAGAATATCAAAATAGAGGTTCCACCCCTCTCTTTCTTTTTTGTACTGTTCTATCAGGGGATTCGGTTCCTTTCCCAGATAATCGATAACCTGATCGAGAATCCTCGTTCCTGTTTTAACAAAAGCCAACCCTTCTTCTGTTTCTTTGTTCTGAAAAAATGTTGCGGCTTTAAGGGCGAATCTCAAGTAGACCAGCGTCAAGGGGATACGGGAAATAAAACAGCCTGTAAAGGGATCAAGGATATCTTTTATTCTTTTTAGCGGCCAGGGCAGGGCACGCGCATAATAAGAAAACCAGAGAATGCGTGCATAATCACCAACCATCTTCCCGATTCTCGCCGCCCTTATCGATTCTTCGGTAAACACCTCTTTATCATGACTCATGATCAGCCCGTCTTTGTGGACATAGCGAAGAAATTCTTCATTGGTTTCTCTAAAGAGAATTGACATGATATAGGACTGATCCTCGGCCCGGCCGATAAAGGTCGGCGTAAAGGGCCGATGCCTTCTTAAGCTGTTAATAAGAATCCCGTTCGTTCCGCCGGTCACATGAATCCGCTGGACGCATTGCTTTTTGCCGTCGGGATTTCCTTTAGTATAACGGGTCATCATCTCCGCTTCGGTTGAAAGCGCCTGGGGAAGGCGGCTTAAGAAAACCCATTCATCCGCTTTGATATCATTCTGGGGAAAGGTCACATCGGGAGTAAAGAGCGATTGCTCGATATCGTTCCTGTTAACCAGTGCTCCGGCAATCATGCCGAGATCAACGCGGTTCCCCTCGTTGTCAATGCCTTTCGCACCCCAGAGCGGGGTTTGAAAATGCTCAAAAGCGGTAAGCCCGGTCTCTTCGATCAACTTTTCCTGCACGAATACCTGGTCGAGATCGATCTTGAAGGTGCCCCTGATTTCCGGATCAATGAATACGTTCCAGAAGGCTGCCACCGCTTTGAGAAAGCTGTAATGCCTCCCGTAGCTGCCGTCAACACCGACAATCTCTCTAAGAACAGAGGCATCGCGACCTTTGAAGTATCTTTCAGAAGCGGGAATGAGAATCTCTTCGTTCAATCTCTCTGTCTCGTCTTCGGTAAAGATAAAAAGATTGAGACGGCGGATATCCGCACATGATTTCAACTCCTCTTCAAGATACTCCTTGCTCACCGCATGAAGCCCCCTGTGCGTCACGGAAACAGAAAGAACACAGTTCAGGCTATCTGTTTCTGACATGGTCCCGCGAAACAATTCGTGGTCAAGGGCCTTGTCCAGCTCTCTTAACCCGTAGATAATCTCGTTATTCTCTCTCTCCACACCGATCTGGACCGGATGGTCATACCAGAACAACTGTTCTTCGCCGACCATCTCTTTTAGACTGGTGCGTATCGACTCTTTTAAAAGCAGAGAATCGATAAGGGGAACGGGATCGACATTCTTGATCAGGGGAGGTGTGGTCAGGAGGATATTCGATGTAAAGAGGATCTCTCTGGCAGGATTCTTCACAGGAGAGGGATTGGGCCGGGTAATGGTGACGGTTCTCTTCTCCCTAAGAGCGTCGACCATCTCCTGAGCCTTTTTCAGTATCGAGACCCCTTCCGGAAAAAAGAATGAATGAAACCGGTCAGAGGCTTCTTCCTTATCCGAAAGGAACGGTCCTTCTTCAATCAGAGAATGGAGTTCATCAAGGGCCTCTCTTGCCGAACCCGGCCCCGAATCAAGGCCTGATATCTCGGAATGAATAATCGAAAGTCCTTTTAGAAAAAACGATGCAGAATCTCTAAAAGGGGAACGCTCGCTCATCGTCACAAGGTATTCTCTTGCTGCTCGATATTGCGGATGAGTCTCTCCTGAAAGAGAGATAAGAAATGCAGCACCCAGGTTTCTGGCGATTGACGGTTCATTATCCTCTTCCGGCTGGAAGAGGTCTTTGATGTTGATTCCGGCCAGTGTTTCTCCGCAATCATCTCCTATCAGCTTCCCAATAACCCCTTGAAATTTACGATACACTCTTTTTTCTCTCCAGAGATTTTAATATTCGAACCGTATGACAAAAATGATAAAGGGGACAAAAAGGAAAATCAAGAAAAATGAAAGATTTGATAGCTTTTCACCGTCTGAAAACGAAAAAAGCTTCTTATTTAACAAAAAGTTAACATTTTTGCCATGAATGCTTAACAATTATTATATATCTTTTATAAAAAATTCGAAAAAAATTAAAAAACATCGCGGAAGGGGGTGTCATAAACAGGGCTTAAAGCAGTATGTATTTCTCGTTGAATATTATCAACAGTTAACCATTGACAGAAAGAAAGCTTTTGTCTCTTCTGTCACATTTGCTATTTCTGGAGGAAATTGATGAAGAAGCTCATTACAATTTTATTAACACTGGCTATGGTCTTTACCCTGAGCAGTTCGGTTATGGCCAAGGAACTGATTCAGATCAAGGGTTCTGATACGCTGATCAACCTGGTACAGAAACTGGCTGAGGACTACATGGCAAAATATAAAGATACTGATATCGCGGTCACCGGCGGCGGTTCCGGAACAGGGATTGCGGCTCTGCTCAATCAGAAAACAGATATCGCCGACGCTTCAAGAAGTATCAAAGGCAAAGAGGTTAAAAAAGCAGAATCAAAAGGGATAAAGGTTATCTCTGCCGTTATCGCAATGGACGGTCTCTCTGTTATCACCAACGAAAGCAACCCTGTGAAGAACTTAACCGTGGATCAGGTTGGAAAGATGTACAGAGGCGAAATCACCAACTGGAAGGATATTGGCGGACCAGATCTTAAAGTCACTTTATACGGAAGACAGTCCAACTCCGGGACCTTTGTTTTTTTCAGAAAGGCTGTCGTAAAGGCCGACTATTCCCAGAAGATGCTTAGAATGAACGGTAATTCTCAGATTGTCGAGGGTGTCAGAAGCGACAAAGGCGGTATCGGTTATGTGGGAGTCGGATACGTAAAAGACAAAAAAACCGGGGGAGTTGTCAAGGGAATCAATGTAATAATGATCGCCAAAGATGCCCATTCCGCCCCGGGAAGCCCTCTGGATACACAGGCTGTTGTTACCGGAACCTATCCTCTGGTCAGGCCCCTGTTCCAATATATGGACAGCAATATAAAACCTTCTGCCAAGAAATTCGTCGAGTGGGAACTGAGCAAAACAGGGCAGGATATTGCCGTAGAGATGGGTTTTTATCCTGTGACCGAGAAATACAAGAAGAGCAACATGAAAAACGGTTTCTAAAAAACCGCTTTTCGGAAATCTTCTTTCAAAGAAGCCCTTTATAAAAGGGCTTCTTTTTTTGTCTGAATAGCAAAACATCCCTTTCTCGCGTGGCAATTCATACCATCTATTTAAAAACCTGTTGATTCGATAGGATGATTCTGGTAGAAAAATCATGAGGACAATCTCAGCTCTTTATGGGAAATAGTGATGGATAATCGAACACTCGAAATCATTTATCAGAATCAACCCCTTCAAATCGGGTATTTTCTCCGCCCCGGGGAAAAGGGAAGTGTCCTTTATATCCACGGACTGGGATGCTCGAAAAACGATTTCTCAGACGCAGTAACATCGGATTATTTTAAAGACTATACGCTCGCGGCATTCGACTTTCCAGGCTGCGGCAGTTCGCCTTATCCTGAAAGTGCTGTTTTCACAATTGATGACCTGGTCGAAATCACAGAGGCCATGGCAGCAAAGCTTACACTCCAGGAGCCGTTTATTATCGGGCACAGCATGGGCGGCCTTGTCGCTCTACTTTTTATAGAAAAACACGCCAATATGGCGAAGGGGTTTGTCAATATCGAAGGGAACCTTGCACCTACGGACTGCTTCTTTTCCCGCGAGGCTTCACAATGCAGTTTTTCAGAGTTTGAAAAAACGGTTTTTTCGAACTTCAAAAGAAGATTATCGGGAACGAAGAACAGAGGTCTAGAGCAATATGCAGATTCCCTTGAACGGTCATCTCCGAAGGCATTTTTCGATATCTGCCCGTCACTTGTCGATTACTCTGACAACGGAAATCTTTTACAGAGATTTGTCCGGCTGAGCATCCCCAAACTTTTCGTATACGGAGAGGAAAACAGAGACCTTTCTTACCTTCCCGATTTGAAAACAGAATGCGAAGTTATCGAGATAAAAAAGAGCGGCCATTTTCCGTTCTATGATAATCCAAAAGGTTTTTACACAGCACTCTCTGATTTCATGAACAGGTGATCAATGAAAAGACCAGATGCCGGTCAGGACCGGATTCAGTTGAACAGGGTTGCATTTTACGGACGGACTCTCAAAGAGTATCTGAAGATTTTCGACCTGGACCTCTCCCTTATACAGGAACAAAAAATCTTAGACTGCCCTGCCGGCGCGTCATCCTTTGTTGCTGAAGCCCATAAGCTCGGCTTTGATGCTGTGGGATGTGATCCCCTCTTCGGCAGTGATATCAGGGCTCTGTTTGAACGGGGCGAACAGGACATTTCTCATGTTATCGAGAGAGTATCCTCTGTTCCCCATCTTTATAAGTGGGATTTTTATCCTTCAATAGAGGTTCTTGAACGATACAGAAAAGAGGCGCTCGAGCGATTCTCTCTCGATTATCCTTCCGGAGTCCTTGAAAACCGCTATATCAAAGGAACCCTTCCCTGTCTGCCGTTCCCCGACAAGAGCTTTGATCTGGTCTTGAGCGGTCATTTTCTTTTTACCTACAGCGATCAGCTTGATATTTCGTTCCACATGAATTCGATTTTAGAACTTGTAAGGGTCAGTTCAAAAGAGGTAAGAATCTATCCGCTTCAGGGACCGGATGCCAAGCCTTACGGACCGATGGACACACTTCTTTCTTTTCTGGAAAAGAATAAGATAAAGGCTGACCTGATGCCTGTTTCTTTCGAATTTCAGCGGGGAAGTAACCAGATACTGCGTCTTAGCCGTTAAACTAACCGTTCTTCAGAACCTCTGCAATAAGGCGTTTTGGCATGTCATTCTGTAACTCTACTTTGCCTATCTCTTTTAAGAGAACGAACCTGATCTTTCCGTTGAGGACTTTCTTGTCCGTCTGAAGGGCTTTTACGAGTTTGTTTGATGGCAGCCTTTTTCCTTTAACAGGTAGACCGAGAGAAAGCAAGAGATTCTCAATCCGTTTCACATCGGTTTCGCTGCAAAGACCCATCTTAAGAGAGAGCTTTGCCGCATAAACCATTCCGATCGAAACAGCCTCTCCGTGTCTGTACCGGTATCCGGATACGGTCTCTATGGCATGAGCAAGTGTGTGTCCGAAATTAAGAATGGCCCTGAGGCCCGCCTCCCTTTCATCCTTTCCCACGACTCTGGCCTTGATGGAACATGAACGTTCGATCAGATACTCCATTGCCTGTTGGTCAAGGGAGAGAACCTTATCGACATTCTTTTCTAAAAACTTAAAAAGCCTTTTATCGGCAATAATCCCGTATTTAACGACCTCTGCCATTCCGTTGAGAAATTCTTCCCTTGGCAGCGTCTTTAAAAACATTGTGTCAATAAAAACCGCAAGCGGCTGATAGAATGTCCCGATAAGGTTTTTCCCTTTGGGGTGATTCACAGCGGTTTTGCCGCCGACACTGCTGTCGACCTGTGCCAGAAGGGATGTAGGAATCTGTATATAGGGAATGCCTCTCATAAAGGTCGATGCCGCAAATCCCCCCAGATCACCGACCACACCGCCTCCGAAAGCGATCAAGGAAGAACGCCTGTCCATCCGGGCCTTAATGAACTCATCATACAACCTTTGTGCCCATTTCAAATCTTTTGATCCTTCGCCGTCGGGAACCTCGATCAGAAAAGGCTTATAACCGGCTTTTCTCAGGATTTTTGAAAGAAGGGCACTGTAAAGCTTTTTCAATCCGGGGTTGGTAACAACCGCTATCTTTTCGCCCAGGGGCAATTCCTTTATCCGGCGACAGATCTCGTCACCAATCCCTTCGCCGATCGTAATATCATAACTTCTCTCTTTGAGCCCTACTTTTATGATTTTCACAAATTCGATTCTCTATGGCTGGTTCTTGTCGATCAATTGTTTATCTTCCGGGAAACAGCGATCTTATAAAAACAATTAATTATCTAATCTTCTCATGGCCAGGCCGACGCCAACGGCTGCAAGAGAGGCCATCTCTTCGATATACTCTCTGTCGAAGATCTTCTCATTAATATAAATCTTTTTAAAAGGATTGCTCAGTTCGACAGGGATATTCAGCTTTTCAGAAAAATACTGGTCGATCCCTTTGATCAGCGAACATCCTCCACTCAACAACATTTTGCTGACATCTTCTTTGTTCTCTTTTCTGAACAAATCCAGGGCATTCTGAATCTCTTCACGTATCGTTTCTGTTGTCCTCGCCATGATATCACTGACGCTCTTCTTTGAAAAACCCTCTCTCTCCTCTCCCATCTTCATGGCCTCCGCACCTTCAAAGCTCGCTCCCAGTTCCTTTTCAATCTCCTTGGTATAAAGGTTCCCTCCGACAGGAACGTCCTTAGCAAAAACGGTTCGACCGTCCTTCAAGAGATGAACCTTTGTTAACGAAGCCCCTATATCGACCAGAGCGAGAAGCCCTGCTTCTTCTGTATCGTAGTTCAGCTCGCAACTGTTCTCCAAGGCAAAGGCATCAACATCGACAATGGCCGGATTCAGCCCGGCTTCTAACACCATGTTGGTATAATCTTCAACCTTCTCTCTTGTTACCGCCACCAGAAGGACTTCAAATTCTGCCCCCTCTTCATCGGACATAAAGGCCCCCTTTTCCAGGACCTGAAAGTCGAGATGGATATCTTCAATATCAACAGGAAGATACTGCTCTGCCTCCCATGAGACCGTTTCTGCTATCTCTTCTTCGGTCATAAACGGAAGCTTTATCTTCTTTATCAGAACGGACGGGCCGGATACAGACAGCACCGTATCCTTTATCTCGATCTTCTCCATGTCAACAAGGTTCTTAATGGCAGAGATGATGCTGTCGGCATTTACAATGGTGTTGTTAAGGATGGCCTCCGGTTTGAGCGGCATGATTCCCAGATTTATCAGCTCCCACTTTTTTTTGTTGCGGCTCAGCTGAACCAGTTTGATCGAATGAGTACCGATATCAAGACCGATTACCTGCCCTCGTTCTCTTCTTCCCATTCCATTCTCCCTTTGCAATCTTGTTCACTTGCTGTCATGAGAAAATACGCTTTCCGGTCATTTTCGAAACCTGTCAATAATTTTCCGGACTTTTCTGCATGAGTCCCTGAAAACCTTTGTCTCTTTCAGGTTGGATTATACATGATAATGGCCAGAAATCATAGAAAAAGTATTAAGAAGGTCTCCAGCATAAAACCTGCTTTTGAAATCATAAGGTTTGGGAATACATAAAAGCAAAAAGCCGGCACTGTCGTTAATAACACAGTCTTTTTTTCGCAGATAATTTGGGATATAAATAGATCTCCTGCACTCAGGAGATCTATTTATATTAAGGAGGATATTTTATTTGGGAAGCCCTGCCGGGCAAAAATTTAATCCCGGCAAATCAATTAACGAGGTACAATCTTTTATTCCAACACTTCAAGAACCTGTCGCTTGTCTTTTTGTGCGCGTGTGGCACTCAGTATCGTTCTCAAGGCAGTGATCGTCTTCCCTTTCTTCCCGATGATTTTCCCTATATCTTCTTTTGCCACTTTCAGCTCGATAACTGTTGAATTTTCGCCCTCGACGCCTTTCACTTCCACATCTTCTGGCTTGTCAACTATGGCTTTCGCAATGTATTCGATCAGCTCTCTCGCATTATCCATTAGTCACCTCTTGATTAAGTGTTGAAAAACTACTCCTCCCTGCTGACTTTCGAAACAGGCAGTTTACTACAAAATCCAATCGATATCCCCCCTTATCACCCCCTTTTGAGAAAAACAAAAAAAACCGTAAAGGCTCTTTAATGCCTTTACGGTTTCAACATTCCACCATTGTCCTCTCTGCTAATCAAACGCTCTCTTCTTACTACGCTTATCAATTTTACACTCTCTCTTCAAGTCCATTGTTAGACGCAATCTGGTAAAATATACATAACAAAAACGGTTCTTTTTGTCAAGTTTTTTTAATTATGTTATGGTGTATCAATTAATTAACGATAAAAACTGTTTAAAAACGTTACGAGAACCGAATAATGAAGAAATATCCTCTTATTAATATTATCCTTTTGATGATCACTCTTCTTACCACCCTGTTCGCCGGATACTGGCAGGAGAACTGCTCGGGGTTCAAAGAACTCCTGAACAATCCTTTTCTCCTTTATAAAGGAATTCCGTTTTCTCTTACCCTGATACTGATCCTGGGAGCCCATGAGCTGGGGCACTATCTCATGGCGAAAAAAAGAGGCATCAATGCGACACTGCCTTTTTTCATTCCCTCCCCCCATCCCCTGGTCGGAACATTCGGGGCATTCATCAAAATAAAGGGACCGATTCCGAACCGAAGGTCTCTGCTCGACATCGCCGTAGCCGGGCCCCTTTCGGGATTTCTCGTAGCCCTTCCGGCCATGATCATCGGCATCAGGCTCTCTGAAACCCAGTTTCCTGCTGTTGCAAACGAAGCGGCTTCATTGTGTGAAGTCACCATGGGCAGTTCCCTTCTGATCTCGTTCTTGATAAAAAATCTTGTGGAGCCTCTTCCTTCTTCCTACCTGATCTCGATGCACCCCATTGCCTTTGCCGCATGGATCGGTTTTTTTGTCACCGCATTAAACCTCCTCCCTATAGGACAGCTTGACGGCGGCCACATTATCTATGCCCTTTTTCCAGGAAGACACAGAACAATCAATAAAATATCTCTTTTTCTCCTCGTTCCTCTTGGTCTTTTCTGGCAGGGATGGTTTCTCTGGGCACTGGTCATTATTATTTTCGGCTTCAAGCACCCCTCCCTGATGGAAGAACATTCACCGCTCGACAAAAAAAGAAAGATGCTCGGAATTCTGGCCCTCGCTATTTTCTTTATAACATTTGTTCCCGTCCCCTTTATGATTTAAGAAACATTCGGCCCTTTAAGGCAGAGCTTTCCATGTTTATCAATAACCGCCATACTTTACTCATTGACAACTCTCTTGTCTTTATAGTATAATAAAAGTATATAATATCTTTATAAGGAATTTATTTTCAATGGATTATAAAAAATCATTCTCTTTAGCCGCCTGCATGATTCTCATCATTCTCCTGTTCGGCTGTGTCCCCTCTCAGGTATATAGAGCCCCGGACAAGATGACAATACAGGTGGATACGGTTTCAGGAAAAACCTTCAGCGATGCAGAAGAGCTCTTCCAGAACAATGATTATAGCAGGGCACTGGAAGCCTATAAAGGATTTATCAATCAATACCCCAAAGACCAGTATGCCGACAATGCCCTGTTTAGAATCGGAGAAATCCTTTTCACTCAGAATCAGTATTCCGAAGCCTTAAAATATTATCAGAGAATACTTGATAACTTTCTGACATCGGAAGTTTACAGCGAGGCCGAATATAAAATCGGGCTCTGCTATTACTATATGAAGCTCTTTGACCGGTCCATAGCCATTCTGACAAAGATTCTTCCCCAGTTCTCCGAGCCTGATCGAAAAGCTGAGATCAAAACCTTTATTGCCGGGGCATATATTGAGAAACAGCAATATCTCAGGGCCATAACAGAATATATGGATTTGCTGGCTCTGATCCCGAAAAGCAATCTGGCCAATGAAGCAAAACAGGCCGTTATCAACACGATCGGGAAGATGGACAGAGCATCGCTGGAAGAAGTCATCAAAAAATATCCCGATGAGTTTCCCGCCGGGTATGCAAGGTTTCAGCTCGGACAGTTATCTTTCCAATCAAAGGACTATAAAGAGGCGAAAACAATTCTTGAAGGCTTCCTCATTGCCATGCCAAAACATGAATACAGCGAAAGAGCGAAACAGCTCTTATCTGTTATGGAAACCCCTTATGTCGGTGACAAAGCAAAAATCGGGGCTATTTTGCCGCTATCCGGAAAAGGCGCCATGGCAGGACAAAAGATATTACACGGCATTCAGCTCTCTTTCAGCAATCTTCAGCTTGATCCCCAGATGAACCGCTTCCAGCTGGTTATTAAAGATTCTGCGAGCAACCCGAGGAGAGCGGCAGAAGCCGTAGCCGAGCTGGCCATCGAAGACAAGGTTATCGCTATTATCGGCCCGGTCTTCAGCAGCACAGTAAAGGAAGCCGCCGAGGTCGCCGATCGATACCGGATACCCCTCTTCTCACCGTTTGCTCATAACCGGGGGATTCCGGAGCTGAGCGGGTTCGTATTCAGAAACAGCCTCACAAACGATATGCAGGGAAAGGCTATTGCGGAATACGCCTACAACAGGCTCGACCTGAGAACCTTTGCCATCCTCTACCCGGACAATCTTTACGGGCAAGAGCTCCGGGATATCTTCATCACCCATATACTGCGGCTTGGCGGAGAGATCAAGCATGTTGTTCCCTATAATACAAAAGTCAATGATTTCAACAGTGAGATAAAAAAGGTCGGCGGTCTCAGTGATGAAGAGTTTGCAAAAATAAAGAAAGAAAAAGCGGAGGAATCAGGTGGGGCGTCTATTAACCCTCTTCCGCTCCCGGCAAGTCCGATAGAAAATCCCACGGAAGGCCTGGCACAAATTCCAGTAGGGGCCGAGCCGGAACGGCCGGTCAATCCGAATCCAAATGTCGATTATGAGGCTATCTTCATCCCCGGCTATTACGACAAGGTCGGGCTGATCGCCCCGGCATTGCCTTTTTATAATATCAATCAGGTGACACTTCTCGGCGCAAACGGCTGGAACTCTCCGAAACTCATACCGATCGGAGAACGCTATGTCGAAGGAGCCATTTTTGTCGACGGCTTTTTTCTCGACTCACCGAATCATCATGTAATGGAATTTGTAAAAAACTACCGGGAAACCTTTGGAGAAGATCCGGATATCCTTGCGGCCCAGGCCTATGATGCCACGGAAATAACCCTTCAGGCTTTAAAAACGACCGGGACACGCTACGAGCTGAAAGAGGCTCTTTTACAAATACAAAATTATCCCGGCGTCTCCGGAACAACGACGATAACCCCTTCCGGCGATTCGGAAAAGACCCTCTTTATCCTCTCGATTAAAAAAGGAAAGATCGTTCAGATAGACTGACCGGAAAATCGGGTAAGCGGCTATCTCTCCAGGTCGAGCCTGAAGAAATCTTCAGAAGAAGCCCTTTTATGAGAATATTTCTTCGGTTCTGTTCCTTTAAGAAACGGCTGGAAAACGGCATCAGGATTATCAGGACTGGATAGAAGACCGTTTTCAGGATCGATTTTGGCAAAAACCACATTCGCCGGCACAGAAAAATTTCTGATCGGTTGATTCTTTAAAATCCTTTTCATATAGTCGACCCAGATGGGAACGGCCACACGGGAACCGGTCTCATTCTTACCCATGGTCCTGTTTCTGTCAAAACCGACCCAGGCGCCTGTCACCAGATTGGGCGTATAACCCATAAACCAGGCATCCTGATAGTTATTGGTTGTTCCTGTTTTTGCGGCCACAGGCCTCCCAAGCGCCTTTGCCTTCCATCCCGTTCCCCTTTTCACAACATCCTGAAGAATACTGGTCGTGATATAGGCCAGTTCTTCAGAAATAACCTGTTCTGTCACAGGTTCGTTCTCTTCAATAATATTATCGCCTGAATCCTTTATCATTCTTATGAAATAAGGCTCTGCTTTCAGCCCCTTATTGGCAAAGACCCCATAAGCCGCAGTCAGTTCCATAAGGGTCAGGCTTGAAGAACCAAGTGCAAGCGAGAGGTCCCGATTCAAAGGACTTTGAATACCCAGCTTTCTCGCAAAAGAGATCACACTTTTAATCCCTAATTTTTTAAAGAGCTTAATGGTCACAACGTTCCGGGAATGGATGATCGCCGTATGAAGGGTCGTCGGGCCGTAAAACTTCTCTTCAAAATTAGACGGCTTCCAATCCTCAGTCTCCTTCTCTTCTTCGGAAAAGATAATGGGAGAATCGATAATCACATCGGCAGAGGTAAAGCCTTTTTCAAATGCGGCCGAATAAATAATCGGCTTAAAAGCTGACCCGGCCTGCCTCATAGCCTGTGTCACCCGGTTAAACTGGCTTTTCGTAAAGTCATACCCTCCCACCATAACCTTAATAGCACCTGTCTGAGGCTCAATACTGAGAAGCGCCCCCTGAACCTGGGGCTCCTGTTCCAGGGAAAGGACGGTTTCAATTTCATCTTCACTCTTTATCTTAACCCCGATAATATCACCTATTTTAAGGGCATCCTTTGGAGATTTTATCCTGTAGTGTATTCCGTCTATTTCCGGATCAAGGTGTCTGGCCCAGGACATATCTTTCAGATAGATAATCCCCTTTTTGCTCTTTAAGTCGACGGTTACCTTTTCATCGCTGATATCGACCACAACCCCTTTGGCCTGGTCGCCAACACCCGGAAGAGTCTCCCTTTTTTCTTTGACAACGACATGATAGACCTGATCCCAGTCGACCTCAGCGCCCTCTATCATATCGATATGACCTAAAGGCCCCCGATAACCCATCCGCTTGTCCGCGACTTCCAGACCGTTTTTCAAAGCCTGCTGCGCCTCTCTCTGATAATCGAGGTTTAATGTCGTATAGACCTGAAGGCCGCCCCTGTATATCTTCTCACTCCCGTAGATTTTCTCAAGGTATCTTCGTATATGCTCGGTAAAATAAGGGGCCTTATCGTCTTCTTTGATCAGTCCGACCAGTTCGAAGGGGGATTTGGAAGCCTCTCCGGCATGAAACTGACTGATAAACCCCTCGGCTTCCATCCTTTTGAGAACATGGGCTCTTCGGCTTTTAGCCCTGTCAAGATTAAAATACGGGGAATAGTTGTTAGGCGCCCTGGAAAGACCGGCAATCAGGGCGCATTCGGGAAGATTGAGCTCCTCGATATGTTTTCCAAAGTATGTCCGGGCAGCAGCCTCAACACCATAAGCCCCGTGTCCGTAATAAATCTGATTGAGATAAATCTCGAGAATCTCTTCTTTGGAAAAGTCTTTCTCCAGCCGGTAGGCTAAAATGGCCTCTTTTATTTTTCTCTCCATGGTCTTCTTGGGGGTTAAAAACATCGATTTGGCCAGTTGCTGAGTGATGGTGCTTCCCCCTTCAACCACTCCTCCGGCCCTGATATTCGATACCAGAGCCCTCAATATTCCGTAGATATCGAGTCCCTTGTGTTCAAAAAAACGGGCATCTTCCACAGCCAGTGTCGCGTCTTTCAAAGTGGCAGGAATTCTGTCAAAAGGAACCAGTATCCGTTTTTCGATAAAAAATTCCTTGATCAGTTCGTCATTGTCTGAATAGACCTTGGTGATAAGGCTCGGTGTATATGTTTTTAATTCCCTTACATCAGGGAGGTCTTTTGACAGGAGATAGTAAGAAAAGAGGCCGCCCCCCATGCTGATCAGCAGAAAAAGAAAAAAGAAGAGAGCAAAAACGCGCAGAAAACTGCTCTTTCCCTTTCTCCTTTTCTTTATGTAATAGTTCTTTGGATACTTCCCGTCTTGATGAACTTTCATTGCTTTCCCTGGAAACCTAAATGAAGCGTTATGATAATATAATTTCAATAATATTTCAATGAATTAAGGAGGGAAATAAAGGATTTTTGTTTGACAAATTCTCTCTTTAAAAATATGATAAAATTCAAATAGTTAATTCATTTATTCATAACAACAAAAGGATCGGAAGAGGAATGGAGCAAAGACCCCTGGCCGACAGGATGCGGCCAAAAACCATTGTTGAATTCGTCGGGCAGGAAGATATCCTTGGAGAGGACAGGGTCTTAAGAAAAGCCATAGAAAAAAACGAGATTCCCTCACTCATTCTCTGGGGCCCTCCCGGAAGCGGCAAGACCACGCTGGCCCATATCATCGCCGAGAAAACGGATGCGGATTTTATACCCTTCAGTGCCGTCACTTCAGGAATAAAAGAGATCAAAGAGATTATCAAGGATTTTGACAAAGGCCCCGGCCTCTTTCAAAAAAAACCGATACTCTTTATCGATGAAATCCACAGGTTCAACAAAGCCCAGCAGGATGCCTTTCTTCCCTATGTTGAAAAGGGGACGATCATCCTGATCGGAGCGACGACCGAGAACCCCTCCTTTGAGATTATCTCCCCCCTTCTCTCCCGGTGCCAGATTTACATTCTCGAATCACTGACGACCGCAGAAATCGAATCGATCCTTAAAACCGCATTGAAGGACAAGGAAAGGGGCCTTGGAACGCTCACAATCGAAACAGAACAGGATGTTCTGAAATATATAGCCGTCCTCTCAAACGGAGATGCGAGGATCGCATTAAATATTCTCGAACTCGTGGTCTCTATCACGCCTGATGACAAAAGAAAAACCAAGCATATTAGCATGGAATTTATCAGAGAGGCTGTTCAGAAAAAACATCTTCTCTATGACAAGTCAGGTGAAGAACATTACAACCTGATCTCGGCCCTCCACAAGAGCATGAGGGGAAGCGACCCTGACGCTGCTCTTTACTGGCTGGCAAGGATTCTCGCAGGGGGCGAAGACCCGCTTTATATTGCCAGACGGATCGTCCGGTTCGCCTCTGAAGATATCGGCAATGCCGATCCCCAGGCTCTTTCTATCGCTGTAGCGGCAAAAGAGGCGGTTCATTTTGTGGGCCAGCCCGAAGGGGAGCTGGCGCTTGCCCAGGCCGTAACGTATCTCTCCCTAGCCCCAAAAAGCAATGCCTTGTATAAGGCCTACCAGCAGGTTCAAAAGGATGTCAGGGAAAACATCTCCATGCCGGTCCCCAAACATATCAGAAATGCGCCGACAGACCTTATGAAAAAGCTTGGCTACGGAAAGGATTACAAATATCCCCATGATTTTGCAAATGCCCTTGTTCCGCAGGACTATCTTCCGGACAACCTCAAAAACAGGAGATACTACTTTCCCACGGACCGCGGTTTCGAGAAGGAGATTAAAAAGAGGCTTGAAGAGTGGATGAAAAAAAAGGCTAAGTAGCGGCGTTGTATTCCTTCTGAACCATCTGCATATCTTCCCACACCCGTTTTTTTTCAGCCGGATTCCTGAGAAGATAGGCCGGATGGAATGTGGGCATGAGCATGATATCATTATAAGTATGGAACCGCCCCCTCAGCTTGGAAATCGGAACATCGGTTTCAAGGAGTGTCTTTGCAGCAAAGCTTCCCAGCGTGCAGATGATCTTCGGCTTGATAAGCTTAAGCTGCCGTAACAGATAGGAGTTGCAGGCAAAGATTTCATCATCTTTGGGGTTCCTGTTCCCGGGGGGCCTGCACTTCACGATATTGGTAATATAAACATCGTCTCTTGTTAAATCGATAGCCTCGATAATCTTGGTAAGAAGCTGCCCGGCCCTCCCGACAAAGGGCTTTCCCTGAATGTCCTCGTCCCGTCCCGGACCCTCTCCTATAAAGACGAGCTTTGCATCGCCTTTCCCTTCGCCGGGCACAGCCCGTGTCCGGTTCTCATGAAGGCGGCATCTGGTACACATCCCGACCTCTTTTCTGATAATTTCCAGAGAGTCTTCAACTTCCTTTTCTTTTTCCTTCAGGGAGACCTTAAAGAAATTAATTCCGGAATCCTTTTGATGCTCCAATAAAAGCCGGAAATCAGAAAGAAGTTCTTTTATTTCGTTTTGCATCGCCTGGGCCTATTTCCTCTTTCGGTTTACAAGAGATAAAACGCAGTCGAGTATCTCTTTTGCAAGAAGTTCTTTTGTCATCACGGGAAGATCTTTTGTCTTTCCGTTTCGATAGATGATGATGGCTTTGTTCGAATTACTTTTGAAGCCGGTATCTTTTCGGCTTACATCATTGGCAACAATCAAATCGAGGTTTTTCTTTTTTATCTTTTCCTTGGCATTCTTAATCAGGTCGCCGGTTTCAGCGGCAAAACCGATCAGGATCTGATCCCCTTTTTTTGAACCCATCTCTTTGAGAATATCCGGGGTTCTCATAAGCTCCAGCTTCAGGTTCTCCTTTTCCTTTTTAATCTTCCCCGATGCTGTTCTCTTCGGCCTGAAATCGGATACTGCGGCCGCCTTGATGACAACATCGACATCTTTATAATGCTTCATGGCCGCATCTCTCATCTGCTCTGCCGTTTGAACGGATACCAGTTCAATGCCCGGAGGGGGCGGAAGATCCGTCGGCCCTTCTACCAGAATCACATCGGCCCCTCTCTTTTTAGCTTCTTTTGCCAGGGCGTGACCCATCTTGCCTGAAGAGGGATTGCTTAAGAAACGGACATGATCGATAGGCTCCTGTGTGGGGCCGGCAGTTATCAGAATCTTCTTATGATGAAGGTCGAGTTTTTTTTTAAGAATCTCGTCTACCTTCGATATGATCAAATCTTCGTCGGCAAGCCGTCCGTAACCGACCGTATCACAGGCCAGCTCTCCGTATCCCGGTTCAACGATTTCGACGCCCATGGTTTTCAGCTTTTCGAAATTCTCCTTCACCACCCTGTGCGCATACATCTTTTCATTCATTGCCGGCGCCACGACAACCGGCTTTGTCACACTTAAAAAGAGGGTGGAGAGGAAATCGTCCGCAACCCCGTTCGCGAATTTTCCGATGATATTGGCCGTTGCCGGTGCCACAAGAAGAAGGTCGAGTTCATCAGAAAGCGATATATGCTCTATCTCCTCTCGTTGATACGGAGTGAACATATCACAGATCACCGGGTTTTTCGAAAGAGTCTGAAGGGTCAGCGGTGTGATGAATTCAGCGGCGTTTTTCGTCATAACCACCTTGACGGCTGCCCCCAGTTTGACAAGCCTTCGGACAATCTCACAGGCTTTATACGCAGCAATACCGCCCGTAACACCAAGGATGATGAGCTTTCCTTTCAGCATGAACAATCCTTACCTTGAATAGAAATTCTTCGGGAAAGAAAATCTGTTGGTCCTGCATCGTTCTGAAATGATAATCGATTGCAGCTGTTCGGCGGTTTCTTCGAGGTCCCTGTTCACCAGAATATAATCATACTTCTCATAAAAAGAGAGCTCTTTATCAGCCTCGCTCATCCGCCTTAATATCTCCCTGTCAGAATCCGACCCTCTGTCCTTGAGACGGACATGGAGGGTTTTGAGAGAGGGAGGAATGATAAAGACAAAGACTGCATCCTTTTCAAACTTTTTCCTCAGTTGTTCCGCTCCCTGCACGTCGAGATCGAGTATCAGGTCTGTGCCTTTATCGATATAGTCTCTTATCATTTTTACGGATGTCCCGTAATAGTTCTGATGGACCTTGGCCCACTCGACAAATTCGTTCTTTTTGATCTTCTTTTGAAACTGCTCTTCAGACACAAAGAAATAGTTTATCCCTTCTTTCTCTCTGGGCCTGGGAGCCCTGGTCGTATGGGATATCGAATGCTTCAGGTTCTTTACATTTTTCACAACCCTTTTGCAAAGAGAAGTCTTTCCGGAACCCGAAGGTGCTGAAATAATAAACAGCATTCCTTTTTTGGCCATGCTAAAAGCCCTTCTTATCTTGAAAAATTCATTGTCACATATCTTTTAACAATCAATGACCGCTGCACCTACTCGACGTTTTGAATCTGCTCTCTTATCTTTTCCAGTTCGCTCTTTATCTCAACAACAAAGTTCGAAACCGAAAGATCACTGATCTTGGAGCTGATGGTATTGATTTCTCTGTTGAGCTCCTGAATCAGGAAATCGAGTTTCCTCCCTGCCGGTTCTTCCTTCTCAATCAAATCGAGGAATTGCTTAAGATGGCTGTCAATCCGGATGACCTCTTCTGTGACATCGCTCTTTTCACCCATAATCGCTATTTCCTGTGCAATCCTCGCTTCATCAACATTCACATTCAGCTCGCCCATGAAGTTGTCGATCTTTTCCCTTAACCGGGCACGGTATGTTTCCATAATGCCGGGAAGCTCTTTTTCTAATTTTTCCATATATCCTTTGACAAGATCAATTCTTTTGGCAATATCCTGATAAAGAAGTTCTCCCTCCCGGCCTCTCATCTCTCCAAGCGATTCCAGGGCGTTTTTCACGGCCTTTTCAATCAGCTGACCGACAACATCCCCCTCATATTCTTCGTCTTCTATCTTCCATACATCTTTGAGCTTCGCTATGGTCTGTAAATCCGGTTCCCCTTCAAGATTGAATTTCTTCTTCATCTCTTTCAAGGCCGCAACATAATCTTCTATCAGATGATAATCGACGTTCAGGCTTATAAAGGGATTGTCTGAAAAGTTCGGTGAAACATAAACATCAAAATGACCCCTTGAGAACTTTTCTTTTATCAGCGTCTTGATGGGATTTTCAAACATCGTAAGCCGTCTCGGCATGTGAACAGAAATATCACAGTACCTGTGATTGCACGAGCTGACTTCAACAGAGCAGCGACCGATATCACTATCAGACTCCCCTTTCCCGTATCCTGTCATGCTCTTTATCATCTCAGGTTCCCCTTTCTTCTTTTAACATGCCTAAATTTAATAACTTACAATATATAATTTTCTCTCTTTTGTCAAACAAAATATCCCTTCATCAGTTAAAGCAACGGTTTTCCAGTCGGTTGTTATCATTATCAAAAACCGCTCACTTAAAAAGGCAGCTTGCTTTTATGTGAGGTAAAACAACCAATGATTAGCATTTGACACTCCAAGACCAATAGGATAGTATTTTTCAAATCAATATCATAGGGATACAGACAAAAAGAAATGGATTCTTTTATTATCAGGGCCATTGCAAAAGAGCTCAAAGAGAAATTGACCGGCGCGAGGGTTTATAAAGTCTATCAGCCCTCTGCTTATGATATTGTTTTCAAAATAAGATTGAAGGGGTCTTCGGAAAATCTCATCATCTCCTGCCACCCTGAGTGGCAGAGGCTTCACCTGACCGAAACTCTTCCTTCCAATCCCCCTTCACCCCCCGCTTTTTGCATGCTCCTTCGAAAGTTCGTTCAGGGAGGCACTATCTTTTCTATTGAACAGGAGGGCCTGGAAAGGATAATCGATATCTCTGTCAATCATAAGAACCGGACATATCACATGATTGCCGAGATGTTCGGAAAACAGGGAAACTTCATATTAACAGATGAAAAGGGAACAATCCTCGGTTCAGTCCCGCTGTCTTACAAAAAGGAAAGGCTTTTAACGGGAAAGAATTATGAATCCCCTCCCCTGGAAAAGAGCGACTCTTTCTCTTTGGAAGAGGAGGAATTTCAAAAGCATCTGGGTACAGGCATCGAAGATGAAACCGGAAAGAACCTGATCCGCCATTACCGGGGCATCAGCCCCCTGATTGCCAGAGAGATCGAATACAGAGCAAAAAACAAAGGAATGGGAAAGTCTCGGGAAACAGCTCTCTTTGAGGCTTTCACTGAAGTTGTCAACGTCGCAAAGGAAGAAACATTTTCCCCCTTTCTTTATGAAAAGAACGATCAAGAACTCTCTCTCCTTTCTTCGTTCCCCCTCAAGCATTTAGAGGCGTGGGACCAGACAGGGTTCGACACCATGAACAGCGCTGCAGAAAGTTATTATCACGATATGATGAACGCATCTCATTTTCTCCGGTTAAAGGAAGCCCTGATAAAAAAAGTAAATAACGAAATCAAAAGAGAGAGCAAAACCGGGGAACTCTTAAAAAGCGAGATGAAAAAGTATGAAGAATGGAACCGGTTCAGGTTATACGGCGAAATGATACTGGCCGGCCTCTCTTCTGTAAAAAAAGGGATGGATAGTGTTACCCTCATGAATCATTATTCAGCCGACCGAGAACCGGTCAATATCCCCCTCGACAGCTCAAAAAGCCCGACGGACAATGCTGAAAGGTATTTTAAGAAATTCAAAAAGGCGGGAAGGGGAATAACCATTATTAAAGAACGGTTAAAAACGATCGATAAAAAGATAAAAACCCTGGAGGTGACGGCAAAGGAGACCGGGGAAGCAACAGACCTCTTATCTCTAGAAAAAATTTCTTTAAAACTGCAGGAAAAAGGAATCGTTAAAGGAACAGAAAAAACAAAAGAGAAAAGGGGGAATAAGAGGCTTCCCTATCGAAGGTTTGTCACCGGCGACGGATGGTCGATTTTCGTCGGAAAAGATGCCAGAGGGAACGATCATCTTACATCAATTGTCGGCAAAGAAAATGACCTGTGGCTCCATGCACAGGGCGTCTCCGGCTCTCACGTGCTTATCAAAAAAAAGAAAAGGGGGGAATCAATCCCTTCCCAAATCGTATCCAAGGGTGCAAAGCTGGCAGCCTATTACAGCCGGGCAAGGGCCTCATCGAAGCTTCCGGTCGTCTATACCGAAGTGAAACATGTTAAGAGAATGAAAGGAAGGAGACCCGGCGCCGTAACCCTTTCCACCTATAAGACCATTATCGTATCGCCTTCAGCAAATATTCCCGATCTGAAAGAGATTAGTTGACTTTTTAAACCGTCCTCTTATAATGAGAGTCAACCCGGATAATATGGCAACACCTATTATCCGGGATATTTTTTTCAACTTTTATCATTCTTCTTTACTGAAAGAGGGTTCGGGAAGGAAAGCGGTTTTTTAATGACAGAGAATATCAGGAATTTTTCTATTATCGCTCATATCGACCACGGGAAATCGACCCTTGCAGACCGGATTCTCGAACACACCGGGGCCATAAGCGGCAGGGAAAAAAAGAACCAGTTCCTCGACAAGATGGACATTGAAAGGGAAAGGGGAATCACGATCAAGGCCCAGACCGTCCGGATGACCTACAACAATATGATTCTCAATCTTATCGATACCCCGGGACATGTCGACTTCAGCTATGAGGTTTCGAGGAGTCTTGCGGCCTGCGAGGGGGCCCTGCTTATTATCGATGCCTCACAGGGAATCGAGGCCCAGACCCTTGCCAATTTCAACCTGGCCCGTGAGAACGGACTGAGGATTATTCCGGTCATCAACAAAATCGATATGTCAGCCGCGGACCCGGAAGGGGTAAAAGAGCAGATCGAGAAAATCCTCGGCATGGATCCCAAGGATGTCGTGCTTGCCAGTGCCAAGAAAGGAATAGGAACAGAAGAGGTCCTGGATGCAGTGATTGAAAAAATCCCGGCGCCGAAAGGAGACGCCAAGGAACCGCTCAAAGCCCTCCTTTTCGATTCGTGGTTCGACAGCTTTCAGGGGGTCATTATCCTGGTCCGGATCTTTGACGGAACGGTCAGGGCAGGAACAACAATCAAACTCTTGACCAGCAAAAACACATACGAAGTGGACCAGGTGGGAATCTTCTCTCCTTATGAAACCCCTGTCGACAGGCTCACTGCGGGTGATGTCGGATATATCATTGCCGGCATAAAAACCATAAAGGATACCAAGATAGGTGATACGATCACCGACGCGGACAACCCCGCACAAAAACCGCTTCCGGGTTATAAGAATATCAAGCCGATGGTGTTCAGCGGGATCTATCCCATCGAGGGGCAACAGTATGACCAGCTGAGAAATTCCCTGGAAAAGCTGCATCTTAACGACTCGTCATTCCAGTTTGAACCGGAAACATCTCTTTCGCTCGGCTTTGGGTTTAGATGCGGCTTTCTCGGCCTTCTTCACATGGATATTATAAGGGAACGGTTGGAGAGGGAGTTTCTACTGAGCCTTCTCAATACCTCTCCGAACGTGAAGATGAGGATCACGCGGACGAACGGCGAGGTCCTTATGGTAGAAAACCCTTACCATCTTCCCAAGCCTCATGAAATTTCCAGAATCGAAGAACCCTATATTACGGGAACGATACTTACAAGCCCCGAATTTGTCGGGAATATTCTGAAGCTCTGCGAAACGAAGAGGGGAACCCAGAAAAAACTCGAATACCTTGACAGCAAAAAGGTAAAAATCGTCTATGAACTGCCTTTAAGCGAGATTATTTCCAACTTTTATGATAGGATCAAATCGGCATCAAAAGGATATGCCTCTTTTGATTACGAATTCATCGGATACAAGGTATCAGACCTGGTCAAGATTGATATCCTTATCAACACTGATCCCGTGGATGCCCTTTCAACGGTAATTCACAGGGAGAAGGCCTACGCGGTCGGAAAAGAACTGGTCTTGAAGATAAGAAGCATCATTCCCCGGCAGATGTTCGAGGTTGTGATTCAGGCGGCCATCGGGAACAAGATTATTGCAAGAGACTCTGTCAGAGCGCTCAGGAAAGATGTAACGGCCAAGTGCTACGGAGGGGACATAACAAGAAAACGAAAACTCCTGGAAAAACAGAGGGAAGGAAAAAAAAGGATGAGACAGCTCGGAAAGGTGGAAATACCCCAGGAGGCTTTTATGAGCATACTGGAGGTAAAATAATCAGTGAAAAAAAAGTCGTCGACCAGAGAGTTCATCGAATCTATCATCATTGCGTTAATCCTCGCACTGATTATCAGAACCTTTATTGTTCAGGCCTTTAAAATCCCGTCAGGGTCAATGCTCAACACTCTCCAGATAGGGGATCATATTCTGGTCAACAAGTTCATCTATAAATTCAAAGAGCCAAAAAGAGGGGACATCATCGTCTTCAAGTTTCCAGGGAATGAGAAAAAGGACTACATCAAACGATTAATAGGGCTTCCAAAAGACAAGGTCGAGATGAGGAACAACCGGGTCTTCATCAACGACAAACCGCTGGATGAGTCTTATACGATTTACCAGGGACATTACGGAACCAAATCAAGCTTCGGTCCTGTAATCGTTCCTGAGAAAAAACTCTTTATGATGGGGGACAACCGGTATAACAGCTCTGACAGCCGCGAATGGGGATTTCTCGATAAAAAGAAGGTCAAGGGAAAGGCTTTTATCATTTACTGGTCATGGGATTTGAAAAGGAGCTGGCTCGATGTCTGGGGAACGGTCCGATGGAAAAGGATCGGGAAGAGGTTTAAAAACCCCTTAACAGAAACAACTCATAAAGAATCCTCGCTGATTCCCAAGAACCTTTTTGCCGCATTTAAAACAACGCGGCAATAGGCTTTTTGTTCTTAACGAAAAGTCTTACCTGCTAAACGATCACGCCAAAGAAAGACTTTCCTCTTTCTGTTCCACCAGTTGCAGGAGTTTGGGAGCATCAAGGATAAGCGCTACCGTCCCGTCGCCCAGAGTAGTGGCTCCGGAAACCCCTTCAACTTCTTTATAGGCCCTTCCCAGCGATTTAATGACTGTCTGGTGTTCTCCGATCACCTGGTCTACCACAAAACCGACACGGAAACCGTGAACTGTGCTGATGACAACCTGTTCGATCTCGGGAAGCTCCCCTTCAACCATGAACTGCTCCCGAAGATTGATATACGGAACAATCTCGCCGCGGACATTCAACAGTCTTTTGCCATTGGCTTTTGCCCTGTCCTTTTGCGTGAACTCCACACATTCTTCAACGGCCGAAAGGGGAAGAATAAAATATTCATTTTTAATCTCTATGAGAAGTCCCTCGATAATCGCCAGGGTCAGAGGCAGCTTCAACGTAATCGTCGTCCCTGTTCCCATTTCACTGCTTATATCTATCGAACCGCGAAGCGAATCGATACTTCTTTTGACCACATCCATACCCACCCCGCGTCCGGAGACCTTTGTCACCGTGTCAGAGGTCGAAAAACCCGGCATGAGAATGAGTGAAAAGATTTCTTTATCGCTGAGTTCGGCATTGGGAGAGGCCAGACCCCTTTCCACGGCCTTTTTCAGTATCTTTTCCTTGTCGAGACCTTTGCCGTCATCCTTAATGGTTATGAGCACCTCGGCTCCGGAATGGACAGCAGAAAGATATATGGTCCCCTGTCTCGGTTTGCCGGCAGCCTCCCGTTCTTCCGGAATTTCTATGCCGTGATCAATACTGTTCCGGATCAGGTGCACCATGGGATCATTCAACCGTTCGATAAGCGTTTTATCAAGCTCCGTCTCTGCCCCTTCGGTGCTCATCTCTATCTCTTTGTTCAGCTCCCCGGATAGGTCTCGAACCAGTCGCCTGAACTTGCTGAACGTGGTACCGATCGGAAGCATGCGTATGCTCATCGTATTATCGCGAAGCTCTGCGGTCAGCCGCTCTATCCCCTCAGAAATAAGGACCAGCTCGGGATCCTGCTTCCTGGAAGCTGTCTGGCTGAGACCTGCCTGAGCTGTTACCAACTCGCCGACAAGGTCGATCAGTTGATCGAGTTTCTCCGACGCCACCCTGACACTCGTCGCTGATTCGACACTTTTTTTCTTTTCTCTTTGTTCCTTGACATGCTCCTGTTCGGTCAGTGCCGATTCGATCTTTTCCTCGTTAACCAGTCCGGCGTCAAGGAGTATCTCGCCGATCTTTTTCTGTCCGCTTAATGTCATCTGGAGTTCTTCTTCCGTTATCTCTCCCCGTTCCAGCAGGATTTCTCCGAGTTTTTTATACTCTTTCTCCTTGTCAGGATCACCTTCACTCAGAACATCAATGGCATCAATCGTAATATCACAATCATCCTCGGCAAAAATGAAAACGTCTTTAATAGCATCGACCCCTTTGCTGGTTGTCAGAAAAATATCCCATCGTGCATAACAGGATTCAGGGTCTAATTCCTCGAGTTCCGGTATCGCTTCCGTATAAGCCACGACTCTGGAGCTTCCCAGTTCCCGAAGTTCGTTTAAAAGAAGAATCGGATTGGCTCCTTTTCCGAAAACATCCGTATGAGGACAAAATTGAATCCGGAATGTTGCTGTTTCTTCTTTCGCCGCTGCCGGGGATGGTGAAGAGTCCGAACCACTTCCCTCTTCTTTTCTCTCCCCTTCAGGAATCAGACTCCTGAACGAATCGATAAGCTGTTTTGTTGTCTGCTCATCTGCCGGTTCACCGCCTTCGTAAGCATCGAGCATCACACGAATATGGTCGCGGGCTAAAAGCGTTAAATCGATGAGCTGTTTTGTTATCCCAATTTTCCCTTCACGTACAAAATCAAGGACCGTCTCAACCTCATGCGTAAAGGCCGCAATATCATCGAATCCGAACATCGACCCGGAGCCCTTGATGGTATGCATGGAACGAAAAACACAGTCTATCAGGTCGGTATCATCGGGCGTTTCCTCTAACTCTAGAAGGGCTGTCTCTATCTCGGCTAAGTGTTCGTAAGCTTCCTCTTTAAAAACCTCTGCATGTTTGTCCATTATTATAACCCTATTATATTTTATGAAAACTTCCGGGCTCTATCCCGTAATGATACCTTCCGATATAAAAAAACCTTACTACCCCAGAACCTTTTTGACCACCGTCATCAACTGATCGGGTTTAAAGGGTTTTACAATCCAGCCCGTAGCTCCAGCAGCCTTGCCCTCTTGTTTTTTTGAATCCTGAGACTCGGTAGTCAGCATGACAATCGGGATGAATTTTAAAGCAGAATCGGCCCTGACATTTTTGATAAACTCGATACCGTCCATATTAGGCATATTCAAATCTGTAATGATCATATTGACGGCCGACCCCTTGAGCTTTGCCAGAGCATCCTTCCCGTCCTCTGCTTCAACAACATCGTATCCGGCCTCTTTCAGAGTAAAGCTTACCATCTGACGAACACTTACCGAATCGTCGACACTCATAATCGTCTTCCCCATTTAAATCCCTCCTTTTATCCAAAAACAACTTTTTTGATAATCTTTTGAACATCCTGTCTGGCGAGTGAAACCTGCACTCTCTATCACCTTCTTCAGGACCTCCGGGCACTCTCCATCTATTACCAGTTCTTTTTCCATTTTGGCCGATGTTCTATGTGCCGAACAGAAAATCTGAAGACAGGAAAGGTCTATCTCGTCCACCTTATCAAGATTAAGAACCAGCTTCTTAACTCCGTCAAAAGAACCATCAAAGGCCTTCTTGATCTCTGCAGCACGTTGTATCGTTAAATCACCTTCCAGCACTAATGTCCGGACATCGCCCGATTTCTTCTTTTTAGAATTTGCCATTTTTTTCTCCGTTAGCTTTTTTCACAGTTTAAAACAGTTCGACATTGTCTCCCAGATCGTCTTCTCCGGACATATTATCCGGAACTTCTTCGATATCGACAGAAGGAGCCCAGTTGTCCGGTTCAGAAAATGGGGATTCCTCTTCTGTTCCTGTGTTTTTCTTAACAAACGAATCGTGAACGGCTCGCTCGCTGTCCATGGTATAATTATTTTCTAATTTTCCGAGAACCGAATTCTCTTCCTCCTCACTGACAACCGGAGCGATCCTTTCGGAATCACTCACCAGCTCTTCCAGCCTGGATATCACTTTATTCAGAACATTTTCAAAGAATTTGTGAACGGTTATCCCGGAAACAGCCTCGTCTATATTAACAGCGAGTCCTTCAACATCCTCATTCATACCGGTCAAAAGCGAAACAACTTCGCTGCTGACCTTGTTAAGCGATCTCACCATTGTCTCCAGGTCGTTTGCCATATTCTCTATTTTCTGGTTATCTTCATCTCCTTCACAACCCAGCCCCTTTTTTAAATCTTCCGCAGAAGCTGTTATCTGCTTGAGAATATCAAAGACAATATTTGTTCTTTGCCTTGCATCTGAAGACAGCCGCTGGATCGATTCTGCCAGCACGGTCAAAGCCGCTCCCTCTTCTCCGGTACGAAATGCCTTGATCCCAGCATTAAGAGCGACCAGCTCTATTTCTGTCCCGATCTCCTGTATATCGCTGAGAAATACAGACATTTTATCGACAGTGTCAGCAACCGTACCGATCGCACCCGAGAATTCTTTGCCTGCCTCGATGTTCTCAAAAAGGGATGACGTAACCGTTGCAATTCCCGATTCAATATCCGAGAGAGAGGATGACCCATCCTTTTCTGTTGAACCGGCCACCTTTTTAATCTCTTCAGACATTTCTGATGCGTTACCAGCCACCCTCTTTAAATTATCTTCTATATTACTGATAGCCTCCTTTATCTCACTCCTGGCCGAGATAAGCTGGCCAAGTTGAAGCCTCAGGATGCTTCTCATTGAACTGACCCTTTGTTGCGGATCATTGGCCCCTTGCTCATTCTCCAGATCTTCTGTCAGCTTATGACACACCTCTTCAAAAGCCTCTTCAACGTGCTCGATCTTTTGCCGGGTGATATCATGGAACTGCATGGATGAAACAACCTCCCCGATGCTTTTGGAAATTTTATCCGAGCAGGTTGAAATATCCTTCGAGGCTTCCGAAGAAAGCCTGTGCTTTTCTTTCAGTGCCTCAAGGTTTGACTGGGTATCGTTCAAAATCATCCTTGTCTTTTTCTGCTGTTCCTTCCTGATCCCGGTCACCTGGACAAGGGTTGTTTTTATTAGCTCTTCCAGTATCTCAGATTGGGAAAGGGTATTTTCGGACTTCGATTCAATCACCTGTGCCAGCTTATTGACATCATCAACCAAGCTATTGAATTCATTTCTGTTATGAGAAAGTCGGGAGCTTTCAACCCTTGTTAAAATACCGATCACCCTCAGATTTTTGACAATCTTCTTAAAAACCAGAAGCGGTTCATAGATACTTCCGATAATATTGAGGATATCTTCCAGCAATATCCCATTGACCTTCTCCGATACATCCTCCGATTCTTTCTGATAATCATCCAATTGGGCAAGAATGTCGTTAAGCCCGTTAATGGCGTTAGAAATCTTCTCTCCAACGATCAAACCGGTTGCTGATGTTGATACCTTTGATATTTCCCTGGCCCTGATATAAAAATCCTGGAGGTTTTCGCCAATAGATAAAAAATCCTTTTCGCTGGAGCGGTTCAACTCGATAATATCTTTTCTCATTTCCTGGAGATCATCTATCCAGGCCCTGTAAGAGTCTGAAATTTCTGATTGTAAAATCGAGGCTTTCGGAATAACCGCTTCTGTCTCCATATTTTCGGTCCTCATATCCATTGCTCCTCCCTGACCGGATTGACGCGCAAATAAAACGCCCGGCTTGCATTCTTGTCTAAGGAAAACAAACAACTATCCCTGTTTTTTGTCTAAGGCTTGCTGACTGACAGTGTTACACCCAGTTGCTTAAGATTTTCCCATCTCTATTCGACCCTTTTTCTTTAAGACTTTAGAAAAAGATGGTCTGTTCCCGATTATTTTACTTTTCACACTAAAAACAGTTGGTATTTCACTACTAAAAACAGTTAGTTTTATATGCAACTTTTATTCCAATTTTCAACAAAGAGAACGAATGGCGGGAAATTTCATTGTTAAAAAAACAAGTGAAGGATTTTTGGCGAGAACGCTTTTAACTATTGGAGTGATATTTCAATATGTTAACCATTAATGACCCTTCTCATAAAACTTGGGGTCGAGGATATCCCTTATCCCGTCGCCAAGAAAATTGAATCCAAGCACAACAATCATAATGGCCAGACCCGGGAAAATCGTCAGATAGGGCGAAACCAGTATAAACTCCATCCCCTCATTCAGCATGGCCCCCCAGCTCGGCATCGGCGGCTGGGTTCCGAGCCCGAGAAAGCTCAAGCCTGCTTCAGCCACGATCGCCCCGGCCATCCCGAAGGTCGCCTGAACAATAACCGGAGAAAATATATTGGGGAGAAGATGTTTCAGGATAATCCGATGGGGTCTGGCTCCGAGCGCCTTTGCCGCCGTAACAAAATCGAATTCCTTAACCGACAGGATCTGACCCCGGACCAGCCTGGCATACCCCACCCAGCCGAGAAGGCAGAGCGCAAGTATTACATTATTCAGGCTCGGTCCCAGAACAGCCATCATAGCTATGGCCAGAAGAATACCGGGAAAGGCCATAAAGATATCGATGATCCTCATAATGACATCATCGATAATACCGCCGCAGTAACCGGCTATAGAACCGATAATGAGTCCGATGAAAAGGGATATTCCTACGGTCAGGATTCCCACCTTGAGAGAAACCCTCGAGCCGTAGATGATACGGCTTAAAATATCTCTTCCGAGCTTATCCTGACCGAACAGATGTTCCCTGGTCGGCCCTCTCAGTCCCTCATCCAGGTTCTGCCCTGTGGGGCTGTAAGGGGCAAAAAGGGAGGCAAAAAGAGCGGCCAAACAGAGCAGAAGGATGATAACAGCCCCCACCACTGTTAACCGGTTTGTTTTCATCTGATACTTTCCTCCCTATTCATACCGGATCCTCGGATCGATAAAGCCGTAAACAAGGTCTGTTAAGAAATTTATCAGCACATAGCTGAGAGCGAGAACCAGGACACATCCCTGCACCAGGGGATAATCCCTTGTCTGGATCGCCTGAATGGTCAATCTCCCGATGCCGGGCCACGAAAAGATGGTCTCGGTGATAATCGACCCGGAAAGAAGCGCCCCGAACTGAAGACCCATAATGGTTACCACCGGAATCAGGGCATTGCTGAGAGCGTGCTTCCCGATAACCAGAACCTCTCTGAGACCTTTTGCCCTGGCAAAGGTGATATAATCCTCTTTTTTTACTTCGAGAAGGCTGGAGCGTATCATCCTGGTCAGGATGGCTGCCAGGGCTGTTCCGAGCGTTATTGCGGGAAGGATAAGATATTCTATCCCTCCCCGTCCGGAAACGGGAAACCATCCGAGCTTTATGGAAAAAAGGATGATCAGTAAAGGCCCAAGCCAGAAATTGGGCATGGATATCCCGAGAAGGGCAAAGAACATCGACCCGTTGTCAAAGTAAGAATACTGTTTAAGCGCCGCAATAATCCCAAGAGGCAGAGCGATCAGAACGGCCACAATCATTGCTCCGATTGTCAGCTCGACAGTGGCGGGAACTCTCTTGAGTATGGTCGTTAAAACGGGTTGATTCGTATGCAGCGACCGGCCCATGTCTCCCCTGGCAGCCCGCAGCATAGAGGAAACATACTGATCCAGCACCGGCTTGTCCAGACCGAGCTCCTGCCTTAAGAACTCTCTGTCCGACGGTCTGGCGGTCTCTCCGAGTATCAGGTCAACCGGGTCTCCGGGAATAAAATGGATGATCATAAAAACGATCGTATAGACCCCTAAGATCACCGGCACCATTAAAAAGAGACGCCTTAAGATATATTTCCTCAAAAGAAGTTATCTCCCCTCTTGATTATCAAAAAAAACATCTTTCAGGGAGTAGAACTGCTCCCCCGGATAAAGCTCGAAGCCCTTTAATTCCTTTCTCATGACAGCAACGTTTTTAAGATACCAGAGGCTGATATACGGAGAATCTTCGGCTATGATTTTCTGGATTTCGCTGTATATTCTCTTCCTCTTTTCAAGGTCAAGGGTATACCGTCCCTGCTCTATCAGCCGGTCAAGTGCTTTGTTGGAATACCTCCCCCTGTTCGCCCCTTTGGGAGGAACACTCCCCGAATAGAAAATATAATAGTAGATGTCCGGGTCTGTGACCCCCACCCATGTAAGGGTATACATCTGGAAGTTCCCGGAACGGATGTCGGAAAAGAACGTCCCCCATTCGTAGCTTCTCATTTCCACTTTAATCCCTACCTGTATCAGCTGTTCCTGGATCACCTCGGCAATTCTCTTCCTCACCTGATTCTGCGAGGTTTTATACCTGATTGCAAAACGGGGTTTTGGTCCGTCTCCATCCGGGTCCGGATAACCTGCCTCATCCAGCAGCCTCTTTGCTTTTTTGGGGTCATAGGGAAATTTCCTGACCTTCGGCTCATAGGCCCAGTGTGACGGCGACAAAAGCCCGGTTGCCGGAATGGCCAGCCCCTTCTGTATATTTTTGATGATGTCCTCTCTGTTAATGGCATGCGCTATGGCATGCCTCACCTTTTTATTCTTTAATATAGAATCCTCCAGATTAAAACCGATATAAGAATAGTTGACCCCTGTTTCTTTTATCAGTTTCAGTTTCGGATTCTGCTCCAGCCTTGAAATGACATCCGGTGAGATACCGTTCTGGATGAGATGAACGCTCCCCTTCTCCAGTTCAAGAAGCCTCACGGTCTGGTCCGGAATAATCTTATAGACGACCCTGTCCAGTCGCGGCCGTCCTTCGAAATAGTCCTCGTTCGCCGCAAGTTCAAGCTTCTGGTCAAACTCCCATTTTGAAAGCTTGTACGGCCCGGTTCCGACCGGGTTTCGGCTCAGGTTGTTCTTCTTGTCCTTGGCAATATGCATGGGAACGATACCCTGAATCATGTTGCTCAAGAATGGGGCAAAGGGTCTCTTCAGAACAAAAGAGATTGTATGCTTATCAATAACCCTGATTTCTTTGATAGGTGATGTGCTGGAGCGTTTCGGAGACTTTAATGAAGGGTCTCTTATCGAATCAAAGGTATACTTCACATCATCTGCGGTCAGAGGGGTTCCATCGTGAAATTTCACCCCTTTTCTCAAGTGGAAGACATATGTCGTATCATCAGGCATCTCCCATTTTTCCGCGAGGTCCGGGACAATATTAGAATGTCTGTCCTTCTTCACCAGACGGTTGTAGACAATATCAGTGACCTGCAAAGACGCAATGTCAACGGCAAGCCTCGGGTCAAGATTCGTGGGATTGGTCTCCACGCCCACAACAAGCGCCGATCCCATATCCCCTTTGGAACAGGAAAGTAAAAGGAAAAAAATAAAGAAAACAAACCAAACAGGTTGTATTTTTTGAAGCTTTCTGCCCATGATGCCCCCTCAGAATAAACAAATTGAGGGTAATATATTTTAAGACGGGATGTCAACAGATTATCTCGCTACTCGTGGGCTAAAACGATACAGCCCGGGGTTTGGTTTTCCCTTAAGTTGTTCTAAAGATTTATATTTTCCTGCCGATATATTTAATAGAATCAATAATCAAAAAGGAACTCTCATTGATGACAGGCAAAAAACAAATATTTTTGGAAATCTTTTCCTGGGAGATCGCAAAGCGCTTTCTTCTTGTCTTCATGCCTCTGTTCATCATAATAATCGCTGTGACAGCGGCGGCTTACCGCTTTGAAGCCAAAAGCCGTATATCTATTGCCAAGGCCAATGAAAACAACCTTGTGTCTTTGCTGATGCAGACAATAGCGAGTGATTTCCAATCGGTGGTTTCCGATCTGATGATTCTATCCGAGAATCAAGAACTCAGGGCATTTCTTAAAAACGGCAGGGCTGTTCATCAAGGGAAACTGGCCGAAGAATTTCTTCTGTTCTCAAAACGAAAAGGTCTGTACGACCAGATACGTTTCCTCGATGAAAAGGGGATGGAGGTTGTAAGGATTAATTTTAACAGCGGCAATCCCGCAATCGTTCCCGAAAATCGCCTTCAGCTTAAAAGTAAGCGTTATTATTTCCTCGACACCTTTTGTCTTAATCGGGAAGAAGTTTTTGTCTCACCGCTCGACCTGAACATCGAACAGGGAAAGATCGAGCAGCCGCAAAAACCGATGATACGTTTCGGAACACCGGTTTTCGACAGCAGCGGGCAAAAGCGGGGAGTGATCCTTCTCAACTATTTCGGTGCAACAATGATCCGTCATCTCGAAAAAGCCCATATCAATTCCAACGGCCATCTAATGCTCCTGAACCGCGACGGATTCTGGCTTAAAGGCCCCGTTCCTACATATGAATGGGGCTTTATGTACGGAGATGAAAAAAAGACTTTTGATAATGCCTTTCCCGAAGCATGGGAAAATATCTCAAAGACAAAATCGGGACAGTTTCATAATACCCGGGGCCTTTTCACGTTTCATACAGTTTATCCTCTATCAGAGGCCCAGATATCAAGCACCGGTTCCGGAAAGCCATTTGAGCCGAGCGCGTTCATCCTTTCCGGAAAGTCCTATTACTGGAAGATCATATCTCATGTTCCCTCAAGCATCCTGAGCACTGCTTCGCAAAAAATTCTTAACAAGCTTATTTTCTTAGGCATATTTATGCTGTTATTTCTGATGACCGGTTCTCTTCTTCTGTCACGTGCAATGTTACGGAACAGGCGACTGAAAGAAGAGCTGAAAATTCAGGCCATAACAGACCCCCTAACCGGGGCATACAACCGGCGCTATTTCTGGAACAGAGCCGAAGAAGAGTTGAGGAGATGCCAGCGCTACGGTACTCCTTTGTCGTTTTTAATGCTGGACATAGACAATCTGAAATTTATCAACGATACCTTTGGGCACCATGTCGGCGATGACATGCTCATCGCCCTTGTCGATAAATCTCTTGCCGTGCTCAGGGAAACAGATGTGTTCAGCCGCATAGGGGGCGACGAGTTCGCGGTTATCCTGCTTGGAGCCAATGAGAGAAAGGCATTATCTTTTGCGGAGCGCCTCCGCCAGAGCATAGAAAAGTTGTCGGTCAGCTCCGAAAGTGAGACAATCCATTCCACGGTCAGCATCGGCCTGACATCAGTTCAAAACAGTGATGCCTCCCTGGATAAGGTCATGCAGCAGGCAGACAGAGCCCTTTATGAAGCAAAAAACAGGGGCCGAAACTGCGTTGTTCAACAAAACGAAGAAAGGCCTGAAGAGGTCCTGGCTCCTTAATATCCTTATGGGAAAAAGCGCTAAAAACCGCCTGTTTTTCACGAATTAACCTCTCCCCTATTTACATACCTCTTTTCTGGATTTACATTATTATTAATAGATTTATCAGCTGAAAATTTTCTATAGAAAGCGGGAAGCTTCAGGAAATATTATCTGATTCAGGGACTCTCTGACAAACAGAAGCCCGGTCGGCATGAGGAAACATGCCGGCCGGGCTTTTTTGCTTTTAAAATCTAAAAAGAAAGGGGGGAATGAATGAGGCCGTATCACTTCGGCAGGGCAAAGATATTAATCATGAAGCAAAACTATAAAGGAGTAAAAAAATGACAGATACATCTTCTTTAAATTTACAGTCAGGTTCCATTCTTTTTAGCGAGGACGGCCAATCTCTCGTTAACACAGAGTTCAGAACCACTGATCTTACAGATGTGAATATTTCGAGTCTTATCGACGGGAAGTGGCTTCGGGTTTCAGGCAACAAAATAGTCCAGGCAGATGGAGTGGAACCGGAAGCAGCAGAGGACGTAGCCAGAAATGAGATGAACATCATGCTGAATGCATCCAGAATTGCTTCGGGCACAGAGAATATGGTAGACGGCAGAGTCAACCCTTATAAGGTTAAGAATGAAGGCATCGATACCGGCAATTCGTCGAATTATCTGTATAACGCATCAGGCGATTATTACCGGCCTGAGTCAGGAAGCTTCGGCGAGTTAATGCTGAAGTTTGAAGGTAATGACGGGGCAAAGGAGATAGTTGATGACGGAAATACGGGACATGTGGTCACGCAAAACGGAACTGCTCAGCTAAAGCCGAATCATTATAAAATAGGAAGCGGTGCTTGTTCTTTTGATGGAACAGATGATTTTATTTATTGCGCAGACCATGCCGATTGGAGTTTTGGAACTGGAGACTTCACGATAGATTTTTGGGTTAATTTTACCACTATGCCAGCTTCAAATTATATGTTTTATAGTCAGCATGATTCAGGAACTGATTATATTCAATTCTATTTACTTTCTAGTGGAAAGCTGAGATTTATATCCGCAGAATCAAGTGTATCCAAAGGCGTTTATGAAACAACCACTGCACCCACAATTGAAACAGGAACTTGGTATCATATAGCTTATGTAAGAAATGGTGCTAATTTCTATATTTTTCTTGATGGGACTTCTTTGCCTTTAACGGAAATAACAGCTATTGGCTCAAATTCGATGCCAGACGTAGCAACTGAAATGTGTATAGGTACGAACGAAGTAGCAAGCCCAGCTAGCTTTCTTGATGGATATTTAGACGAATTCAGAGTAAGCAAAGGAACTGCACGATACACATCTAACTTTACTCCATCGACATCGCCTTTCACTTCTGATGCCAATACAAAACTGCTCCTGCATTTAGACCAAGATTTTACAGACTCAGGAAATACAGGCCACACGGTTACCAGTAATGGAGCTGGATTGACAGGTGTTTTTGGAAATGCTCATGTTTGGTTTGATGGAAATAGTGATTATCTTACTATCCCAGACCATGCGGACTTTGATTTTGGAAGTGGTGATTACACTATAGATTGTTGGATTAAGGCAGAATCCTTGCCCGCAAATAAATCTGCTATATGGATTCATTCAACCAATGGCTCTATCTATGCAGCACTCTATATATGGAACGATGGTCATGTAAGCTATAATACTGCTGGTGGGGCTGATACAACTATTATAAGCTCTGCAGGAGTTATAGCAACTGGCACTTGGTATCATATAGCTGTTGTTGCTGAATGGTCTTCCGATAAATGCACTCTTTATATAGACGGAGATTCAGTAGGAAGTGATAATGATATTAGTGCATATAATGACTTTACACAAGTTTTTGCTATTGGGGCAGAACATATTCCAACTCTTGGAACAGATAACTATTTTCATGGATGTATAGATGAGTTTAGAATTAGCAAAGGCGTGGCAAGATGGACTTCAAGCTTCACAGCCCCGACATCGCCTCACACTTCTGATGCTAACACAAAGCTTTTGCTCCACTGCGACTCTCTCGACCTTTCAAACAGTATCCACATACCCACTTTTCATGGCAATGCAGAGATCGATACGGCTCAGTACAAGTTCGGCTCCGGTTCTATACTGTTTGACGGAACAGGTGATTATGTTTCTATCCCTGATTCAAGTGATTGGGATATTTTAACTCAGGCTAATGCGACAGTAGATTTTTGGGTAAAGCACACAGACCATGCAGGACTTGAGGATTATATCTGCCACTACGAAGGAAGTACAGATTGGTGGGGAGTGTTTCATGAAGATGGAACAGGACTTCGCTTCTACACAAGAACCACAGCAGGCTCTACGGTTGATTCGGATACGGGTGGTGAAATCACAGATACAGACTGGCACCATATAGCTGTTTGTATTGTTGGTGATACTGTTGGCGTATATAAGGATGGGGTTCAAGTTTGTTGGCTTGCTTCTCTTGGGACAAGTGCAGGGGTAACATTTACAGGAACACTCAGAATAGGAAAAACGGATTCCAGTCAGTATTTCTCCGGCCACATGGACGAAATCCGGATAGTGCATGATAATGTTTTTGGAGCCGCTCCCAATTCCGGAAAAACTGACACGATCACTGTCCCCACGAGCAGTTATTCGCTGGAGACCGAGAACATGACCCTTCAGTCAGATACGATTCCGGCAGAAGGGACAGTCAATAAGATGAGAGTGGCTGTGGGCCTGGAAGAAGTGGACAGCATCACCATCAATACCGACTTTAAAGTAGAGGCCACAGCAAACGGGACAAACTGGGAGGAAATCACCCTTATCGATGAAGGGGATTACGAAGAAGATAGGAAGTTCCTCTCGGCAGAGCACACCTTTACCAACACCGGAACAACACCGAAGATAAGACTTGAATCACTGAACAATAAAGACCTCAAAGCCCACTTCGATGCCGTACTGCTTAAGTATTCAGGATAGAGGAGAAAATAAAATCCGGAAGGGGAAAAATCCCCTTCCGGATTTTATATACATCAGCTAACCGTATCGTGAAGCGCAGTCACCTTTTTCATCCGGGATGAAGTACAGGTGCCGTTTTGCCGATACTTCTTTTTTCCTTCATTAAAGCTGGCGCATAAAGTGAACCAGTGCTTTTTTCTCATCTTTGCTCAGATCAGTGCGAAGAACCAGGTTAAAAAATTCCACCGTGTCTTCAAGGGTCAACAGCCTTTCGTCATGCAGGTAGGGAGGAGAATCCTTAATACCGCGCAGAGGAAAGGTCTTGATGGGACCGTCCGCGCTGGCCATTCTTCCGTTTATCATCTTCTTTTTGTAAAAACGCTCGGTCTTCATGTTATGCATGAGATTGTCGGTGTAATACGGAGGAACGTGGCATACAGCACATTTACCCTTGCCGAAGAATACCTCCTGCCCTTTCAGCTCCGACCTGGTCGCCTTTTTCGGGTCGAGCTTTCCGTAGATATCAAGCTTTTCAGCCGGCGGAAAATCGAGAATGGACATGAACTCGGCCATGAAATGGACCTGACTGCCTCTTTCGAGAATGTTCGCACCCTTCTTTGTGGCGATAACAGGGTCGCCGTCGAAATAGGCGGCTCTCTGCTCGAACTCGGCAAAGTCCTCGATGCTCTTCAGGGCACGCTGGGAGCCGAAAAGTCTCTGGATATTGACACCGCGAAGCGTCGGCGTGTCGAGGCGGTGGCGGAACTCCTGTGGCCTTATATCTCCGACGAGATGTGTCGTCGCATTGGTATGGCCGTTTGCATGACAGTCAAAGCAGGTGACACCGCGACTGGGGCGCGCCGAGCGGCGGTCGTCGGTCTGGTTGAACTGCTGCTGGGGAAAAGGGGTCACAAGAAGTCTCAGGCCTTCGATCTGCTTGGGATTCAATAACCCGTTGAAGGTTTCAAAGTAGTTGTCGATGGTGATGACCTTTCCCTTGGAAACATCGCCCAGGTCCGGCCGCGTGGTCAGGTAGATGGGGGCAGGGAACTCCGGCAGAAAGTGGTCCGGCAGGTCGAAATCGAGGTCAAAACGGGTCAGGTCTCTTGCCTCCTGCTTTTTGGTCTCATCAATCTGGAATTTCGGGAACACCATTCCCCCTTCAGGGTGATTGGGATGGGGAAGGGGATAAAAACCGGCAGGGAACAGGCCTTTTTTTGTGACCTCTTCCGGGGACATCTTGCCAAGCTTGCTCCAGGTCATTCCCTTAGGAAGCTTCGCCCTGATGCCTTCCTGAACTGCCTTGCCTCCCGACATGGTGACTCCCTTTGCCGGACTGTTGCTCATGTCATAGCGCTCTTCGAGCAGTGCCATCTGGCGTTTCATCACCTTCGGCTTCTCGGCCTTCATTCTGGCCATAATATCGTCAAAATTCTCCGTAATGACCACGGGGGAGTAGCTCGTCGCTTTTTTCATGCTTCCGGCATAAACCAGGCTTGAAACAGTAAAAACAATAAGAATCAATAAAAACAAAGATTTCTTCATTCTTTATTTCCCTCCTTTCTCTTTATTTGTTGACAAAACAGCACCTGACAATTTATAGATTATCTTAATTGAATCCAGCCTTACAATCCCTTAGATAGGCCTTGTTCCTTATTTATTTTCACCTCCTTATGGTATTAATTATTATTGGACAAAATCTCAAAAATTTCAATACCTTTTCAGGTAGTTTTTTTGTCCGGGCAGGGGAAAGAACATTTCACTATCAAGCCGGAAAAATTGCCGATTTTCCTGCCCAATCCTGACCTTATTAGTTATATATACTAAATAGTAACAATTACTACTATTATGTAAAAAATATATCACAAGTCAAGATTTTTTTCCGCACTTATCGCAAATTCCTTCCAGAACAACCCTTTTAGCCAGAATCGTATACTGTCTTTGAAGGTTTTCGGGAACCTTGATATTATCATAAGATGTATGGTAAAAATCGACGATGTCTTTGCATTTGATGCACCTGAAGTGATGATGCTGATCGGTCTTTATATCAAAGCGTTTCGGCTCTCCGTAGCCCTCGACCATAGCAACAATACCGAGCTCAGCAAAGGTCAAAAGGGTTCTGTTGATCGTGTCAAATGAGATGTGAGGAAAGATTTTCCTGACTTTTTTGAAGACAATGTCGGCATGGGGATGGTCGTCTGACCGGAGAAGTTCTTTATATATAGCCAGACGCTGGGGCGTGGTCTTGAGTCTATGCTCTTTGCATTTTACTTTAAAAGAATCGACTGAGGGGCTGTTTTTTTCTTTGTTCATAGCATAACTATATGAAATGAATCTCTATTTGTCAACCTGATAAAACCTCTGGTTCTTGATGCTCATACCGTTGAAAAAACAAAAAAAAACCCATAAAAAGCTCTTCTTGACAGACTGCTGTTAAATTGTATATAATCCAACTTTAAATTTTGGGAAATTGTTTTTTGATTCTTCGCTGGATGTACAAATCCCAAACAGGTTTTAACTAATACTTCAAGGGGGAAACTTGATGGAAACACCTACAAAGGAGGCTCAAATGGAACCATCTGCAGTCACTGGAAAACTTTTGACCGCCAAGAAGGAGAAGGGGCTCAGCTTTGCCGATCTGGGAGAAGCAATCGGACGGGATGAGGTCTGGGTTGCTTCGCTTTTTTATCTTCAGGCTATGGCTTCCCAGGAGGAAGCGGACAAGCTGGTATCGGCTTTAGGGCTTGGTCCTGATGTGGCGGAAGCACTGACCGAATTCCCCAACAAGGGGCTGGGACCTGTCGTGCCGACTGACCCGTTGATTTACCGTTTTTATGAGATCGTTCAGGTTTACGGAATGCCTCTAAAAGCGATCATCCATGAAAAGTTCGGCGACGGAATCATGAGCGCTATTGACTATACGGTTGAGGTTGAAAAGGAAGAAGACCCTGCCGGGGACCGCGTAAAAGTCATCATGTCAGGAAAATACCTGGCTTATAAAAAATGGTGAGAATCGGTTCTTTCAAATAAAAATCTGCTTGATCTCTTCAGCCGCCGTCAGCAAAAGCTTTCGGCGGCTGTTGCATTATATATTTAATTCTAATGTTTTAATCTGCAAAAAGGGGGTTTTATGACTCAATCCAGCGATATCATTGCCGTCGTTGATACCAGCAAGGGAAAAATCCGTCTCAAACTCTTTTCAGACAGGGCTCCGCTTACGGTTGCCAACTTTGTCAACCTTGCCGAGCACGATTTTTACAAAGACAAAACCTTTCATCGTGTTCTTGCTGATTTCATGATTCAGGGCGGGTGCCCTGCCGGAAACGGCATGGGTGGACCGGGTTATCAGTTCGAGGACGAATTTGCTCCGGAACTCGAGCACGACAAGCCGGGAATTCTTTCAATGGCCAATGCAGGGCCGAACACCAACGGAAGTCAGTTCTTTATCACCCATGTTCCGACACCATGGCTCGACCAGAAACACACGATTTTCGGCGAGGTGGTGAGCGAAGAAGACCAGAACGTCGTGAACAGCATCGAGCAGAACGATGCGATTCATAACATCATCATTGAGGGTGATGCTTCCGGACTGATGGAAAAGATAAAAGACCGCATCGATGAGTGGAACGAAGAGCTTGGCAGGGATTAATAGCCATTTAAAAACAGGAGAAAGCAGATGAAATTCTTAAAAATACTCATTCTGTTTTTTGTCTTGCTCGGCATTGTTGCCTTTCAGCCTCAAAACGCTTTTGCCAAGGACGGGGTTTTTATCCATATCAGCCATGGCTATGATAACCCCCACCGCGTTTTGATGGCCATGAGAATGGCAGAAATGATGGCAGAAACAAAAGATGTCCTTGTCTACCTTGACATCAAAGGCGTGGAGGTTGTGCTTAAAAATTCGAAGGAGATGACATACAGTCCTTTTCCTTCTCTGCATACCCAGATTGAAAAACTTCTAAAAAAAGGGATTACGATTATGGCCTGCCCCGGCTGTCTTAAATCTGCGGGCAAAACACCAGCGGATTTAAGAAAAGGTATAAAGGTCGCTGATAAGAACGCCTTTTTTAACTTTACCGAGGGAAGAATTCTTACTTTAGACTACTAACAAAATGCTAAATCTCATGACTGCAAATTACCACTCCTTCATTAAGAGACATTACAGATGACCAAATTCTGGGATATGAACAAAGCCAAAAAAAAAGACTCTTTCGGTAGATGGCGTTCAACCCTTCATGAAATAATTTTCGAAGCCGACACGCCTGTAGGTAAATCGTTTGATATTATCCTGATACTCAGCATTATCCTCAGCGTTATTGCAGTCATGCTCGACAGCATCGGAGCTGTCAGGGATACATACGGAAGCCTTCTCTATTCGGTAGAGTGGTTCTTTACTATCCTGTTCACGATAGAGTACATCTTTCGATTGTCCTGCGTCGGGCGTCCTTTGCTTTATGCCACCAGTTTTTTCGGAATTGTCGATCTTCTTGCGATTATCCCGACATACCTCAGCCTGTTACTCCCCGGCAGCCAGTATCTTATAGTTATCCGTATTCTTAGAGTTCTTCGGATTTTTCGTGTTCTTAAAATCGTTTCCTATCTTGGAGAGGCACAATCCCTTCTCCTGGCCCTGCGTGAAAGCCGCAGAAAAATCATCGTATTTATTTTTACCATACTGGTCCTGGTGGTAATATTCGGCTCTCTTCTCTATCTTGTCGAAGGTGAAGAGAACGGTTTTACGAGCATACCCAAAAGCATCTACTGGGCTATTGTTACCCTTACCACTGTGGGCTACGGCGATATTTCACCGCAGACAAATCTTGGACAGACCATTGCGGCCGTGATTATGCTCCTGGGATTCAGCATCATAGCCGTTCCCGCAGGGATCATAACGGCAGAGGTCTCCCGCTTCAAGAAAGGCAAAATCAATACACAGGCCTGTCACGAATGCAGCGCTGAAGGCCATGATAGTGATGCAGACTATTGCAAATACTGCGGCAGCAAACTATAAACAAAAGGGGAAATAAAAAATCAAAATCCCTCTCTTTCAGGTCGATGCTTTTACCGGTCCCCTGTCCAGGGGGAACCCGGCCGCAGTTTGTCTCCTTAAAGAGTGGCCTGACGATCAGCGGCTTCTTCAGATAGCCGCCAGGAACAATCTTTCCGAAACCGCCTTCTGCATTGAAAAAGAAGGTTCTTTCGAACTCAGGTGGTTTTCGCCCAAAGCAGAAGTCGATCTTTGCGGGCACGCGACCCTTGCCACAGCTTTTATCATTTTTAATTACCTGGCCCCTTCCCTTTCCCGGGTAACTTTCGAAACAAAAAGCGGTCTGTTGGCCGTTGAAAAAGACGGTTCCCGCCTTTCTATGGACTTTCCCGCAAGAAGGGCCCGCCCCTGTGCCGCGCCCGAAGACCTTATCAGGGGGCTTAAAAGTTCTCCCAAGGAAGTGCTCTGTTCCAGAGATTATATGGCTGTCTATGATTCAGAAGAAGAGATAAAAGCAATCAGTCCGGATTTTGATTTTTTAATGAACCTCGATTGTCTCGGTATCATTGTCACCGCACCAGGGAAAAGTGCCGATTTTGTCTTACGGTTCTTCGCACCGAGATTCGGGGTTCCGGAAGACCCTGTGACCGGCTCGGCTCACTGCACCCTTATTCCCTACTGGTCAGAAAGACTGGGGAAAAAAGAGCTTCATGCCTTCCAGCTTTCAAAGAGAGGAGGAGAACTCTATTGCAAAAACAGGGGCAAACGGGTTATAATAGCGGGAAAGGCTGTTTTGTACAGGGAAGGAACAATTACCGTTTAATGGTAAAAAGGTTTTTATCTTTAGGAGAAACGCTATGATTCCTGAGGAAACCATAACCCACATTGCCCGGCTTCTTCTGGCGGCATTTCTCGGGGGGCTTATCGGTTTTGAGCGCGACGTTCACGGAAGGCCTGCCGGTCTTCGCACCAACCTGCTTGTAAGCATGGGCTCTGCTATTTTCGTAATACTCTCCGAGTATATATCCCTATCCGGACCGCCGATTGGGGAAGGCATGGTAAGCACTAACGATCCCGCCAGGATCGCGGCCCAGGTCGTCACCGGCATCGGTTTC